>ERZ887851.2421-NODE-2421-length-14592-cov-4.715691_pt1 | contig 14592 bp, 12 predicted proteins | sample MGYA00521100_ERZ887851 | MGnify/ENA primary metagenome ERZ887851 (study PRJEB32303, sample SAMEA104408602) | aquatic metagenome | biome: Brackish water; feature: Pelagic; material: water | place: Baltic Sea | collected 2014-06-06T16:11:00 | depth 11,444 m ...
ATCGCGACGGCAACAATCACTTGGTCTGCTGAAAATAACGACAAGCTCCCATCGCCGATTTATCCCGGAGGCGATCCCAGAGATGAGGAATTCTTGCCTAAATACTGGAATTTTCAGGAAACGGATACTGGACTTTGGCTCGATGGCGTTGTTTTCGCAGCAGTCTATGTGGAGAAAGACGGTGGAGGACCTCAGCAGGAAATGGCTGAGAAGTCGTTTAAGTACAGCGGACAGCTAAAAGGGGGACACATCAAAACCTCGTTCTTTGAAAGCAAACGCTCATCATCTATGAGAGGACGCTCCTTTGATGAAGATGGAAACAGGATCGAAGATTCTGACAACTATTATCGCCACTCGTATGCAATGAACGCCAACCTTCAATACGATCGGATCTATGACGACCTCAAGAGCGGAGGGGATCCGTGGCTCACTGAGAAATCTCTCGCACAGCTGATTCATTCCCCAAATGCATTGCTATACATCGACTGTATTGAGAAAAATGTAATCATGGCTGACGACCTTTCCTTAATCGAAGACACAATCGAAAAGCGGTGGCGTGACAAGTTTGCGGTCGCTGCATTTCTCGACGGGCATGTTGAAAAACTTCGCAAATCAGACCTTCCCAAGGGTAATCCTGACAATGACATCCAAGCTAGCCGGTTCTGGCGCGGCGTCGATTACCGGGATTGATTGACTCAATTTACCATAGCAGGCGACTTCCACCTGTTTTTGTAACTTCCTGACGCTCATAGAGCGAAGCTTTTACGTGAAAACTTAAAGCCAATTTGATAAGGTTTTTTAAAAATTTCATAAATCCGTAAAATAAATTTGATGGTATTTTAAAAAAACCGATATTTCATGAGTGTTAAAGAGTCAGAACAAATGATTCAGCGCCATGAAAATTCATTCTTCACCAATCTTATTTTTACTCTGCGCCATTGTTTCTTTTGGAATTCCACGTGGTGCCACCGCACTCCCTGAACCCCCGGCGCAAGCGACTGAAAATTAGGCACTTAAAGTACTTCAGGCACTTAAAGTCCTTCGCGGAAGGCAAGTCGTTTCAACTATCGTGGGTGTTGCCGGCTTTTACGGCCAGGACCAACCTCAACAGTGGAGGCTTCTAGCGGTTGATACACGCGTGCCGAATTTGCTTAATGAGTATGCCATGCAAGCCGGTAAAATCGTTGGCGAGCGTCATTTTAGCCGTCGTCCTGACGAAGATCTGCCTTCAATCGTCATCCCTCTGGGAAATCTGCGAATCGATTCCCCACAAGCATTTGCAATTGCAAACGAGAACGCCCGACGAGCTGGAGTTGGATTCGACAGCGTGCATTACCAACTTCGTTGCCGCGACCTCCGAAAAGAGCCCGTGTGGGTCATCAACCTGATTGACCAACAGCAAAATACTGTTGGGGTCCAATATCTTTCAGCAATCACTGGCGAAACCCTTCGCAGCGTATGGCATCGTCCTGGAACTCAGGAATATTCGAACGTGAATGCTCCTGACGGAATTTTTAACAAACTTGGGAAAACTATTGGAGATGCGGGAGGCTCAATCGCTAAAAAATCTCCGCTCAAGAAATCAAACGCTAAAACCGTCCCTGTTCCGAATTACCACCCACAGCCTACAAGAACTCCAGTTCAGACTGGCTCCGAAAGTTCGGACGGTGACTCCACTTCCACGACGGTGAAAAAAGTGGTACACCCATAGGGATTCGAACCCCAAACCTCCTGATCCGTAATCAGGTGCTCTATCCAGTTGAGCTATGGGTGCGTGCACATTCGTTGTTCCCTTGCGGGAAAATCGAGTCGCAATGTGCGCAGATCGAATCGATAAGCAAGCAAATTTTCGCTTCGATTTTTCAGATTGCTTCGCCTGAAGCTTCAATTTCTTCCGCCCAGACTGCCCATTCGTTTTGTTCGTAATCCTGAGCGACTTCTTTGTCTTCCTCGTGAATGTATTCCCACGCTGACTGAAGCTTATGGATATCATCAGGATCGATGTCTGAGATGCTATCAACCCATTTGGCATCCGTAAGTTCAAACTGTTCTAAAGCTATGGGAGGATCTGCTCGAAACTGAGTTCGAAATTCAGTGTCCGTGATTCGGCCCATCAGCGATCGCTGATAGCCCCGTAATCCCGCAAATTTAGATGCGAGCGGCTCAGGATCACTATTTTCCACCACAGTCGGGGACTCAAAAGCCGGCATCAAATCTTCGGCTGGGCGCTTTTCAGGTCGATGACGATAAAAAAGATCGCGAGCTTTTTTCAAATCAGTATGAACTTCTGAAAAAGAATTAAAACGGCTATCCCGCTCTATCACAACGACTTCAGCAGGTGAACGCTTCAACACCTCTTCATAAAGCGGCCACACCTCGCCCATCACTGGATGACTGTGACTATCTTCCCACTTTCCATCCTCACCTTTAAAACCACCTGCGAGGTGCATCTGCGAAACTCGTTCGAGTGGCAATCGATCCAAAAATTCATATGGATCATAGCCATGATTCATCGCGTTGTTGAAAACATTGGTAATATCCAGAAGCAGCGTGCAGTCCGTTTCCTCTGTGATCCGACGTAAAAAATCGGCTTCACTCAACGAAGAATGTGGTGCCGGAAAAAAATAAGTCACGTTCTCCAAAGCAAAAGGCCGCCCCAGCTCACGACGGACCGCGTAATAATTTTGCTTTATCCACTGGACTGCGATCTCTTCGAAAGGCATGCAGAGAAACATCGTCAGGTCTTTCCCGTCGACACTGTGAAAAGCGAGGTGCTCGCTAAAAATATTCAGATCGTGGCGTTTAATAAAATCCCGAGTGCCCGAAATGTAATGCGGATTCAATTCGGCAACGGTGCCGATCGATAGTGAAATCCCGTGGACAACGGTGGGCCAGCGGTTCAGCGCATCCTTTATAAGCAATTCATCCGGATCGCGATGCATTCTACGTTCCCGGACGATGTAATCCTCAGTTGAAACCTCCATCAAATCGATCTCACCTTCATACTTCAAATAATCATTGTGGCACGAATAGCGATAGGCCAATCCTACGCCGTAAGGATTTTGATGATGATTTGGAGAAGGTGATTCGAGGTTGGGAGCGCTCATTGTCGTAGAAGAAAAAATCCGATCGAACAGGGTTTATGTGACGATCGGATAGGGTTTGTTCATTTCAAGCTTTCGATCCAACAGGGTTGGATCATCGACTCAATGAGGTTGGTTCGAAATCCCCAAAACCGCCGCCCCTGCGCTCTTTGGGCGGAGAGGCGAGCGGTTGGGAAATTACGACTTAGTGCCGGTGGCAATTGCGGAAGCAATTGCGACTCCAGCAGTTGTGGAAGCAGTTCCGACGCCAGCAATAGCCGTGCGCTGTCACTTCTTCGTCTTTTTTCACTTCAGGGGCCTGGCCGGTAGCCGCGCCGCTGAGTTTTGATTTCAGTTCTTCGCCTGCGATGAGCTTGTCTTGCAACTGCTCGTCTGCAACTTCGTAGAACTTACCATCTGTACTTCTTAGGATTGCCATTGTATTAGTTTGGTTTGGGTTATTCGGCAGCACGGTGGGAGCAGGTCCGATTCGCCAGAAATTGGGTTGGTTAAAAAATGTTTTACGCGATGTCCGCCATGGTTTTGCCGAGATCATCCAGGACGATCTGCATCGGGATTTGCACGGTGGATCGGCAGTTCGATGTTTCGGTGGAATCGAACGTTCCGTTTTCGTAATATTTGTTCGAAGGTGACGCTCCACCGCAGCCTTTCCAAAAGGGGCAGGTCTCGGCGCACTTCTTATTTCCGGCCTCGATGTCTTCGAGGACCTTCTGAAACGCGGGGTTCACAGTGGCCTCGAAAAGCCCTTGTTTGATCACATTTCCAAAGTTGAACGTTCCGTATTTTTCGGTGGGCTGACCAAGCAACTCAGGTGAGAAGGTCGAAAAATTTCCGTAACAATCGACGTTTACCATACCGAGCGGATCGACCTCTGAGTTGTAATAACTTCCCCAGGGAGTTTGGAAATCGAACGGGTTCAGGATGTTGGTCCTCGCCGTTTCGAATTCCCGAACGCGAATCGGAAATCCATCCGCTTTATTCCGAAGGTAAAATTGGGTAAGAAATGCGCGCATGCGTTCATCACCATCGACGGGGCGGCCCAGCGAACTGGTTTCATTCGCTCCTTCGATTTCTTCGATGTTGAAGCCAACGGCGTCGATGTCGTTTTCGATGAAAAAGTCGTAAATCTCATCCGGGTGATCAACTGCGATGTCAGAAATCACGCTGACCACACCTGGGTTACATCCGGCATCCTTGAGCTTTTTGTAGCCCCGCATCGCCTTTGCATGAGAGCCCTCGCCTTTACGGGTCTTGCGATGATGATCGTGAATGAACTCGGGACCGTCGATACTGACACCAACGACAATTTTGTTTTCGTTGATGAAATCGCACCAGGCGTCATTCACCAGCGTTCCATTGGTCTGGAAATTGTGTTCGACGAACTCTTTCGTGCCGGGAAATTTTCCGATAAGCTCAAAAGCGGTTTGGTACCATTTCAAAGGTACAGCAAGAGGTTCACCGGCGTGCCAGAGCAATGTAAAGGGAGCACCCACGAGCCCGCTTTCAAAAACGCGTTCCAAGGTTTTTTGCAACACGTCGAAATCCATCCGGTGGGTATTCGTCCGGTCAGGGAGGTAGCAGTAGTCGCAATTGATATTGCAGAACGGGCTGGGCTGAATCACAAGCAGCGAAAGAAAAAGCTGTTCGACTTCTGTAGGCGTCGCGGGAATTGCGAGCGGGGTTGCGATTTCCGGTGGTGAAAGTGTTTCTGTCATAATGGGGCGACCAGTTGTGGTGTATGAGAGAGACGAACCGGTTGTTTTGCTTATTCAGATTTTTAGAAAATTTTTCGAAAAACGATTTCATTCTCTTGCAACTCACTCATTTTCATAAATTCGTTTGAAGTTCGTCTCTCTAGAATGGCAGGCATTCGCCCTCCTCTGATTATGGATTCAGCTCCCAACTCTCAAATTCCACCCGACCTTTCTCTCGGGCGACGCTACGGCTTTCGCTTAATTCGAGAGGTCACCAAACGGTTGGGTTGGAAATACAAACTCTGGATTCCAGCGAGCGTGCTACTGTCCTCAATCTTTTTGCTTCCTCCACGGTTGTTGCAATTTTTCACCGAGGGGGCCGAAACTGTTTCCGAAGCCAACGCCGAAGAATTCATAAAGTCTCTGGTTCTGTTTGGAGTCGCCATTGCCGCCTGCCTTTGGGTTGCTATTTTTCTGACCGGTGTTCTCCGGGAATGGCTTCGCTTAACCGTAAGCAACGATTTGCGACGGGGCGCGGTTCACGCCTTGAACCGAACGCGAATTGAGAAACTCGATTCGTCCGGCCGGGGAGATTGGATGATGCGAATGTCCGGCGATCTTCACAACGCAGAGGAATTTCTGACGATGTCGATCCCGGATCAGATTCAGAATTTCACGATGCTAATTGGCTCCGCTGCGTTGTTCTTTTTCTACAGCGGAACCGTTGCTCTCATTCCTATTTTTGCGGCGGTGGCACTCGCGCTGATCAATCTATTCGTTCAACGACGGATGGCTGCGACACTTTCTGAAGCCCGCGAAATCGAAGGCGACGTGTTTCAATCGGTGATTGAAACCTTTGAAGGCGTGCGAACCATTCGAAGTTACGGCGGCGAGAAGTTCACGTTTCAGCGAATCAATGTTCAGCTGGACCTACTTTTCAAAACCGGAATGCGCATCATCAAGTCAATGGCGGCGCTTATGGGACTCAATGAAACAAGTGGCCAGTTGGTTATCACCGCCATCTTATCCCTCGTAGCGTTTCAAATAAAAGGAGGACAGCTCACGGTCACTGACGCCCTCGTGTATCCGTTTTTTATCAACGTTTTTCTCGGGTCGGCCAAAGAGCTTGTTGCTTCAGCTTATGATTGGAATCGCTTTTTCATCGAAGGCGGGCGGCTCGCGTCCGTATTATACGACGAAAAAAACCACGTTGCTGATTCGAACACAGTATTTGGAGAAATATTCGAATCCCAAATACCGAAGGTTCAATCTTTAACCGTATCTGGATTGACGCTGGGCTTCGACAACGAGAAACCCATCATCGACAACTTTGATTTCGAAATTCAGTCCGGCGAAATCGTCGCCCTCATGGGGCCTTCTGGCTGTGGAAAATCAACCTTACTTGAATCTGTAGCAGGGTTGCGTTCGGCCTCTTCGGGAGACTTTAACCTCGGTCTGAAAGACGGTTCCGATTTGTGCTTCAAACAAGCCTCCCCTCTTATCTCCGCTTTTGTTGAGCAACAACCCTACCTTTTTGTTGGCACCATTCGCGACAACATCACACTCGGGAATCCCGACGCGACGGACGAAAAAGTGTGGCAGGCACTTGAGGAAGTTGATCTAGCGACCGTAATCAAAGGACGGAATGTCGGTGGACTGGACGAAATCCTCGCCGACCGAGGCCGAAACCTGAGCGTGGGTCAACAGTATCGATTGGCTCTGTGCCGTGCGCTTGTCTCAGGCCGCCCATTCCTCTTAATGGATGAACCGTTTGCAGCCCTCGATGATGAATCTACCGATCGCGTTTGCGAAGCCATTCTGAGGGAAAAAAACCGGGGAGCAGGAGTTGTCTTAGCGACTCACGTGTTGCCGAAAAGCCTTGATTCCCCCCGGCTTATTCAAATGCAGGGCAACTGAGCTATTCCGGATCTTCAATCTCCAGTTCTTCCCTAACGTCTGGGCGTTTGTGCAATTTATCGTATTCCCCTCCGACTCTATCTCCGGATTTTTTGATATTTCCAACGAGTTCAATTTGCTTATTCCGCGAACTTGGCCGGTCATTCACCCATTCCCTGATGAACACGGAGTAATCCACGATTGCATCTGCACAAAGGTGAGTGCGGGAATCAAGTTGTGCGCGAACTCGTTTAATTTTGGAAATCGCATCCGCATACTCATCACCTGACAGATCATCGTTATTCTCGAATTTTCCTTGCTCCAAAGCTCTAATTAAAGGTGCAGCCGCCCGATCGATTGTCAAAAGCGACCCCGCGAGCGAAAGTTGAGTTGGTTCTTTCCCCAGCCCTTTCAGCAAAAGTAAACGGGCCGACAAATGGTTTGGAGCCAAAGCAATGATATTACGCAACTTTTTCTGAACCTGAGCATTACGAAGAAAATTGGCTCCGTTTGGCTTTTTTAAAACTGACTGAATCTCTCCAAATTCCGAAAGCGCTTGTTTCAATTTTTCATCTCGGGACTCTGGCGAGAGAGCAATCTTCAGCGCCTGATCATACGTCGCAATCGTAAAAATCTGAATTTTTGAAATCGAAAGCGGCCCTTCCATGATTAGTAGGTCGCTGATGACCTGTTTGTTTTTTGCAGGAATCGCGATCACTTTGCAGCTTCGCTTCGCGGCACCGCGAATTTTTCCATCAATCCCTCCCACAGGCCCCACTACACCTTCTTCATCCATATCCCCGGTAACGGCGAATGCGGAATCGTATTCGGCACCCGTAATCAGTGATTCCAAAAGCAAGGTGCAAGCAACCGCAGCTGATGGGCCGTCTTTCGGGACATACTGCTCTTCAAAACTGATTTCGACTCGCGCCCCATTTGGAAGTTCATGGCGTTTTCCCAAAAACTTATCAACCCGACCAAGGGCGCCTGACATCATTTCTCCTACCGGCTGATTGAAACCTATTAGCCATTCGCCTTTGTTGGGTGATGAAATTGCCGTGGCGTTCATCTGTGACGCAGATCCCGCAAACTGACTTCCGGCGAGTTGTTGCACCAATAATCCTTTGATCAATGATTGTGTTCTCGCGAGCCCTTGGATCGAAGTTGCCGCGGTAACCATCAAGCTCGGTGGTTCTTTTTTTCCAGTAATCGCCCATCTCAACTTTACATTTTTTTGAATTTTGATCGTCTCGAGTTCGTAAGCCAAATTCAAATTATCGGGATTTAATGCCAAGGCCAAACTGAGCAAATGAGCCGCCACCTCCGGAGCATCATCAGGAATTTTCGTGGCAAGTGACTGGATCTCACATGAGAACACAGCTTCACCAAGAGCCAGCCTTGCTGCACTTATTTCAGTCTCATCCAGCGCATCTTTCCCGAAATAAAGTTGCTGAGCCAGCGCCTTCACTTTCTGAGGAACATCTTCCTTCTGAAGAACGGCCTGAAGCGCTGAGGCGATCTCTGCCCGAAGTTGAGTCGGAATTTTTGCAAGAGACGCTTCCTCAAACTCAATAGGAGCCGGAACTTCCTGACCAAAGGTGATGGCACAGTTCAAAAACCCAAGAAATAACACCCATTTTTTCATCGCATCATCTCCTCTCGCACATCAATATTCCGTCCCACAGCGGCCAATTCATCCTTCAACCGAGTGGTCGCAATTTCCTGAGCTGTAAATTTATCTGAACCAACTCGACCTGCATTCGAAAGGTTGACCACCGCACTGCTCAGTTTCTTCAAACGTCCGTCAATTCCCTTTGCATAACGCTGCAATCGGAGAACAGCTTCAGGATCCAAGCCAGCACTTGTTATTTTCATTTTCTCATCATCTCCGCTAGTCATCGATTTAAGCGGCTCCATTACTAACTCGAGAGAAGCTCCCAACGTCAGTTTTCCCGGTGCTCGTTGAAGCCCCTTGAAAGCCAACATTTTTGCTGAAAGATGATTAGGTGCCAGCTGAGTCACCTCCTGCAAACGTTTCAGCACATGACTATTCGTCAAATGTTTCATCCCACCGGGCTTCAATAGCACTTCCTGAATCTCAGAAAATTTATCCGTCGCCGCCTGGAGATCTTGAGCACGACTTGAAAATGGGCGGGACAATTCGGAAGCTTCTTTCATCGAACGCACCCCGAAAATCTGACGTTCTGCAAAAACCTTCGGCCCGTTTAGAATGAGGATATCCCCAAGAGAACCGGCGTCAGCCATTGGGATACCTATAATTTTGATCTCTGATTTCCCAATCGAATTCAGTCGATCACGAATGTCATGAATGGGTTGAATTGATCCATCGGCATTCACATCCCCTGCAAACGCCACAGCAGGATCAAATTCAACGTTTTCAACAAGCGCTTGAAGCGACAATACGCTCCCCAACGCCGCAGCGGGTCCCTGCTCTTCCAAAAACTCGTCCTTAAATTCTCCATCAGCTTTGAATGAAACCGTCCACCCTCGGGTGATGCCTGATTTTTTCTGCCCGAGATATTTCACCCCTTCCCGAAAAGCTGATCTAAAAATCCCTGTTTCCACCGGATTCTTTCCAGGAAACTGCAATCCACTTGCTCCCCCGGACTTGCTGTTTGACTGAATTTTTAAAATCCCATCCGTAGAAAGAAACGCGAACTGATGGCCGGGTCCACCCAGAGAAACCGGAGGCGGAGCGAGTGAGTCACCTTCGATAGAAACGATGGACTCCCAACTCACTGAGGGGAACTCCTTTTCATATTCACCCATCAAGGCTGGGTAGTTTGTGTCCTGAGGTTCCACCCCAATCAACAAATCGATCAAATATCCGGAATACTCTTTCGCTTTTTTGTCAGGTGCTCTCGAAAAATCCAATGACGTTTTATAAACCGCATAAACCGCGTCTTTCTTCCTCTCGTAGTCAGCAGTCGGCTCGGGCTTCACACCACGATCGAGCTGATAGTCAGCAATAAACGACGGCTTATGCAATGGATCGACCCGGCGCGCCAAAGCAACCGCACGTGCCCGATCCGAATTGGATACGTCATCATAATTTCTAGCGATCGCCGCTAACGCATTGAGAAATCCTGCTTTCTTGCTCTCATCCATCAGGATTCCACCTTCTGGAAAAGGCAGCGAATCGTAATTGGGCTTCCGATAGTCATCGGCTGCGACCAATTGCCCCCCCATTGCCCATAAACAAAAAACACCTGCAACCCATCTTGTGTAATTTCGTCCGTATGTTTCCCAACTCATCACCCAGCACCCTAACAACACGACTGCCTTCAGTCAGTAAAAAAATCACACCGCTGACTTAAACGATCCAACAGGGTCTGTTCGTCGAACTGACCCTGTTGATTCGTAAAGGACGCAAAAAAGCCCCGCTCCCAAAAGGAAACGAGGCTTTTTTAAAAAATAGATAGCGCAGGACTCTGTAGAATTACGCTGTCTTAAACAATTAGGCCTTTTTACCAACCTTGCACTGTCCAGCAAGCGATGCGCCTTCTTCCATCTCGAGGCTCACGGTCGTAACCGAACCGGAGATTTCAGATGTAGGAGCGAGACGGCACTGACTAAAAGTTCCGTTTCCGTTAACGTTACCTTCGATTACGGCACGCTCTGCTTTCAGGTCTCCGTTCACCGTGGCATTTTGACCGATGGTGAGGCTTCCTTTAGAAATGATGTTTCCTTTGATTACACCGTCGAAGATCAGGTCGGAAGCACAGGTCAGATCGCCTTCGATCTCAATGTCGTTTGATAGATGACTGCTCACGTTATTCAATTTTTAAAGTTTGAAGACTGGACTCTAAATGAGTCTTGGAGAAGAGGCGCCATCGTAGTGTGAAATCTTTAAATTGCGCCATTTTATTTCAGAAAATACCGCAGAGGTCTACGATTTCCCTCCATCATCGTTCTCATCTGTTCTTCCCCGATCGTATGCCTCGATGATTCGTTGAACGACTGGGTGGCGAACAACGTCACGGGTATCAAATTCAGTGAAACTGATGCCATCCACCCTTCTTAAATGACGCATCGCTTCAAGCAAACCGGATTTTTTCACAGGGCGTAAATCGATCTGAGACGGATCGCCCGTCACGATACATTTCGAATTCTCACCCAGTCGAGTCAAAAACATCAACATTTGCTCTCGGGTGGCATTTTGAGCTTCATCCAAAATAACACAGGCGCGATTCAACGTCCGGCCTCGCATGTACGCAAGCGGGGCGATTTCGATGAGATTTTTTTCGGCGAACTTCTGGGCCTCGCTGGTTTCGACCATATCATTTAGCGCATCATAGAGGGGCCTGAGATACGGCAGGACTTTCTCCTCCAACGCTCCGGGAAGAAATCCCAGTGCCTCACCCGCCTCAACCGCAGGACGGGTCAGCATGATCCGGTCAATCTTGCGTTTCTTCAACAGATCGAGCGCGTAGGCCATCGCAAGATAGGTTTTCCCGGTGCCGGCAGGTCCAATTCCAAAAGACACGTCATGGTCCCGTAATGCGCGAAGATACGCCAGCTGATTCTTCGTCCGCGGTGTCACCGCAGGCTTCGTTGAGGAACCCAGAAGTTTGAATTCGGCAAATTCCGCAATCGATTCAGCGGTTTCTCCATCGGTTGATCCAGCCGCTGTCGCATTTTCCAGGGCGTATCGAAATGTGTGGGCAGTGATATCGCTGCCTTTTCGGCGAGCTGTTTCGAGTTCGGAGAAAATTCGAGTCACGTCCCCGATTTTATCGTCATCACCTTCCATGCGAAGCCATCCATCCCGCGTCGTTAGCGAGACATGAAAGGTTTCCCCCAACAGATCAAGAAGGCTCAAATCGTGAGCAAAGAGGGACTGCAAAAAATGCGGGCTTTCGTATTCTAAAGTGTGGGTAGCCATATTTCGAGTGGCGACCAAGATGCCCTACCGATAGCCGTAAACAAGTCCCCAATCTAAAGTCTCTCCTTTTGCGCTATTCGCGTCAGCAACTGTGATACGAATGAAATAAACAGCTGTTTTAGGCGGCAACAACCGAACGCCTGCTTTGTTTTTTTCTGCAAATGTCTCAACTCCGACTGGATTTCCCTCGGAATCAAAAATCTCCACGGTGACCTTGGCATTCTCAAAACTGGATCCGAGCCAAAACCAATATTCGTTCCCCCGAAATAACTGGTGACGAATCAATTTGGATTCGCCTGCAGGGATTTCACCTGACCAATTATCTTCCCGCACTGCGAACTTGTCTTTTTCAACGTAGGGAGCCGCAATTTCAAAGGCGATCGATAGCGCTTCATTGAGAAACGCAAAAACAGTCGAATTTAAAATTCCGACAATTAAAAAACTGGCGCCCCAAGTCCGAAGGCTTCGACTGGAACGGAAACGATCCGTAAAAAATGTAATTTTACTCGTCATCAGTCGCGCCCTGCCCTCCGTCTTCATTCGCCTTTTCGTCATTTTCAAAATAAAAGAGCTCCAGAATTTCACGGCAGATATCGCCCATCGCAGCAACATCTTCGGCTGAAATCCCCGCATCGTTTTCGTCTTCCTTTTGAATCAGCACCAATAAAGCAACTAATCCGGTGCGAATTTGAACCACGTCTTCGTGCTTCAGATTCAATGGGTCCATTGAATCGATGCTTTTGATGAAATGCTCAACAAGGGATGGTTGATTGAGCAGCTCAGATTTGTCCTGATTGAAGTTATCCGAAATGAGAGACGTAAGAGCGCTCGTTCCCCGAATCCAGCCTCCGAGACTTACAAGGGTTCCGAGATCGTCATCTCTCAATTTTGTCATGGTTTCACGTACTGTGGCCTGAGTCCGATCGAGCTCAGCGCGTACCCTCCGCCAATCCTCTCTCTCCGCTCCGTCAACAATACTCAGACTGTGAGCCTGTACCGCATCTCCTAAACCAAGCGAATTTCCCAGTTTCAATGCCTGCTCACCAATAGTTTTGATTTCGGCAACATCCTGAGCCTGAACAGCGATAAAGCCTTCAGCGACGAGTGATCCAAATCCGAGTGAAAGTTTCACCCGATCTTTGGTTTCGAGGCGGGACTCTTCTGGAATTTGAATTTCCTGTGTCCAATTGGGTTCATCTAACTTGTCCAGGACCGCAAAAACCTCAGCCGGAACCGGAACCACGACTTTTTCCACAATTTCCCCCGGAAAAGCAGCCAAATCGAGCTTTTCAGGAGGCTTCGGCCCTTGAGCAACGGCTGAGCACAACCCTGCTCCGGAGACTGCGATTGCTATAAAATGTTGGATTTGTGATTTCAATTGGAGAGGAGAGCTATGATAGCAGTCTCGTCGAAGTTCAACGAGGTTCAATTCCGAACCGTTTTGACTATTCAGAACGATTCAATTACCCAGCACTTTGCTTTCTGCTTTTTCTTCGTCAGAAAATCCACGCTCAAGGATTTCGATCTCGTAACCATCGGGGTCGGTAACAAACGCCATTTTTGATTTCTCACCGGAGGGAAATGCCGTCCTCCAATCTTCCGGCCAAATTTCGAGACCGTCTTTTTCCAGTTTATCGCAGTATTCCACGATGTCCGACACACCAACTGCCGTGTGCATCAAATCTTCGGGAAATTTCACCTCAAAATCCGGAGAGTAGCACAACTCCAAAAAGTGTTCGTTTCCTGCCAACTCGAGAAACGCCAACTGATTTCCTGCCGGCGATTTATCCGTGCGGCGAGTCACCTCGAACCCCAGTTTTTCGTAAAAGGCGATGGTGTTATCAAGATCGGAGACGCGGATTCGGGTGTGGAGAAATTTGATCATATTCAAATGGATTCTGACTGCCTGAATGATCAAGGATCATTACTTTTCCGCAAACACAAAAAAAACCCGCCACTTTCGTGACAGGTTTTTTCATGATTATTAAATTACTAATCAGGGGTGATTAAAATACAAAACGTGCACCAAGACGAATGCTGGTGAAGTCGACGTCTGCAGAATCAATCCATGTTTGGCGTCCTTCAGCGAATACGCCGAAAGCGTCGAAACGGTGCTCAAGTCCGAGGCCTACGTTGTAAGTGCCGTGGTTAGATCCGTTAGAGATCACGCCGCCGCCAACCATGCCGTGAATGGCAGTGCAAGACTCTTCGCCAAGTGGCATACGGAAAATGAGGTCAACCGATGTGTCGTGAAGTTCGGTGTCCGAAGAACTTCCGAGCTGTCCATCAAGGTCGATGAGGTTCCAGCTTGCGCCAATACCGATGTACTGAGTGATGAAGTAGTTGATGCCAACTCCACCACCGTAGGACTCGTCGCCGCTTTCGATGTTAGCCGAACCGAAGAGGTCGACCTGGAGTTCACCTGCGAGGTAGCAAGGCTGGATAACTGGGGCTTTGCAGTCGATGACTGCTTTACCGTAATCGCCAGCAAATGTGGAGATGGCGGCAAGTGACAATATTGTAGTGAGTAGTTTTTTCATAGCTGTGTACTGTGTTCTTCAAATTTTTAAGATAACTTAAATATAAACGCAGGTTGAAAAAACCATAAAAAAAGAAATTTTCCAAACTCTTCAAAACTCAGCCAATTAGCTCAAATCAATATTCCCACCTATTTGAGCTCAGCCGGGGAAAGATTCCTCTCCTTTCTGATTGCGAAATGTGCCGCCAACTTCCAACGTGAGAAACACGCTTCACGATGGCCACAGACCCGTTCATTCACCTTCATTTGCACACCGAATATTCGATCCTTGATGGAGCGGTGCGGATCAAGGATCTCATGAAAAAAGCTCAGCGGGCGAAGATGCCGGCTGTGGCAATGACGGATCATGGCAATATTTTTGGAGCGATTGATTTCTTTAAAACCGCCAAAAAGTCAGGTATCAAGCCGATCATTGGTTGCGAAGCTTACCTGACGCCCCCGGGAACGCGGATG
>ERZ887851.2438-NODE-2438-length-14534-cov-22.191933_pt1 | contig 14534 bp, 11 predicted proteins | sample MGYA00521100_ERZ887851 | MGnify/ENA primary metagenome ERZ887851 (study PRJEB32303, sample SAMEA104408602) | aquatic metagenome | biome: Brackish water; feature: Pelagic; material: water | place: Baltic Sea | collected 2014-06-06T16:11:00 | depth 11,444 m ...
GCGGGATTGAATGATTTAAAACTAAATGTAAAAAGAGCTTCTGATTCTGCGGGAGAATTTAAATCTACGGATGAGATTTCTCAAAACATTACGGTTTACAATACCGCTTTGGTAGAAGCCTCTTCCAAACTCCAGCAAGTATCTGACCTTTACAACGATGTCCATAACAGTTTTAAGGGACAACCAGGAGTCAACAAAGCATTGGAGTCGAGCTCTCAAGATCTTCAAGTAGAACTTTCCAAAATGAAAGAAAGCGTTGAGGAATTGAACGCTAAATATGCAGCAGTTTTACAAGCAATGAATAAATAATTCTATGGCAGCAGGTAAACAAGATTCGCGTCAGAAAATGATCAACATGATGTACCTCGTGTTCATCGCTATGCTTGCTCTCAATATTGGGAAAGAGGTTTTGGCAACACTAGGGGTTTTGAATGTTGACTTAGAAAAATCAGTAGTGGAGTTTTCGAGTTCAAATGATTTAAATTACAAAACATTTGAACAAAATAAATCGAATAATTATTATGCGGTTGCTTCTTCAATAATTCCCAAGTTAAAAGTAGTTGCAGATGATTATTTTAATTATTTGAAATCTATCAAAGACTATTTAATTTCTAAAGGAGAGAATAATTATAAAATTTCAAGGACCCATAAGGCTACCGGTGAAAAAGATACCATTGTAGATTATCAAATCATGGATAAGTCCCAAGATTTGGACGAACTCTTTTTCACTCCTCAAGGATCGACTGAGAAAGGGGAAGAGTTTACTTCTAAATATCAGAATTTTCCCAATGAAATTATATCTCTTCTTGATAGTCTAACTAGTTTAGACAATGCTAGAGATGCAAAAGACGAATATGTTGATTTCGATTTTTCTTCTATTCGGAACCTAGTAACTACTAGATTTAATTTCTCCGAATATGTAACCAATAGAGATGGAGCAGAGCAACCCTTTTTGGAATATCACTACAAAGGATTTCCTAAGATTGCATCTTTGGCTAAAATATCAAAAATGCAATCCGATATTCGTTATGTGGAAAACAAACTGTTGAACCTTATACGTTCTAGTATTGCAGACCGTGAAGGGGGATTAAACACATATCAAACGCTATTAGAAACTACCAAATCGTCCTATTATACTGGAGAAAGAGTAGATGCTGCGGTTGTAATGGGGAAAAAAGACTCAAGCTTTGAAGCCGAAAGGGTAGAATTGAGTGTAAACGGTAAGCCGCTTTTATCTTCCGAATACAAACTTGAAAACGGAAAAGTAGTTTTAAACAAAAAGTTTTTCTCACCCGGTATATACAAATTGGAAGGAGAATTGAAATTTTTGAAAAATGACGAATTACAATCCGTTGCTGTAAACCAAGAATTTTCAGTCATTAATAGACCCAATATGGCTGTTATTTCTGCGGTCAACAACAATGTGTTGTACAAAGTATTACCCAATCCACTTTCAGTTTCCATTCCAGGAGTTCCGAGCAACTCACTTAGAGTATCATCGAACGCAGGAAGTGTTAACAAAAAAGGAAATTTATTTGAAATTTCGATTCCTTTTGAAGCGAAAAGCAAAAAAGTTAAAATCAGTGTTTCAGGTTCGCTCGATGGGAATACCATTAGCCCGCCTCCGATGGAGTTTTTGGTGAAATCACCTCCTCCTCCTGAAGCATCGTTAAAAGTGAACAATGACTTTTACACAGGTTCTAAGAAAGTTTTAAGAGCCTATTTAGGGCCAGGAACAGTTTCAGCCAAGTTTCCGGAATGGTTCAACTATAACTTGGAGGTATTGGTTACAGGTTTTGATGTCAAAATTGGAAATCTTCCCTCTAAAAAAGTTGATGGAAATCGAATGAGTAACAATTCTAGAGTTTTATTTGATATTAAAAATTCATCAAAAGGTACTGCTGTTTCGATCACTAATATCAAAACAGTAACTAAAATTGGAGGTAAAAATTACAAGCTTCCGAACGAAGCTAGATCTTTTGTTTTATTTATAAACTAAAATCATGAATACTTCGAATAACATAACACACACATTCAACTCATCAAGGGCAATCATTCCATTGGTTACCCTTGCTGTATTGTTTCTCAGTTTTGTTGGTTTTTCGCAGTCGAATATTTTAAATGCCAAAGACCCATCAGAGATCGGTAAAAAAACACCCGAACAAATCGAAAACGATAACAATAAGTTTTTGGAGTATGGGTTTATTGACGATCGAGACATTCTTTGGAGTAAAATTGTTTATGAAAAAATTGACTTATCGGAGCGAATTAATTTCCCTTTACTGTATCCTACTTACGATGCATTATATAAAGACGAACGAAAGTCTCTTTGGAGAATTATTAAAGAAGCAATAATCAACGACTCTATTGCTAACGTTTACGACCCAAGTAATGATAATTTTACTACTAAAATCAGTATTGATTCGGTAAAGAATCAAATTAGCAGTAAAGAAGTTGTCAATGGACAAGTTGCAGTCAAACAGCTTGAGTCGGCAGATATTCGATCATACGACATCAAAGGTATTTGGTATTTTGATAAGCGCATGGGCGAGATGAAATACCGTTTATTGGGAATTCGACCTGTAGGTAAGGATATCAATGCTTCTGTTGACCCTGATTTGTCTGATGAAGAGCGTGAGTTGAATGAGAAAAACATTGCAAACACCCCACTTTTTTGGTTGTGGTATCCCGATATTCGCCCGCTACTTCATAGAGAAAAGGTGTTCAATGATCAAAACAACGCGTTGAGAATTACGTTTGATCAATTGCTCATTGCTCGTCGATTCAACTCAATTATTTATAAGGTTGACAACGTTCATGAGGATCGACCTATAAGCCAATATTTACCCAAAGATCCTTTTCTACAGTTGATGGAGTCCAATCGAATTAAGGAAGAAATTCGCAATTTCGAGCAAGACATGTGGAATTATTAATCCCACATCATCTTTCTTTTTAAATTTCACAAATGAAACACTATGACTACCTTATTGTAGGATTGGGGTTGGCAGGTGTGGCTTTTTGTGAACAGCTTCAAAAATCCAATCGTTCCTTTGTTGTTTTTGAGGACAGTTCTCAGCAATCTTCAAAAGTCGCAGCGGGGCTTTACAACCCAACTGTCTTAAAACGATTTACTGTCGCTTGGAGAGGTCCTGAGCTAATGATGAAATCCATCCCAATGTACAGGGAATTAGAAAAAAAACTGCAAATTCAAATCGATTCACAGCGCTCTATTTGGAGAAAACTCAACAACGTATCCGATCAAAACAATTGGTTAGTAGCTTCTGATCAACCGGGTTTAGAGTCTTTTTTACAGTCGGAAATTGCTGAAAGTTCAAACGCAAGCGTTCATGCTCCTTTTGGTTTTGGAGTCGTTAATCAAACGGGAACTATAGATACACGCCAACTCGTTGCGGCTTATGCAAGTGATTTAAAAAACAAGGGACTTCTTAGGGAAACTTCCTTTGTGTATGAAGATATTGTTGAAGAAGAGACTTCGTTGATGTACCGATCCATTCGTTGTAAACATATTGTTTTTTGCGAAGGCTACGGTGTGAAGAAAAACCCCTTTTTTAACTATTTACCCCTAAAGGGCAATAAAGGAGAATTATTGGTTTTAAAAGCCCCAAATCTAAACCTTGATGTAATTCTTAAAGCAGGAGTTTTTGTGATTCCTCTTGGAGAGGATTGTTACAAAGTGGGAGCAACCTACAACCCTATGAACAAAGACAGTATTCCATCCCGTGTAGCAAAAGAAGACTTGTTAAACAAGCTTCTTAAATTAATTAAAACCGACTTTAAGGTTGTTTCTCACGTCGCTGGAGTTCGTCCTACGGTAGTGGATCGAAAGCCCTTGGTAGGAAGGCATCCAAAACATAAAAATCTTTATATTCTTAATGGTTTGGGAAGCCGAGGAGTTCTTATCGCTCCATTTGCGGCTCAATCATTGTTTGAAAATATCGAAAATAAAAAGGCACTAGCTGCTGAAATCGATATTCAACGTTTTTCGGATGCTGCATTGGCGTTGTAACTTACAAAAAAGTTGATCCAAATATTTCTCGAAACTCTTAAAATAATGGGTAGCATTACAAAAAGAACACCCGAAATCCAGTTGAAAGAAACAATCAAGCTCGTTTTAAAAATCAGTACAGACAAAACAAAAACGGCTACAGCAATTGCAACTCCCAAACCGTAACTGACATACATAGCTCCAAAAAAGAAAGAAGGCTCCATTTTGTATTTCAAGTTACAATCGCTACATTTTTCGTTCATTTTTAGAGTGTCTGAAATAAAAAATGGATTGGAAACGCTATACATTTTTTGTTGATGGCATCTAGGACAAACCCCTTTTAAAATACTGTATATTTTATCTCCTTTATTAATCACTTGAAATCGTTTTAAAATATATATTTTTGCCAAAAGTACGTGTAGAAAATCAATGTACCTAATCAGACTTTAGAATTATGCTTAATGTCCACGAATTATCACTTTCATTTGGAGGAACCTATTTGTTTCAAAACATTTCGTTTCGAATTGGAGCAGGTGATAGAGTTGGACTTATAGGAAAAAACGGGGCGGGAAAATCTACTCTCCTGAAGGTAATCTCTAAAGACATTTCAGAAGATAGCGGACAAATAGCCACTGAAAAAGATTTAAAAATCGGTTTTTTACGGCAAGACATTGATTTTGAAATTGGCAGAACAGTAAGAGAAGAGGCCTACACTGCTTTCGAAGAACTTTTAGCCTTGGAAAAAGACATCGAAGAAATCAACAATCAATTGGCAACTCGGACAGACTATGAAAGCCAATCGTATCATGATTTAATGGTTTCAGTTTCTGAAACATCGGAGCGCTTTGAAATGTTGGGAGGGTATCAGTATCCTGGGGAAACAGAAAAGATTTTACTGGGATTGGGATTCCAAGCAGCTGATTTTGATCAACCTACCGACACTTTTTCGGGGGGGTGGCGCATGCGAATTGAATTAGCCAAACTTTTGCTTCAACACAACGATTTGCTTCTTTTGGATGAGCCTACCAACCATTTGGATATAGAGTCGATCATTTGGTTGGAAAATTTCCTTAAAAATTACAAAGGCGCCTTAATGATGGTCTCCCACGATAAGATGTTTTTAAATCAGGTTACCAACAGAACCATAGAAATTACGGCTCAGCGAATTTATGATTTCAACAAATCATATACCGATTACTTACTCCTTCGTCAGGAAATTATTACCCAACAACTCTCAGCCCAAAAAAATCAGGAAAAAGAAATTGCACAAACCGAGAGATTGATTGAGCGTTTTCGAGCCAAGGCATCCAAAGCTTCCATGGCACAATCACTCATAAAGAAACTCGATAAAATAGATCGTATTGAGATTGATAGTGAAGAAACAGAAACTATGAAAATTACCTTTCCCGTTTCTGTTCAACCAGGGAAAGTTGTCATTGAAACAAATGCTCTCTCCAAAAGTTACGGCGATAAAAATGTGTTGCATGAAGTCAGTATTCAAATTGTAAGAGGACAAAAAATTTCGTTTGTTGGTCAAAACGGTCAAGGAAAATCTACCCTTGCAAAAATTATGGTTGAAGAAGTTGACTATCAAGGAGAATGTAAGTTGGGGCACAATGTTCAAATAGGATATTTTGCACAAAATCAAGCAGAATATTTGGACGGAGAAAAGACAGTTCTTGACACAATGATAGACGCCGCTAATGAAACGAATCGCAGCAGAGTTCGCGATATTTTGGGTTCTTTTTTGTTTCGTGGCGAAGATGTCGACAAAAAAGTAAAAGTGCTTTCAGGTGGAGAACGAAACCGATTGGCATTGAGCAAATTGTTGTTACAACCCTTCAATGTCCTAGTCATGGATGAGCCTACTAACCATTTGGATATTCAATCCAAAAATGTGCTAAAAGCGGCTCTTCAAAATTTTGAAGGGACTTTGATTTTGGTTTCTCACGATCGTGATTTTCTTGACGGATTATCCGAAAAAGTGTACGAATTTAGAAATCAAAAATTGAAAGAGTATTTAGGAGACATTAATTATTATTTGGAACAACGCAGTTTGAATTCTTTAAGAGAAGCTGAAAAAAAAGATCCCAAAGAAAAAGCGCCCAAATCTAGTAGTGGGTTGAATCACGAAATTCAAAAAAAGAAGCGCTCTATTCAAAATAAAATAAGCAATACAGAGTCTAAAATTAATGCTCTTGAAAAGCAATTGGCTGAATGGGATTTGGCTTTGGCAGTGAATTATGACGAAACAGTTTCCGACAGCACTTTTTTTGATAAATATCATTCCAAAAAAGAGGAATTGCAAGTGTCTATGAAACGTTGGGAAAATTTACAAGAAGAATTAGAACAATATTCGTAATAATTTTATGGAAGAACATTTTTTTCAATGCCCTTATTGTTGGGAGGAAGTTTCCATGCTTTTGGATCCCTCTGTTGGTTCTCAGACTTATATTGAGGACTGTGAAGTTTGCTGTAATCCTATAGAAATAACCACTGTCTTTGACCAATATTCTATGACTAGCTTTCAGGCAATTTCTATTGAACAAAACTAGTAGTTATATTGTTTTATATTTGTAAATAATTAGAATCAACGGTTATGAATTTAAAATCATTTTTAGACTCCATTTATTTTGAGAATTCAACAAAAAACTATTTGTTGTCTCTAGCCATAATTCTTTTGGGAATTCTTTTCAAACGAATTATTTCCAAATATTTCAGTCACTTATTGTACCGTTTTTTTGGTAAAAAAGAACAATCTGTCGGGCTCGAAAAATTTGATAGCCTAATGATGAAGCCTTTGGGCCTTTTTATTATGCTTGTAGTTTTATATTTGGCGAGTACCAATCTGCAAATACCTTCATCTTGGAATTGGGCACCCTCTAGTGAGTTTGGTGTTCGAATGATTGTTTCTAGGTTGTTTGCTGTAAGTTGGATAATTTCCATTTTCTGGATAGTCTTGCGTTTTATTGATTTTATAGGATTGATTTTAAAATACAGAGCCTTGAAAACGGACAATAAAATGGACGATCAATTGATACCGTTTGCTATTGACTTATTGAAAGTTGTTCTTATTGTTCTAGTAGTTTTAACGGTTTTAAGCAGTGTTTTTGAAGTCAATGTAACTGCTATGGCTGCAGGACTTGGTATAGGAGGGATTGCAATTGCAATGGCCTCTAAGGAAAGTCTTGAAAATTTGTTGGGATCGTTCACAATTTTCTTCGATCGCCCATTCACAGTTGGAGATGCTATTACGGCTGGAGGGGTCACGGGTATAGTCGAAAAAGTAGGATTTCGAAGCACACGAGTTCGGACTTTTGATAAAAGTATGGTTACGGTTCCAAATAAAAACATGGTCAATGCGGAGTTGGACAATTTAGGGGCAAGACCTGTTCGTCGCGTTCGGTTTTTTATTGGACTGACCTACGATTCTTCTATTGATCAAATCAAAAATATTGTGTCGGATATTCAAAAAATGATTGACGAACACCCCAATACCAACCAAGATGGTCGAGTACGTTTTCAAGAATTTTCCAGTAGCTCTTTGGATATTTTAGTCATGTATTTTGTTGCGAGCCCTACTTGGGATGACCTTATTGATGTTCGTCAGGATGTCAATTACAGGATTATTGAAATCGTGAACAAACACAAGGCCTCTTTTGCTTTCCCTTCAACTTCGATTTACCTGGAAAAGGATGCAACAAAATCACCATCTTAGTTTTGCATCTCTACAAAAAATACAAAGTACTTTTACTTATTGCACTGCTTTTAAGTGGAGTATTTTTGAGTTTTTCGATTTTATCAAATAACAATTCCCCAAAACAATACATTCAGGTGTTGGGAATTGCACAAGATGGTGGCTACCCTCACATTGGATGTCAAAAAGCTTGCTGTCAATTGTATTACGAAGGAAAACAATCTAAAAAATTTGTAACAAGTTTAGGGATTGTAGATCGCAGGCACAATACAAAATATTTAATTGAAGCAACTCCCGACATTATTGATCAAATTCGTTTGATGAATCATGAATCGGATTCAAATATTATTGATGGAATTTTTTTAACGCATGCTCATATAGGGCATTATACAGGCTTGATGTATTTAGGGAGAGAAGCTTTAGGAGCCAAAAATATCCCTGTTTATGCTATGCCTAAAATGGCACAATTCTTACAATCAAACGGCCCTTGGAGTCAGCTGTTATCGCTCAAAAACATTCAATTAAAATCCATGACTCACCAAAAACCAATAGTACTTCATAGTGGATTGAAAATCACCCCTTTTTTAGTTCCACACAGAGATGAATTTTCTGAAACAGTTGGATTTTTTATAGAAGGAAAGAGCAAAAAGGCGTTGTTTATACCTGATATTGACAAGTGGCATTTGTGGGAAAAAAACATCGTTGACGAAGTACAAAAAGTAGATTACGCCTTTATAGATGCTACTTTTTTTAGTGCTGGAGAAATTCCAAGACCTATGTCAGAAGTCCCTCATCCTTTTATAGACGAAACAATAAAACGATTTGAAAACGAGTCTATAGAAACACGCTCAAAAATTATTTTCATTCATTTGAACCATTCCAATCCAGCTTTAATGGACAATCATCCTTCAAAAAAACGTTTGGAATCATTGGGGTATCAAGTAGCTCAACAAGGTGCTATTTTTGAATTGTAACCATCAGCTTTCTTGAAATTCACCGCTAGAAGTTTCTGCTTCACGATGAATTTTTTTAATCAATCCTTGAAGTACTTTTCCAGGTCCTATTTCTTTAAAATGGGTGGTTCCATCGGCAATCATTTGCTCCACACTTTGAGTCCACTTAACAGGCGCAGTCAATTGCTCAATTAAATTTTGTTGAATTTGACTGGCATCAGAAACAGCAGTCGTAGATACATTTTGATAAATAGGACAATGAGGTGTGTTAAATTGAGTGTTGTTGATGGCTTCCGCAAGCTCTTTTTTGGCAGCATCCATAAGTGGAGAGTGAAAGGCGCCGCCTACGGGCAGCAACAATGCTCTTCGAGCACCTTTTTCTTTCAATATTTCGCAAGCCTTCTCAACGGCAGGAACGGATCCAGAAATAACCAGTTGTCCAGGGCAGTTGTAATTAGCTGCCATTACAATTCCTTCTGTGCTTTGGCATACTTCTTCTACAATATTATTTTCCAATCCTAGAACAGCAGCCATGGTTCCTGGAGTGTTTTCACAGGCTTTTTGCATTGCTATTGCTCTTTTGGAAACCAATCGCAATCCGTCTTCAAAAGTAAGCGTACCGTTGGCTACCAAAGCAGAAAATTCACCCAAAGAATGTCCGGCTACACAATCAGGTTGTTGGGCGTGATTCATCACAGCGTGAAGAATTACCGAATGTAGAAATATTGCAGGTTGTGTAACTCGTGTTTGTTTTAGGTCTTCTGAAGTTCCCTCGAACATGATATCTGTGATGGAAAACCCCAAAATAGCATTAGCGGCTTCAAACAGTTCTTTTGCCTTAGGCGATTGTTGGTACAAATCGTGTCCCATTCCAATAAATTGAGCTCCCTGTCCCGGGAAAACAAATGCATTCATAAAATATGATTAACTAGTAAGTTTTTTCGTATTGAACAAAGGTGAAGTCATAGTCATGGCTATCATCTTTGAAATGATCCTCCTTAAAAGTTTCTTTCCAAACAGAAAGGTCAAAGGAAGGAAAAAATGTATCAGCCTCAAATTCGGCATGAACTCTAGTGAGTTCAATGCGATGCGCAACATCCAGTGCTTGCTTATATATTTCGCCACCCCCGATGATAAAAGGTTGCAGATCGTCTTTAGCAATTTTCAAGGCCTCATTTAAAGAATGAACTGTTACGGCTCCTTCGGGTTGATAATCTTCTTGTCGAGTAATTACCACATTGACTCTGCCAGGAAGTGCTTTGGGCATTGATTGAAAAGTTTTTCGACCCATAATAACATGATGTCCTTTGGTCAGTTGTTTGAATCTTTTCAGGTCATTTGACAAGTGCCAAATCAGATTATTGTCTTTCCCCAATGCATTGTTAGTTGCAGCGGCAGCAATAATAGTTATGCATTGCTTTGGTTTGCTTTGTTCGCTTTGAAACTGGGAATCTGCTATGAGTTGAGCCTCTTTGTCTAAGGATCGCTTAATTTTTTCAATTTTTATTTGTTGAAGTGCAGTCAGTCTTTTCAATTGTTCTTTTTCCCATTCTTTTCCCATGAAACGCTTGGTAACAAATACCTGAAAAGCATGATAGAGTAGTAGCAAACTCCAAAGAATGATTATGGAAACAAACCAAGGGAAGTCTAAAATAAGAACAGCTTCGCCAACACCTACTACCATGTTCACAAACCACAGAACTACAGAGGTGAATATCCAAAAAACAAAATGATTGTATAGCCCTTTTTTTTGTCGAATACGCCTTTGAGCGTTTTCTATAAGAGCTATTTGATCGTCATCGATTTGAGAAATTGGCTTCTTTTTAAAAAACATAAATGGGCTTAAAAAATCGCTACAAAGATACTATTAATTTACTGTAAAATAGGAAACCCCTGAATCGGAATTACTACCTTTATCATCCAAAGTGATTACTTTCCAGTAGTATGATCCAGCAGAAAGCACTTTGGTTATAGAGGTTTCACTTGTACTTTCTTTAATAACAGTTGTGGGTGGATTGTTTTGATCTAATATTACTTGATAAGTAAGAATATCCCCAGAATCAGGATCGTTACCAGTCCATGATAAATTGATGGAACCTGAGGATTCTTCCGATCCGTAGGAAGGAAGTAAAATTTCGGCTGGAAATGGAGCGTAATTACTGCTAGCATCTCCAACTAAATAAAATTTCCATGTGTCGCTGGATGCTGTTTTTGTTGATGAGTTAGAGAAAGATTTCACAAACCACGAGTACGGAATTCCAACCTCCAAGGTTACTTCTGTATTGGTTTCAGTTGTGGAGTAAGAATTTACAACTTTTGAATTTAAATTTTTAATATGAACTTCATACCTGTCTGTGTTTTGAGAAGAACTCCATACAAAGGAAACATTTTCACCATCCAAACAAGCATTGTTATTTTGGGGAGTCGAAAGCAAACTTGATGCTGGACTTGGTGATTCCGTTGTGTTTCCATCTGCAACATCATCTCCGTCACCACCTCCTCCGCAGCCCGCGGTAAATATGATAACAAATAATAATTTATAAAAACACCTGATCATAATTTTATAGCTTTAACAGTTTGATGTAATGTTTTTCCCTGAACTTTTATAAAATAAATGCCTTTAGGATGGTTAACCAATGAAAGCTCCATTCTACGATTTGATGGAGTTTCCCTCTTTTCACTACTCATTAATCTCCCATTCAAATCAAAAATAGAAATTTGAATGGTTTCATCATTCCCTCCAATCCACAATTCACTTGAGCTAGAAATAGGATTGGGATACAAACGAACGGACTCAGAGATGAATAACGTTTCTTCAAAAACACCTTGACAATCTTTATCAGTAGCAATGTAAATAGCGTTAGGACCTTTGCTCAGGGCTAAAGAAATTAATGAGTCCGAAGTAGAAAATGATTTACCGTTTAATTCTATAAAGTAATTCAACCCTCCATTCAGTTCGATATCAATAGTGTCATTATCAGGGTTTACAGATGTTAATACGGTCAAATCTTCGGGTTGACTAATGAAAACATTAAAACATTGTTGGTAACCTTCAATTTCACTTACTGAAAAACAAACAGTATAGGTTCCACTTTCCAAATCGGTTAGCGACCATGAATTTGAAAAAGACTCAGAAGAATGCGAAAATCCTACCACGTCACTGGTAACAATTACTGAGTAGTTCAAATCCATTTCTGTATTTACTTCAATTTTTCCATTGTTGGAGCTCCTGCAAGTTTCGGATGAAACACTTAAGCTATAGTTGTTTGTAACAAGAGGATTGGAGTCACACGCATCTCCGGTAGAGTCATTATCTAAATCGGATTGAGAAGCATTGGATACATCAGGGCAATTATCCAGATCGTTTAAAACGCCATCTCCATCATTGTCGATAGAAAGAACTATAATTTTAACAGGAATATTTTTAGATACGGAGCTACCTTCTGCTTTTAGGACAATCTCATACGTTCCTAATTGGGCTTCAGCATCAGCTGTAAATGTAACTTCAAAAGATCCTGAGCCATTTATAACTATTGAAGAAGACGGAGTAAAAGAAGCGGCAACATCATCAGGTAAATCCGCAACACTCAAAGTGACACTCTCATTATAACCCAAAAGAGTTGAATAGTTTATGTCAATTGACTGGGATTGTCCTTGAAAAACTTCAATGTTTGTTTCAGATGTTGAAATATTGAAAGAGGGAAAAGTGGGTTTGAATGAGGACGAAAACACCCCTCTTCCGTAAGTAGCTGCAAAAACCTTATAATCGTCTCTTAGGTCAAGATCCGTAACCCGAACATTTCGCATTCCGTTATTTGCCTGGCTCCATGTAGGGTTTGAGGCAGAGAAATTTTGGGTGTACCAAACTCCAAGATCCGTTCCAACAATGACTTCATCACTTTCATAGGGGTTGCTCAAAATAGCTCTGACAGGAATGTCTGGAAGGTTTCCTTCTTTTGCAGACCAGCTTATACCTCCATTCGAACTGTAAAACACACTTTCTACACCATAGTTAAAAAAAGTAACATAAATCTCATTTTCAGAGCTTCCAAATTCAATATCCGAAATACTTCCTAAGAAATTATTACCTCCAATTTCGGACCATGTAGGGGTGCTTTCCGCATTTTTAAGTTTGAGCAACTTTCCGTTTTCCAATCCCACTAATAGTGTTGAAGAGTCAGTGGTAAAAGGAGAAACAGTCAGTGCAGTTGGATCGCTATTCATCAAATCATTAGACAAAATACTTTTTGACACACTCGAAAGTAAATTCGAATACCTTCGTATTCGGGGTTCATTATCTGAAGAGTAATTACTAAACAAAATGTCCAAGTTTGAATCCAAAGCTAATGAGTTAATAAAATCACCATTGGAATCATCTTCTGAATTGATGACTCGAGTACTCCCAGAACTAAATAGATGTAAAATAATGCCAGCATTGTAAACATAATTTGTAATCATATATTTTTTTGAAGGTACTTGCGAGAAAAAAGCGATTGCACCGTCACCACCAGAAACATCAATCCCCGAAGAAACAGTATTGTTATTGGAAACAAAGATATTTCCATTATCTTGAGCTCCTGCAACAAAAACATCATCGGAGTTTCCTATTTCAATTGTTGTGTTGGAATTGCTAGATAAATCCTCTCCAGTCTTAGAATAAGATCCATTATTAAACGTGGTGGAAGGAGCAACGGCTACCGAATAAAATTGAGTGGTGTTGAACCCATTATTCCGAGAGGAGATAGTCTGACCGCCATCATTGGAAAAGTAAACTCCTCCGTCATTTCCAATTATCATTTTATTCGAATCTTTCAAAATGGACTGACTATGTTGATCGGCATGAACAATAGGCACGCTTAATGAGCTTAAATTATTGTTGTTGGACCATTTTGAAATTTGAATCCACGAGTCTCCGCCATTTTCAGATTTGAACATATCTATCCCTCCAACATATATATTGTAATTGTTGTTTGGGTCTACCTCAATAGTTAAATTATAAAAGCCTTGACCTCTTGTAAAATCATTATCAGGAATACCATTGTCTGCATCAGAGGGCAAGCTCAATTCTGTAGGAAAAGAACTTAGCATATCAGAAGATTTGAAAATCTTCACAGGCGTATCTTCATTATTGACATCTACCAGAATATATAACTCACTCGAGTTTGAAAATTCAATCTCAGTTCGATTACCATTAGTGATACTATGCATTTTAGAAAAAGAAATTCCATCAGAAGATGAAAAAATGGTTCCTCCGTTTTCCCCAAAAACGTTTCTGGTGGATGCCATCCAAATCGAATTGTCGGGAGCAATTTCAAGGTCGTTGGGTACATATTGCAAGTTATTGTTGGTAAAAATGTTGATTCTTTCCCAGCTAGCACCTGCATCAGTAGATTTAAAAATTCCATAATCATCACCGTTCAAAATTGTACTTGCTTGAGGGTAATAAACAGTTCCAACAGCTGCATATACCTCAGAAACGCCTTCGTTGTTTCTGACAATTACATCGTTTACAGTATTTCTTCCAGGAGTTACTCTGTAGCCCTCTCCAATTGCCGGAGCATTTATAGAAACACTTACAGCGGTTGAAGATAATAGCGTTCTTAATTGATTTCCCGCCTGTTTAGTTACAGAAATCACGGGTATTTGAATTCCTTTAGATTCTCCCCCTAAACCAGGAGGATTACTACTCTCTTCATTATCAATGATTATTACTGCAATAGCTCCAGCGGCTTGTGCGTTGGTTGCTTTAAGAACAAACGTGCAATCTCCGCGGTCAATTAGGGCAATTTTACCATTCACTTCATCAGTATTAACAATTGTAGAACATGCGTCAGTAAAAGAGCCGCCTCCGCTATCGTTATCCGTGTTTGAATCGTCA
>ERZ887851.2445-NODE-2445-length-14485-cov-7.652391_pt1 | contig 14485 bp, 17 predicted proteins | sample MGYA00521100_ERZ887851 | MGnify/ENA primary metagenome ERZ887851 (study PRJEB32303, sample SAMEA104408602) | aquatic metagenome | biome: Brackish water; feature: Pelagic; material: water | place: Baltic Sea | collected 2014-06-06T16:11:00 | depth 11,444 m ...
CCGCTGCCGGGCGTTGCAGCAGATGCAGTTGTTAGCGTCCGCACATGAGCAATGCCAGAAGAGCAGCTTCAGAAAGGCTTAAGATTTGAACGGACTCCCTTAGGACAGTCGCGTGGTTTTGATTCGATGGCACCAGGCTGGTCGGCGCACGGAGGAAACCGTTCCTGTCGCCATGGCCCGACATAGAAGGAATGAGCTTGAAGCTCAAGGAGCGGTTGTGTACTGGAGCGAACGACTAGGCAACGCCTTTTAGCCATCCAAACCGGTTTCTTCGCAACAGGAACAATGACCATCAGCTCCAGGGCATCCCGCTTTCAAAGAGGGGTCATCACTGTTGCGTTAGCCAGTTCTGCGGCAATGGCTCTCAGCGCCTGCGGGTCAAAAACAATGCCAGTCAACAAAACACAGAGCGAAACGATCAATCGCTTGGAACAACGCATCGAGCAGCTCGAACGCCAAGTCGGAGAACAGCTCCCAACGCCTTCAGACACCAGTAGCAAGGTTCCTACCGGACCTGTTAGCTCCATCACGATGAGGACAGGAACTTCTGATGACAGGTTGAGGATCTACTGGGCTGACGGCACGCGCAGTGACCTCCCCTGCACCAAAGAACAAAACACTTGGGCCTGTGGGTAGAGCCATCCCTGGAAATCCAGTCACAACTGCCAATACCTGCAACGCTCTTTGACCGTTGAAGAAGTGATGCATCGCGTCAAAATTACGCCATGAATCAGTTCAAAACGGTGTTGGCGCTCATCAGCAGCATTGGGCTATTGGCTCCAAATGCTGCAACAGCACAGGGTTCCAGACCAATACCATTGGCGCAACCAAAGGCAGCCAATCTCGCGCGCATGCGCGCAGAGTCGCTGAATGGGGGGTTAGGTCAATACAGAGCAGCAAGCTGCATGTACGAAACCGGAGCTGGATCCTGTCTCGAGTCCGTGAGCGACAGCGGCTTCCTGTTTCGGTTTCGAGGTGGAGCGCCAGGTTGGCAACAGCAAACCCCTCCCGAACCAACCATCGAGACATCGGTGCTTGTCTCCAGGGATGGCGACCGAATCCTGGAGGTTTCTTACAACGGAACGATCCGTTAAGTGCAAGATCCAGTTGACAGATCAGGCCGCCGTGATTCCGATGTGATGGCACTACCTGGTTCTGCATGAATCTCCGTACCCTTTCGGCCATGGCCGTGATCACTGGTGCAAGCGTGATAGGCGCAACACCAGCACTCGCTCAGGGCACCATCCCGGCGTCCCAAGTGAGAGCGATCAACTTGGCTCGCAACACTGCTGTTGCCGAAAATGGTGGCCTTACGGCTTATCGCCCTCAGCCATGCATGTTTCAGACCAGTGCTGGAGGCGGGGATTGCCTTGTGAATCAGGACGCCAACGGATACACCTTTCAATTTCTTGGTGGAGCCCCAGGCTGGCCTGAAGATGGCAGCTCACCCACCACTGAGACAGAGATCCAGATTGCTCCAGACGGGCGAACTGTGAATGAGGTCCTCTACAACGGATCACCCCGCTGATAGCTGCGCTTGAAGTGCCTCTGTCCATTCAAAAGACAGGGGCCAGCTCTCTCTAAGCGTGAGACTTAACGCAATGGCCTTCTCTGCATAAGCCGCTTCGTTGATAAAAAGAGGGACATGTCCATCGGCCCCCTCATAGGTAACGCAGCTGCCATCAGCCTTCTGAAAGAGCGGATCGCCGCGACGCATGGGCTGCCAGTCCGAACCCTGACGCTGAGGGTGAACGAAGGCGTCGGGTGAACCGGATGAAGAACGCGGTAGGTCAAGACTCCCCAGATGGCGATGAACCACCAATTGCCTGGGGTAGCGGGCTCGGCCAGCCAGCACATCTGAGCAGCCCTCAAAGACGGCCTCGAGAGCCAGGCGAGTTTGCGTCAGGATTTTGTGATGACGCACCATCTGAGGGACGGGCCCCACTTCAATCACCAGGCCACAGGGCCAGCTCTCCACCAAAAATCCTTGCTGAGCCTGATCGGCTTCATGGAGATAAACCGGTAAGCCAAGACGTCCCTGAACAAGCGCCGCCAAGGCCAAATCAGCAGGCCTACGGCCATAGACCACCAATGAGCTTCCCATCGAAGACGTGGTGCTGTGGAGATCGATCACAAACCCACAGGCCTCGATGCCTTCCGGGCCGTAACGGCTCACCAGGTCGAAGGCACGCTGAACTTCGAGATCCACCTTGGACGATGTAATCCGCCCTAAACCAACCTGCTGCAGAAGACCAGGCTGGAACGAACGATTGAGATCTCGGTCGATGTAACGACAACCTTTGGCATAGGCATCGGGATTGCCAATCACCGCAAGCGCCTCGCATCCATGGGTCTGAATCAATTGCGGCTGCTGCTGCCACTGCTCCAACAGCCAGGGAGCATTGATCTCATTCCCATGGGTTCCAGCCACCACAAGCACTCGAGGGCTTGGCATCAACTCTCAGCAGCCTCAATCAATCTGTTGGAAGATAAGTGGAAATGGAACAACGATGGCGATCCATCCACTGATTGTGCGCAGCGCTCGTCAAGGATGGCGCTGGCAATGGCTCCGCTTGATGGGAGGACTTGGCCCTGCCGACCAAGGAGGTCACTATCGGCGACCAACCAGCACGCCGATGCAAACGCTGGTCTTAGGGGAAAGGGAGCTTGAAGCGAGGGACAGCACAACAAAACCCCAGCTGATCGTTGGACGAAGTTGCCCATGGGCCCATCGGGTCTGGCTGGTGTTTCAACTGAGAGGGCTCAGCGCAAGCATCAACCTGCTGATGGCCGATGCCGATCACGACGAGGGGCGTTGGCGACTGGAGCCGACCTGGCTTGGCTGCGACAGCCTCCTTGATCTTTACAAGTTGTGCGGAGCACCACCCAGCTACAGGGCCACGGTGCCGGTCCTGGTTGATCCGGGTGCATGCGCATCCGATCAACCCCGATTGCTGGGGAATGACAGCACCCCCCTGAGCGAAGCACTGTGTTCATGGCCAGCCGAGGCGACGGCACTCAATCTCGCCCCAAGCGAATTGAAAGCTTCCATTGCGTCATGGCAGGAGTTGATCCAACCCTCCATCAATGACGGCGTCTATCGCTGTGGATTTGCACGGAACCAAAGGGCCTTTGATCAAGCCAGCCAAGCCTTGTTTTCAGCTTTGGAACAAGTGGAAGAGAGCTTGCAAACCAAAGGACCATGGCTCTGCGGCGAGCAACTCACACTGGCGGACGTCCGTCTTTTTCCCACCTTGATCCGTTGGGAAATGGTCTATGCACCCCTATTTGGCTGTAGTGCCAGACCGCTTTGGATGTTTCCTGCACTTTGGGGTTGGCGCCAACGATTTTTTGCGCTTGCTGGAGTCAGCGAGAGTTGCAACAGTCAAACGTGGAAACGGGATTATTTCGGGGCACTCTTTCCGCTCAACCCAAGTGGAATTGTTCCAGATAGCCCTGACCTGAGCAGACTGATTGGGGCGGGAGTGGCACAACCGAAATGACGACCAACAGCAAAACAAAAGCAGAACAATCAGAACCCTGCTTTGAGGGGATGTATGGCCCCTATTGCATCACTCTCCAGGATCAGCGAGAGGTTCAGCTCTACCGAATCTGCTTGCTGGTCTGTGGTCTGAGCTTCAGTGCCGGACTCGGACAATGGATCCTCATAGGCCCCCAGCTAGCGACCCTATGGCTGTTGCCCCTTGCCGTATCACTTGGTCTTGCCTTGCGCTGGATTCACATCTATTTGCGCCCTCTCCATCAAGCCCTTCAACTGTTTTGGGCCGCTGGATGCATCGGCTGGCTGGTCTTAGCCATGCAGGCCGGTCCATCCAACATCTTCAACACGCTTGAGAGCCAACGTCTTTGGACCTTGGCGATTGGTCCTCTGTTTGCATCCCTGGCAGGCATCGGCTTCAAGGAGTTCTTTTGCTTCAGACGTCCAGAAGCAATCGGACTCACCCTGCTTCTACCAGTGGCACTCCTCGGTCATTTGAGTGGCCTGATTCCAGGGCCAGTAGCCATCAGCATGCTTGCGATTTGCTCCTCTCTTCTCGTGCTTCTTGCCTTACGCAAATTCGGAATGGAGGCCGCTGCTGACGTTGGCGATAAGAGCGTATTTGCTTATCTAGAAGACCTGCGAAAGGCCAAGAGCGCGTGAGCCTGATCAGTCTTGTCGATGCATCTAAAGACTTCGGCATCCGCACGCTGTTTGCCGACCTAACCCTCCACATTCGGGAAGGTGATCGCCTGGGACTGATCGGCCCCAATGGGTCAGGGAAATCAACCTTGCTGAAAGTGCTTGCAGGCGAGGAGCCGCTTGGGGGAGGAGAACGACGCTGCTCGTCGCGGTTGAGGGTCGAGCTGGTAGGCCAAGAGAGCAGCGTGGACCCGGGCCTCACCGTCTTGGAACAGGTGTTGGCAGGGTGCGGAGAGAAACGTGATCTGCTGCTGCGTTTCAGTGAACTCAGCGAAGCCGTTGCCGACAATCCGGACAATGCAGTGCTCCTAGCCGAGCTGGGCGTCCTGAGCCAAAGAATGGATGAATCCGAGGCTTGGAGTCTCGAACAACAATGCCAGGAAGTCCTGCAAAGGCTTGGGATCACTGATCTACACAGCCCTGTGGAGGCTCTTTCCGGTGGGTATCGCAAACGGGTAGGTCTGGCATCGGCCCTTGTGGCTTGTCCTGATGTCCTGCTTCTCGATGAGCCCACTAACCACCTCGATGCCGCAGCTGTCGAGTGGTTGCAAAGCTGGCTGGATCGCTATCCAGGAGCGGTCGTCCTCGTTACCCATGACCGCTATGTACTGGATCGCGTGACCCGCAGGATCGTGGAAGTTGAGCTGGGGGAAGCCCGCAGTATTGACGGCAATTACAGCGCTTATCTGCAGCGAAAAGCCGAACAAAATCTCGCCGATGCCGCTGGTGCTGCCAAATTCAAAAGCGTGCTCCGGCGCGAATTGGCGTGGTTACGCCAAGGGCCAAAGGCACGCAGCACCAAACAAAAGGCGCGGCTGCAACGCATCGATGAGATGCAGAGTGCGCCCACGAAACAGAGTCGCAGCCAGCTGGAGATGGCCAGCGTGAGTCGTCGTATTGGGAAGGTCGCGATCGAGGCGGAGCATCTCTCCGTCTCAGCTGACGGCAGCAAAGACGGCCCCTTATTGCTCTCAGACTTCAGTTACAGCTTCAGCCCAGAAGATCGTGTCGGAATCATTGGCCCCAACGGAAGTGGCAAATCAACCCTGCTGGACCTGATCGCGGGACGCCGTCAGCCAACTGGCGGGTCCCTACAGATTGGAGAAACTGTTCATCTTGGATATCTCGACCAACACACCGATGTCCTCAGCGATGGAAAAGGACTAGAGCGCAAAGTGATCGACTTTGTCGAGGAAGCGGCGTCAACCATTGACCTGGGGAATGAGCAACTCAGTGCATCTCAGCTGCTGGAACGCTTTTTGTTCCCACCAGCACAACAACACAGCCCCCTCAGCAAACTTTCTGGTGGAGAGCGACGGCGCTTAAGCCTGTGCCGCATGTTGATTCAGGCACCCAATGTGTTGCTGCTCGACGAACCAACCAACGACTTGGATGTCCAGACCCTGAGTGTCCTCGAAGACCTTCTCGAGGACTTCCGTGGCTGTGTTGTGGTCGTGTCCCACGATCGCTATTTCCTAGACCGCACCGTTGACCGTCTCTTTTGTTTTGAGAACGGACGCCTGCAGCGTTTTGAAGGGAACTACAGCGCATTTCTAGATCACCGACGTGATCTGGAAAAAGCGCAAAGCGAAGCACTGGCAGCGCAGGAAAACGCCCAACGTTCGTCAAAAGCAGCTTCGAAACAGGGTTCAATTCCAGACAACAAGCCGAAACGGCGCAGCTTTAAAGAATCGAAGGAGCTGGAGCGCCTTGACAGCGACCTCCCCGCCCTGGAGCTGAGAAAACAGGAGCTGGAACAGGCCATGGCTAGTGGTGGCGGAGATCTCAGCTCTCTGAGCTTGGAACTCGCAGCTTTACTGGACTCGATTCATACCAGTGAGGAGCGCTGGCTTGAACTCAGTGAACTCGAGCCGTAAGCCTTATTACTCATGATGTAGATCGCATCGCCCTTCTTCACTGATGCCCTCCAACAACAGATTCAGCCCCTTGAGAGAGGCCCGCCATGTTGTTAAGGAAACCATCGCGCCAGCAGAATCATTGGCACTAGAAGAAACCAGCCGTAAAATAATTACATCGCAATTGGCTTTTAAGAGCCGCCGATTCCATGAAATCCATCGACGAGCACATCAAGAAAGATCAGTCAGAGATTGAAGCAGCTCGCGCTTCAGGCGACCAAGCAAAGGTGCGTCACCTGACTGACGAGCTTCATTCTCTTGAGGAATACAAGGAGCACAATCCTGAGGACAAGCACGATCCCACCTCACTCGAGCTGTATTGCGATGCAAACCCAGACGCCGACGAGTGCCGCGTCTACGACGACTGAGCCATCGAGCCCCTCTTGGTAATGAACCTGCCTCTCAAGGCAGGTTTTTTTATGCAGCGCCTTCGATCCAGCATCCAGCCCTAGATCCCCAATTCGCTCCAAACACGATCCAACATCTGAGTCAAGCCGCGACTCATCGCTGCCGAGATCAGGAGAGGAGTGCGCCCGCTGGCATCGGTCAAAGCAGAAACGATCCCCTCCAGATCCTCTTCCTGAATGAGCTCCTGCTTGTTAATAACCAGAATTCTGGGGCGCTCAACCAGCCCATGTCCATAAGCTTCAAGTTCCTTTTCAACAACGCGGAGATCCAGCAAGGGATCTTCGGCGCCGCCATCCACAAGGTGAATGAGGAGTCGGGTGCGTTCGATATGGCGCAGGAAATCGTGGCCCAAGCCCGCGCCCTGCGCTGCACCAGCAATCAAGCCTGGAATATCAGCAAACACGGTGCCGTCTCCTGTAGGGCGGCGCACCACACCAAGATTCGGGATCAAGGTTGTGAACGGGTAGTCGGCAATTTTGGGTCGAGCGGCAGACAAAACACTGATCAAGGTGCTTTTCCCTGCATTCGGGAGCCCAATAATCCCCACTTCGGCTAAAAGCTTGAGTTCCAGCTGCAACGGCCACTCTTCGCCGTCACGGCCCTCAGTGAATTTTTCTGGAGCACGGTTTCTATTGCTCAGGTAATGGGCATTGCCAAGCCCGCCCCGCCCCCCAAACGCCACGGTGAGACGTTCTCCTGGTGTCGTGAGGTCACCGAGCACGACTCCCGTACTCATATGACGAACCTCCGTGCCACATGGAACCTTGATCACCAACGGCGGGCCTGATGCCCCAGTGCAGCGGTTGGGACCTCCCCTGCGCCCATCATCTCCTGCGAACAACCGTTTGTATTTGAAATCCAAAAGGGTTTGCAGGTTGGAATCTGCCTCCAACACCACATCCGCGCCCTGGCCTCCATCACCACCAGAAGGCCCTCCAGCTGGAACATATTTTTCTCGACGGAAGGCCATGATGCCGTCACCACCACGGCCACCCCGCACGGAAATGCGCGCTTGGTCGATGAACTGCACAGCAAGCCTCAGTTGGGGCCAATTCCCAACCCTAGGATCGAAGAGTACGAGGACAAGAGCTTGGCCGGAGTTCGCTTCGAGGCACTCAGCAAGAACTATCCGTCCCGTGGGGGGGGCAAGCCTGTTGAGGTGATTCGTGATCTCTCCCTCAGCATCGCTGACGGCGAATTTCTGGTGCTGGTGGGTCCCTCTGGCTGCGGCAAAAGCACACTTCTGCGACTGATGGCAGGTCTGGAATCCCCCAGCTCTGGAGAAATCCTGGTGGGAGACCAACCCGTATCAGGCCTGAGGCCAGCGAAGCGCAATGTGGCGATGGTGTTTCAAAGCTATGCGCTCTATCCCCATCTGAGCGTTCGCGACAACTTGGCCTTCGGCCTGAGGAGAAGCCAACAGCGCACGAATTTGCAGCAGCTCCAGGACCAACTGCATCGCAACACACGCCGTCTCCCTGCGGCTCTAAGGATTCCCTCGCATCGAGAGCAACAGCTCGAGAAGCGCATTCAGGATGTGGCGCAATCTCTCGAATTGGATCAGCTCCTCGATCGCCGACCAAAGGAACTCTCTGGGGGACAAAAACAACGGGTGGCGCTGGGCCGGGCCATGGCCCGCAAGCCAGAGGTGTTCCTGATGGATGAACCGCTGAGCAATCTCGACGCAAAATTACGCGGGAGCACTCGCGCCCGGATCGTTGACCTCCAGCGACAACTCGGGACCACCACCATCTACGTCACCCACGACCAGGTGGAGGCGATGACCATGGGCCACCGCATCGCCGTGCTTAACCAGGGACACCTGCAGCAATTGGGTACTCCGATGGAGTTGTACCGCTGGCCTTCCAATCTGTTTGTGGCCCAATTCATCGGTAGCCCACCGATGAATGTGCTGCCCGTCCATGTTGGGCCTGGTGCCACATTGATGCTGAAGGACCGACGCCTCAATGTTGAGGGGCCCACCAGGGCCCTACTTCAGAACCTCGAAGGCCAACGGCTAAGCGGAGGGATCCGTCCTGAGCATCTGCATGTTGCACCAGCAACCAACCGAAATCTTCCAGCGGAAGTGAGTCACAGTGAGGTTTTAGGGAACGAGCAACTGCTCACCTGCCGCCTGCTGGATGGGGACCACCTCGTACAAGTGCGAGCCGATCCAAGCCTGAACGTTTCGATTGGTGGATCGATTCACTTAGAAGCCGATCCAGATGGCTGGAGGTTATTTGATGAGGCTGGGGACGCCATTGCTTTACAAGAGCTCCCGACCGTCGATAGCGATGAGCCTCAACTACCCCTACTGAGCTGAGATCAGCGATCAGCGATCAGCGCACCCAAACAACGCTGCAACCTGGACCGCCATCTCCCTGATCAGCATCACCAACCCGTTCCACATACGGGAGTGAATCGAGCCACTGACGCAAGCCGCGCTTCAGGCGACCCGTCCCGATCCCGTGGATCACCCAAACCGGACCATTGGCACCACGAAGCAGCTCTTCCACAGCGGCTTCAGCTTCATGCACTCTCTGGCCCCGAACATCCACCGTGTTCCGAGCGGTACGCACCTGGGAGCCGCCGACTCCTCGCCGCGCTTTTACTTGCACCACAGGTTTCTCAGGCGGTGCAGCTCGGCGACCATCCAGGCTTTCCACCGATTGAAGATCCACCATGCTGCGCATCACGCCACAGCGCACGCTCAGTTGCTGACCATCGTCTGACACCTCCAGCACCTCGGCCGCTTTGTCGAGAGCAAGCAGGCGAATGCGCTCGCCCACAGAGGGGCGCCATTCCGGATGCAGGCGACGCTCTGGAACGGAGCGATGGTTGGATTCAAGCTTGCGCAGCCGCTGACCAGCGCGACGAGCGGTTTCACCATCGGCCTTCTGATCCCGCAACCTGCGAATCAAACGACGCACCTCTTGTTGACCATCGCGAATCGAACTCTCCAAACGCTGCCGTCCCAACTCCTGCTGCTGCGCAGAGTTTTTGCGTTGCTGCTCCCAGCGTTGAAGGAGCTCCTCATGCAGCAATTCAGTCCGAGCCAAGAGTGCAGCCGCATCTTCCGCCGCGGCCTGTTGGCGTTGCCGCTGCTCTTCCAAACCACGGATCACAGCGTTGACATCGCCATCCCCACTTGGCTTCAACAGTTGCCTGGCTTGTTCAATCACGCCGCTGTCAAAACCAAGACGCGTTGCGATCGCCAACGCATTGCTGCGTCCTGGAATCCCCCAAAGCAGCTGATACGTCGGAGAAAGGGAATCGCTATCAAAGGCCACCGAAGCGTTTTCAAAGCGTGAATCGCTGTACTTGAGTGCTTTGAGCTCCCCAAAGTGGGTGGTGGCAATCGTGAGTCGGGCGCAATTGGCCAAATTGCGCAGCAACGCAATCGCCAGGGCTGTGCCTTCACTGGGATCGGTACCAGCGCCCACCTCATCGAGCAGCACCAATGCCGGAGACGGTCCAGAGGCGATGGATTGAAGGATGCTTCCGATCCTTTTCACATGACCACTAAACGTGGACAAACTCTGCTGAAGCGACTGTTCGTCGCCGATATCTGCAAGAACCTGTGCACACCAAGGGAGTGAGGGACTGCCGTTGCACGGAATCCACATGCCGGCTCTGGCCATCAATGCAGCTAAGCCAATGCTCTTCAACGTCACTGTTTTGCCACCGGTATTGGGTCCAGTAATGGCAACAACCCGCAACTGCTCCGACACCTCAACGCTCACGGGCACCACAGGGGCGCCACCCTCCTTGCGCTGCTGCCAAACCAATAGGGGATGGCGCAGCTCCAGAATTTGAAATGGAGCATCAGCTTGAGCATCAAGCCGGGGTGGTACGGCACCAAGCCATTGGCCGTAACGCCCCCTCGCCAAGGCCAGATCTAACTTCAACAGCACAGCCATCAAGCGAGCGATCGCATCGATTTGCTCTGCAACGGCAGCACTGAGCTCCGCCAGAACCCGACGCTCCTCCTCTCTGATTCGGCCATCGAGGGCGGCCAGACGATTGCCGAGACCAATCACAGTCTTCGGTTCAACAAACACAGTGTTGCCAGACGAAGAGCTGTCGTGAACCATTCCTGGACATTGAGAGGCGGCACCAGCCTTCACCGCTAAAACCGGCCTTCCATGGCGTTCGGCAATCACGGTGTCTTGCAACAGAGACGCCCAGCGCCTCACAACCGCCTGCAAACGATCACGCCGTTCCTGGCGTGCAACCTGCCATTGGAGACGCAACTCTTCCAACGATTCACTCGCTCGGTTCGCAACGCGCCCCCCCTCTTCCAGGGCAAATTTCAAACGCTGTTCGAGCTCAGGAAGTGTCGCCACGTTCTCTAGCAGAGCTGAACAGTCAGGTCTTAAGTCAGGGTCATCGATCTGACGGCGTAGGCGTCGGGCGGCGGCGAGTGTGTGCGCCACAGACAACAACTCCTCGCCTGACGCCGTTCCTCCTTTGGAGCAGCGGAGCACCACCATCTCGAGGTCGTACACCCCTTGAAAACTCAATCCGCCATCAAGGAGCCCGTCCAGGCTGGCGAGCTCCATACTCCTTGCTTGAAGGGTCAGCGTGGTTTCGAGGTCAGCTGGCAGCTGCCCCTTCAAACAGTGCTGACGCCCTTGTGGTGTATTGGCAAATGTTGAAAAGTGCTGGCACAACCGTGGCCACTCCAGCAACTCCAGTGTCTCTTCCAGGATCGAAACCGAAGGAGGAGCTGATGTCGTGCGGGATTCAGACGTCATTAAGAGAGACCCGCCGATGCCTCCATCTGGTTGGAAGGGATTCCACCGGGAGGTTCATACAACATCTCAAGCCAGTTCCCGTCTGGATCCCGTAAGTAAAAGGAGGCTGTGCCATCTCTGTGGTCATGCACCGCCCCAACGCTGGCCCCAGACGCTTTTAAGTGATCATGGACCACATCAACCTCAGCGCGATCGCGAAAGTGAAAGGCAAAATGCGGCCCTGCAGCTTTGTAGGTGGGTCCCAGGAGGGCTAATCCATCTCGACTCTCTCCCGCCTCGAGGTAACACCAGTCGTCCGCCTTCCATACCAAGCGCATGCCGAGATCACAGTAAAAAGCGATCGCACGTGACAGATCCTGCACACGGATGGCGACGTGGCCAAGGCGCTGTACTGCTGGCATAGATGCGATGAAAGATGAGGATCATTCTGGTGTGTCAATCACCATCTGTGAGTGACTCCACGAGCCAGACCGTTTCTTGAGCCAGACCGCCTATGACCAAGCCGCCTTCAACGCGTCTGAAGCCACTCGGCAGCATCACAAGCGTGATAAGTGAGGATCAAATCGGCACCTGCACGCTTGAAGCTCAGCAAGGTCTCGAGGACCACCGCACGTTCATCAATCCATCCACGTTCGGCAGCCGCCTTCACCATGGAGTATTCGCCACTGACGTTATAAGCAGCGATCGGAAGCTCTGATTCATCACGCAGGCGGCAGATGATGTCCAAATAAGCCAACCCTGGCTTCACCATCATGATGTCGGAACCTTCTTGTTCATCAAGCTGGGCCTCCGTGATGGCCTCACGAGCATTGGCCGGATCCATCTGATAGGTGTCTTTGTTTTTAGGGATCACCTTCTCAGTAGTTGCTCGTGGAGCGGAATCGAGCGCCTCGCGAAACGGGCCGTAATAAGCAGAGGAATACTTTGCGGTGTAACTGATGATTCCAACGTGCTCGAAACCGGCGTCATCTAGGGCTTCACGAATGGCGCCAACACGGCCATCCATCATGTCGCTCGGTCCAATGAGATCAGCCCCGGCCTCCGCCTGCATCACGGCCTGCTTGCACAACTGCTCAATGGTTTCGTCGTTCAACACGATGCCTTCTTGGCTCACAATCCCATCGTGGCCATCACAGGAGTAAGGGTCGAGGGCAACGTCGGTCATGATCGCCATATCGGGAACATCCCTCTTGAGCTGACGAATCGCCCTGGGGATCAAACCGTTGGCATTGAAACTTTCTGAACCGTCTTCAGTTTTCAGGCCTTCAGCCACCTTGGGGAAAAGCACCACGCAGCGAATCCCTAGATTCCAGGCACGCTGAACCTCAGCACTCAAGCGATCGAGACTCCAGCGATTTGCACCTGGCATGGCACCGATCGGCTCAACCTCAGCGCCTTCGTGCACAAACAGCGGATAAATGAAATCAGCTGGAAGCAATTGGTTTTCGCGCACCATGGCCCTTAGGGCAGGCGTGCGACGCAAACGGCGGGGGCGATAGGTGATCTCCATTAATAAGGTCTGACAACAGATGCTGAAATCGTAAATCCCGCCTCAAAGGCTGGCGTTCTGGATCCATTGTTGGCGGGGATCTCCGTCTCGGCTGGTCTGAAGCTGTTCAAGCAGCTCACGCTGTTCATCTGACCACTGCTTGGGCCATTGAAGATCCAGGGTGAGTAAGAGATCTCCACGGCCTGACTTTCCTGGCCAGCCTTTTCCTCGTAAGCGAAGGCTCTTCCCTGGAGCCGTGCCAGCGGGAATGTTGACGTCCGCCTCACCATCGGGCGTCATGACCTTGACCATGCCACCAAGAGCAAGTTCGTCGAAGGCAACGGGCAATTCAGCTCGCAACTGATCACCCTCCAGGGTCCAGATCGGATGCGATTGAACCTCAATCACAAGATAAAGATCACCTCGACGACCCGTACCCGGTTGAACATTTCCCTTGCCTTTAAGCCGAAGCTTCGAACCACTTTTCACGCCAGGGGGGATCCGAACTTGAACCCGCTCATCGTTGACAGACAAGGTGCGCTCTCCGCCTCGAAACGCTTCCGAGAACGTCACTTTGACCGAAGCTTCTGCATCAAGGTTGATTGGGGCTCTCGATCCACCGCGAGGAAAACCGCCACCGGGAAAGCCACCTCCTGCAAATCCTCCGCCATATCCGGCAGGACCAGAGCCACCTCCAGCCCCACCACCGAAGCGGCCCAGGAGGTCATTGATGAAATCATCAAAGTTCCCGTAGCGGCCAAAGTCAACATCAACTCCTGCAGGGCCTGAGCCACCACCGGGCATGCCTGCCTGGTTCCAATACTGGCCAAATTGTTCATAGCGACGGCGCTTCTCAGGATCGGAAAGCACCTCATAGGCTTCACTTACCTCTTTAAAGCGCGCTTCTGCGTCCTGATCGTCCGGATTCACATCGGGGTGATACTGACGAGCCAATTTGCGAAAAGCACGCTTCACCGTGTCGGCGTCAGCACTGCGTTCCACACCCAGCACTTTGAAGTAATCGCGGTAGCCACTGCCGGCCATGGAATTCATCAACCCGTAGGGCTGCGCATCAGATCCAAAGAACAGTTTCGTCCGTGGATGCGGACCGGAGCAATGGCGGGATGCCCGAACGGCAGAGCGTTCTTAGATTTAGAAGATGGTTGAAATCAACAAATTGTTGCCCGTATTGGCATCTCTGGCGGCTTTCGCGCTGCCATTTCCAGCGGCCGCGTCACCCAATGCGACAGACCTGGCAGACCACCTCAAGACAAGCAAGGCGCTGTACTACGGCTCTTGGCGCTGTCCTGCCTGCATCACGCAAACCAGGTTGTTTGGCGATGCAGCCAACAAACTTCCTTACGTGGAATGCGCGAAACCCAAGGAACTTCCAATTCAAGCGGCAGCCTGTAAAACAGCCGAGATTCGCGCATATCCCACCTGGATTCTTGAGAACGGGGAGCGCAGAGAAGGAGTTCAAACCCTCGAGCAACTCAAGGTGTGGACGTCCATGCCAGCCCGTCCTTAATCCATGGCGCTTCCAAAACTGGCCTTAGTTCACGGCTTCAGCTGGAGGCACTGGAGAGGAGATTTACTGGGCGGCCTCACGGCAGCCGTAGTGGCCATACCCCTAGCCCTTGCATTCGGAAATGCAGCACTGGGACCAGGCGGAGCCATTTACGGGCTGTACGGAGCAATCATTACGGGCTTTCTA
>ERZ887851.2448-NODE-2448-length-14466-cov-4.642842_pt1 | contig 14466 bp, 13 predicted proteins | sample MGYA00521100_ERZ887851 | MGnify/ENA primary metagenome ERZ887851 (study PRJEB32303, sample SAMEA104408602) | aquatic metagenome | biome: Brackish water; feature: Pelagic; material: water | place: Baltic Sea | collected 2014-06-06T16:11:00 | depth 11,444 m ...
CACTTTCCCGAGTGTACAGAGACAAATGTCCAGATGTAATTGAAATACTCATACGACACATCATCGGCACAGACTTCCTAAATACTTGGATGTCAAAAAAGTGGTCAAGCACTGATCATTTATCCCGACCGCAATATCGCACCCTGCAGGCAAGCTGCTCAAAAAGAGGGCCTGCATCATGTGACAACAGCAGAAACACAGATCCGCACAGACTTCATCGCTGGATCGCGCGAACGTGCAGATCACTTCGCGGTACTGCTGCATTTATCAAGTACTGGACCCGCCGATTGGCGATGCAAAATTGGAGACATCCAAAACATCAACCTGGTCACCGATGACAACAACTTCGGATCGAGAACTTACAACTGAAAGTCATGGACACACACGGGCAAATACCCGAAATCATTTCTCTTCTTATCATTGCCCTCGGTAGTGGAGAGACTGAACCCATGGGCATCTTTTAGGGTGAATTTATTTCTGCTCGATGTCGGCTCAGAAGTAGAATGGTGTGACGGTCATTCTCCGTAAGCTCACCATCATTTCCTCAGAAACCTGCAAAACAAATTATCTGGCCTACCTGCTAAACCCCGGTTCATCACCCTATGCATAGCGGGCAAACGCTCTGCAAAGTGCTACCAGTGTTTTGCAGGCACGCGGTATTGCCGTCATGAATGTGCGAAGTAGTTCAAAGGCGTGGCAGAAAGCGGGCGTGACTGTGGCCCGCACGCAAGAATCAGAGCGACTTTTAAAAAGCTGACGTCGTGGACCGAAGGTTTTGTCGACTAAGCTGTAGGAGACAAAACGACAACAAATCGGACGGGTGTTCCCATCGCAACGACGAAACAGAAAAGACAGGAACTCGCTGATTGCTCTGGAGCTCCAGAGTCGTGGATCTTTGCGAGGATTTGGGGCGGCTTTCTGTTGGTACTGATTCTTGCCACCTATCCTTTGTGGTTTGTGCCACCGACAGCACAGACATCATTAGCTGTATCTCTGGTACCAATAACCATTTCCGTACCTGTCTATCTATTGACCCTACCATCAGTCACTCTTTTGATTGGGCTGATCGTTGCTGTCTCAACAAACAAGTACAACCGAAATCAGTTCGCATGGATGCTCGTTGCCACGTCCCTGTTTTTCACTTTTCTCATCGACCAACATCGGCTTCAGCCGTGGGCTTATCAATCGTTTTTCTACGCATTGATTTTCAGCAGCATGAATCCCACCACAGGTCGTAAATGGATCATGCCTCTAGCTGCAAGTGTCTATGTCTACAGCGCAGCAGGAAAATTTGACTTCCAATTCCAGCATACGGTGGGCCAGGATTTGATAGGCGTGCTAGCAGGCTTCATGGGTGGTCTACCTGACAACTTGGAAGCAGACGATGCTACCCGTCTGGCATTGTTGCTTCCAACGGTCGAGTTGTTGGCTGGACTTGGACTGTACCTACCAAAAACGCGTCGCCTTTCGGTCATTGTCCTGATTTTAATGCACGTGTCACTATTGACCCTTCTGGGGCCATGGGGCCTCAACCACAGTCGGGGTGTTCTGCTTTGGAATCTGATGTTGATTGCACAAGCATATTTCCTGTTCTGGGTCCGACCGGGCATTCAACCAGCACCGCCAGAAGGCGAACTTGCCGATAGGCCCCTACCGCAAAACAGTCATGGCCCGGCGCAATCGATCGCTGCCTGCTCAGTCAAGTTGTTGGTTTTGCTGGCGGTCCTAAGTCCATTACTGGAGCGATCAGGTTATTGGGACCACTGGACATCGTGGTCACTTTACTCGCCGCACACCAGTCGTGCCGAGATCGAGTTACACCGATCCGTCATGGGGAACCTTGATCCAGCATTGCTCAATTTTCTGGAAGCAGATGAAGACCGTGACGGTTGGCACCGTTTATCGCTGGAATCATGGTCCCTTGCGCACCGTTTTGTTCCAATTTATCCACAAGGGCGGTACCAACTGGCAATCGCAAATCAGCTTTGTGCTTCAGGCAGTTTGGACACTCAAATTCGAGTAAAACTGAAAGGCGTTGCGGACCGCTGGACCGGAAAACGCAGCGAAAATCGTTTGATTGGAAAGCAGCAGATTCAAAGGGCCTGTGATGAATTCTGGCTGAACACGGGAGACAAAACGGACTGATCAGATACCCATCTGCTGCAGGATGTCGGCGATGCTGCCCAATGTTTCGGTTAGCACTGGATGAGATTCCTCGAACCGCTGCGCTGCATTGCTAACATGCTGACTGAGGGATTCTTTCGTCTCGCTGCTTTCATCTAAAACAGCTTCGATGTCTCGCATCACTGTTCGCAATTTTTCTACGTCGGCAGTTTCCAGATGATCGGCCGCTGCCAATTCCCGCTGCACAACTGCTAAGGCATCGGTAAGCTGTTTTTGACTCATGACTGAATTCATTCCTGCGATTTTTCAATATCTGAAACAGAGGCGGTCTCAAATGGTGCGACTCACCCAGGATCTTACTTCGACAAGGTGGATTTATGCAAAAGGTGTTCTCTTCCTGCTGATCTCTTTGATTTCAGCATCACTGATTCTCATTCAGATCCAACGCTGGGACATTTTCGCACTGCTGTTGATCTGCTTATGGGCAAGTTGCCGGGCTTACTACTTTACTTTTTATGTGATTCAACATTATGTAGATCCGTGCTTTCGTTTCAGTGGGCTATTTGATTTTACCCGCTACCTACTAAGTCGAAACCATCAAAAAGAATCTGACGATGCTTTGGGACCTCCGGATCAATCACCATAAAAAATCCCCCGTTCAAAGAACGGGGGATTCCCTGTTGAATCACAAAAAAAGTCAGGTCAGACCTGTTTCCAATTGCGTTCGGAAGCACTAGTCAGCACTGCATCGCAGACCCGCTGTGTTTCCTGTGCATCACGGAAATTCGGGTGTGCTTCTTCGCCTGCTTCAAGCGCCTTCAAGAAATCAGCCACGTGATGAACAAACGTGTGTTCGTAACCGATTTGCAATCCGGGAACCCACCACTTATCCATGTACGGGTGCTCACCACCATGATCGGTAACATGAATGGACCGCCAACCTCTCAATTTCCCTTCATCGTTATGATCAAAGTACTCAAGGCGGTGGAGGTCCTGCAAATCCCAGCGGATCGATGCATTCTCACCATTGATTTCAAAGGTATAAAGGGCTTTGTGCCCTCGCGCGTAGCGAGTTGACTCAAAGAGCCCCAGTGAGCCATTTTCGAAGTGGCACAGGAATGCACACGCATCATCAATTCCGACGGGTTCCATTTTGCCGGTTTCGGTGTGCATGCGTTCCTTGACGAAGGTCTCTGTCATGGCCGAGACATCCTTGATCGAACCATTGAGCCAGATAGCTGTATCGATGCAGTGCGCCAGCAAGTCCCCGGTAACACCGGAACCAGCAGCTGCAACATCGAGACGCCAAAGTGCTGCGCCACCCTGTGGCACATCATCCGAGATCGTCCAGTCCTGTAGGAAGTTAGCTCGATAATGGAAGACCCGACCGAGCCTTCCTTCATCAATCAGTTGCTTTGCCATGGTGACAGCGGGTGCCCGGCGATAGTTGTACCAGACGGTATTAACGACACCTGCCTTTTCGACTGCCGCGATCATCTTTTCACCCTCTTCAGGATTCAAAGCAAGCGGCTTTTCACACAGGATCATCTTCCCTGCTTCGGCAGCGGCAATGGCGATTTCAGCATGGAAATTATTCGGCGTACAAATATCAACGGCGTCGATATCATCACGGGCGATGAGGGCTCGCCAATCTGTCTCGATGGATTCGTATTGCCATTGGTCAGCAAAGGCTTGCACTTTTTCTGCACTGCGTCCGCACACAGCTTTCAAAACCGGACGGTGTTGCAGTTCCGGGAAAAAATCATTGACCCGCTTGTAGCCGTTGCTATGGGTCCGACCCATGAACCCGTAGCCGATTAGTCCAATGTTAAGTGGTTTCATTCTTGTTGTTCAGTAACGAGTAAATCTAAATCAGAAACTTTGAATCCGAAAAGGCACGCCCAATCCTCAACATATCCTTTTCAGTACCGATCAAGCAAAAGCTTGATCGCGAGTGGGGCTTGAAAACAGAATCAGACGGTACTGCCGTGAGCATCACGAACATCAACCATCGCTTTCAAAATTTGATTCCATGTCTGGGGATCCTCAAGCACTGCATTCGGGAACATGCAACCGTCCCAGCAGATGTGTTGTATGCCGCGGGCAGACGCATCTTTTAGCCAATAGCCTGCAGTACGAGAGATATCCAACTTGCCATTGGGATCATCTGCTCGGCAATGCTTTCCGGTCTTATCATGAGACCCGGCACCGTGGACGGTTCCATCATTTTGTGCAACGTGGAAATCGATAGTCCATGGTCGCAATTTATCTGTCATCTGCTCATACGCTGCGTAAAACTCTTCTTCGCTGTAGCCATCCTGCAGCAGTGCATGTTCAGGTGCGTTGTATCCCATCAAGTACAGATAAGTGTGTGCTTGGTCCGCTTGGAATCCCAGCGTTTCAGGTTTCCCCACGGCTTCCAGCAGATCCAGCATATCTTTCCAACTGTGCATTCCCGCCCAACAGATCTCACCTTCACAAGCAAGTCGTTCGCCATGGTCGGCCGCAATTTCCGCCGCTTTGGTAAATGTGTCAACGATTCTAGCTGTATTGGCAGCGGGATCCTCTTTCCATTTCTCGACTCCAAACTCAGCAGAGTCGATTCGAATCACGCCGTATTCACGAATGCCATGCTGATTGAAAACCTTGGCAATGCGGCAGGCTTTTTCGATGGCCTGCAAAAATTTCCCCTGTTGTTCGGCGTCACCCATCGCGGAATCGCCAACCGTTCCTGGCCAAACGGGGGCAACCAATGAGCCAACTTTGAGCCCATGACTCCCAATCAGATCAGCAATTCTTTTCAGCTCATCTTCACTGGCATCGGGATCGGTGTGCGGATGAAAAAGAAAGTAGTCAACGCCCTCGAATTTTTGACCATCGACCTCGGCCGCTGCAGTCAACTCGAGCATGCGTTCGAGACTGATGGGTGGTTCCTGACCTTCATCGTCTCCCTTACCAACGAGCCCTGGCCACATTGCGTTATGAAGTTTCGGATAATTTTTGTGCTGGTCAGACATGGTGTTCTGTAAAACTCGGCAATTTGGGGATGTTTTTCGAAAACGCGGCAATCGGCTGGGCCACTCGGTAGCCAGGTGGGGCCTTAAATGTTTTATTGACTGGATGCCTCGGGTACAAGAACGCGAGGAAAGTCCCTTTCTATTCAGCAAAAATAATCTTCGGGACCATCCCGAAGACCGAATTGAGCGTTACCACCAGTCCCACAATCACCTTATGGCGACCAAATCCTGCATTCACCGTTCACTCGCATCCCGAGTTCCCAGCATTGTCTGGGAGCAAAATTCCCCCCTATCAATGCAAATTGATACTCGGAAAGGTGAAATCAGCACTCGCCATGGACGTTTTTCAGGTGGAGCGGCCGACCAAGTCGAAGTGATTGAAGTGGATACCGGCGCGATTCGTGTCATGATTCTACCAACCCGCGGAATGTCGATTTGGAGAATGGAGTCGAGTGGAGTACGTTTTGGTTGGCAATCACCAATCTTTGGCCCCGTGCACCCTTCGCAGGTTCCTATCTTCGATTCCAGTGGAATCGGTTGGTTGGAGGGATTTGACGAACTGCTGGTGCGTTGTGGGCTTGAGAGTAACGGCGCCCCAGAGCATGACGCAGAAGGGAATCTGATTCACCCGCTGCATGGGCGAATCGGCAACCTGCCGGCTGATTCCCTGACCATTGAGTATGACGAGGCCTCCGGAAGGCTTGAGGTGATCGGCGAAGTCCTTGAATCACGTCTATTCGTCAAAAGGTTGCGATTACGCAGCCGTATTCGTTTTGAAGCGGGTAGTTCGGAAGTTGCTGTTTTGGATGATGTGACCAATGAACTCTCCAAACCTGCTTCCATGCAATTGCTGTATCACATTAACGTCGGTGCACCCATTCTTGGCGCGGGTGCGAAATTAGAAGCACCAATTGAATCACTTGCACCCAAAGACTCGCATGCAGCCAGTGAAATGGACACATGGAACGAGTTCGGTGCACCCGAAGAGGGCTATGCCGAGCGTGTTTACTTTGCACGGCTTCGTGCGGACGAATCCAGTGCCACTACGGCAATGCTCAGATCCGCTGACGGAGAAAAGGGACTTGGTATTACCTTCAATGTAAATGGTTTGCCAAGATTCATTTTGTGGAAGAATACAGCGGCTGAAAGTGATGGTTACGTCACCGGATTGGAACCGGCCACCAACTACCCCAACGCGCGCTCGTTCGAACAGAAACAGGGTCGCACCATCGAACTGGAAGGTGGCGCCACAGCATCATTCCGTGTCAAATTAATGCCACTGACAACGGCAGAACAAGTCGACGAAGTATCGCGTCAGATCCAGGTTCTTCAAGGTGACGAAGATCCAGAAATTCATCTTCAACCCAGGCCGGGTTGGTCACCTGGTGCGTGACGGGTCCGACACCCCCACACGCGACGGCGACCCAAGATCTACTTGACCTTCACCCCGTCGATCTTGAAGATTGCGAAGTGGCTAGCGCCTCTTGGACCAACACCGTTGGGATACTTGTACTTCTCGGTATCAATCTTGAATCTGCCTTCGACGGTTACGGGGCGAGTAACAAAGTCCGTTGTTTTACCGGGTACCATCTCAACAATCACACAATCAAAGAGCGCCGCTCCGGGACCAAAACAACATTCCTGGTTGTCCCGAACCAGTACAAACTGATCGATGTTGGTTTCTTTGAACAACGTGCTGGGCAAAATGTAGCCCCGCAGCTTGACCTTAACGCCATCAAGTTTTTTGATCTCGTCCGTCAACAAACCAGGATTGAACTTCGCATCTTTCTCAAGCTTGAAGCTCAAATCATCAAAATTAATGTCGCCCTTGGCTCGCGATGAGTCGCTGCTCTTGCGAACTTCTACCTTGGGTCTTGCGGGAGCAATCCCTCCAGCATTTTTTGCTTGATCTCCCGTCTGTGCCTCGGGGGCACCTGTGACGCTGACTTTTTTCTCGCTGGCACTCGCTTGTTGTTGCTGGTGATTCGTCAGTTGCGGGTTTGCCGCCTGTGAAATTCCCACCAGCAAAATGGAACTCACGATCATCGCGAAACGCAAAAACATCATGTGTTGGCTCGAAAGGGAACTATTGCGGCAACAATCACGATGCCGACGGGGACTCCCAAGAGTATAGCCGCAGGCGGGAAGCAGCGAACACATCAAAATATGCGACCCAAAGACTCAACGAATTTGATCGACTTTCATTTGATAAAACACAGTGTTGTCAAAGTCTGTAACTTTCTGCTGCCGACGATTAAGCGTGAACGTGCCGGCCAGTTTTTTCTTCGTCAAACCCGCTTTGGTGGTTTGTCCATTCAGCAATCGGACCTCAATCATATCGCTGCTCTTCGGCTGTCCGCCGAAACAACAGGTTCCCAAATCAGGAACGAGGATGAACCGTTTTAGCAAACCACTGCCAGAAGAAGGATGAATGTAACCCTTCAAGAAAATGTCATTACCGTCAATTTCAATTGCCTTGGAACTTGGCCGGTCGTCCGGCGAATTGGACGCCTGCTGCAACTCCCAAAAGTGCACGCGTGTGTAGCCTTCGGGTACCTCAGTCAGGTAGACGTAACTGTGCAGACTAATGCCGCCAAGAAGTACGAGCGTATTGAATACAACCCCTGTCATGGCCAGCGAGTGACCGGCAAACTCTTGAGGAAACCGTTTTATCTTCAGGTATCCTGCAATGCCCAAAACCACGCCTAACAATGCCAGACCCAAGAGGGCCCAGACAAACAAACCCAACAAAGACACGACGGCACAAATGACCGAGGCGATCGCGGTCGTGCTAACAGCACGGTAGGGGAATTCTTGCTCATCAGAATCGCGAGCGATTTCTATATCAACTGACATTTTTACGTTTCACCAAGATGATCTTCGACACATTGGCGACTCCGCTAGAATCCGACGATTAGCCTTTGACGGGCTGTGCTCCGCCAGAGAGCAGCAAGAACTGAACAATCATAATGGTCGCCAATGCGAGACCTAATACGTAGCTCAACCGCCAAGGGTTCATTCCCGATTCAGAACCTGTGGTTGGAGAAAGTGCTGATGATCCCAGTGCTGATGATCCAAGTGCTGATGATCCAAGTGCTGCAGTGGCCTGCCCAGGTTCGGCAAGGACCGATCCTTCCCGCATTCCGAGTTCATTCTGGCCAACATCGGAAAACACAGGCCCGCCAGAGAACTTGCTATCTGTCTCACGATCAACCGATGAACTGGAATCTGTTTTCTCGGTTTCACGACTGGGAACGGGAATTGAAAAGAAGGTATTAGCACGGCGAACACTCTCTGGATCAATTTTTTCCAGTTTCATCAACGCCTCCTTTGCCGCAGGCAGAGGGCACGCGCGAAGATAATTGACCACTGGGACACGTACCCAATTGTTGTCGGGATCTGCCTTGACGAATAAATTCACCAAGCGATCAATCTGACTCCAATCGCTCCATCTTGCCAGATCGGGAATCACCAAGTCGGCCAAATCTTTGCGATCCAATACGTGATGGAGAGATTCCACCAAGGCACTGCGTGGAAGAACATCGCCCTCAGTTCCATGAAAGCGTACTGCCATGATCGCGGCGTATGTGTCGGCATAGGGTGCCTTCTTATTGGCTAGGAAAAGTTCATCGACCAGAGGCAATCCCTGTTCACCTGCCAGGGTGAGATAACAGGCAATCAACGCATCCAGACCACCACGAGAACTCTTTTGGGTACTTCGAAGCATTTTTTCAAGGAATGGTAAATTTTTCTCGTCACCACAGACACCCAACATCGTCAGGTAAAGGCGTTTACGATCGGTTGCCATTTCTGGATCACCGATCCATTGCAGCAATTGCTCACGATCCATTTCCGGACCAAGTTTCTTAACAGCATCGTAAGGAGCAACAGCGAACTCGTCGTAGGCGTCGCGAGCCAACATCGATTCATCATCTTGCAGATACTTGTGATAGAAACGTAATCGCTGAAGCGAATCATCTGATAGCTTCGTAATATTGCCGATGTACTTTTCTGCTCTTTCGCTTACGGGCAAGCAAGACCATTGCAAATCGGGTGGGTCAACGCCAGAAAGCATGAATCGGCGGCCGATGCTCACTTCGCCGTAATAGATTGCTTTGACCTCCTGACCAACTTTGATCAAGTCCGACCCCTTCAAAACTGCTTCGACCTTCATCAGCACCTCACCCGTTTCCTTGTTTCGGGTCATGTCATTTTGCAGCGAGGTTGCAATGACTACGGCATCCATCGATCCCATCTCCTGCCGGAGCGTCTGCGAGACAGCGTTGCAGAAGGGGCAGGCTTCAGCCATGGAACCCGAGAGGCTGCCAGCAGTGACCAAGAAGGCTACTAGGAAGGGTCGAATCGAGGATTGCGATACGAACATGCGATATACCAAGGTGCAAGGGAATGGATGCAGGCCTTCGCTGCCTTTGAGCATCAAGTCTCATACGATCATCAATGGATGATCAAACTGCTCCGCCTTTTCAGGTTGCAGCGGAGCTAACAGCTAATCATAGGTGCCGAAGATGGTTCATGAGAAGTCGTTCTACGGACGGGAGGACCGCTTCCGCAGAGTTTTCCCCTCATAATCCATCCCTGAACGGCTCAACCGATGCTACCCAAGATGCCGATAGTGACGGTACGTCGGGTTGTGTTGCCGAGTTCGCAAGCGAATTACAGCCAAAACAAGGCAAAAATTCGCAACATTGCGAAGTTTGATCATCACAACAAGACACCCGGGCAGGACAGCTGAGGAGTCAGAGAAGCAGCTCATTGCCCGTGATTAGCCAAAATATTCCCGCGATATTCGTCCCATTGTGGCGATTTCGTACGTCTCGAGGGGGGACGCAGTGATGCTTCGTCATCTTTTGATTGCCGCCGTACTGTCATGCAGTTACGTCGCTTTGTCCGATAATGCTTCGGCCGACCAGCGGGCCTACGGCCGCGCTTGGGGTGGACAATCCGATTTCCGCGACTGGAATCGGTTTTACCACTATCCGTACGTCTATTACCCACAGAATTTCTGGGGGCAGGAATACTTCCGCAGCAGCGATAGCCTGTATCACAGGTATCCGCCTGAGATGCGGATTCCCGTCTACAACAAGAAGTGGCACAACTATTACCCGAGCAGCCGCAGGTTTCACTCGGGACACCACTTCATTCTAGATGTCTTTTAGTCACGCTTACGCGCTGTCGCACTCGGCTGATGAGTTCAAGCTGCTGCCGCTGGTGAATGCGCCAGTTGGGTGTTTGCTGTGCATCACATCAATCGAGTTTGCTGGCGGGACTAATGGTATCTGGAACCGGGATTCGGCCGCTCGCGCGGCTGTTGGATAAATCGAAGGCACCGGTCTGGGCAATCAGCCCGGCCGGTAAGCTGATTTATTTGTCACCCGGCTGCAGTGAGTGGCTGGGGTTTGACAGTGCGCTCTTACTGGATCGTCGGTCGGTTGCTGGTGCGCCGGTTTCAGGTGAGAGACTGGATTTGGTCGCGGCCGCGTTGGCGGCCCCTGCGGAATTACGGCGGCGCGGTACAGCATCACTCCGCATAACCCCACCGTCAGTCGAAACTCACCGCCCCGTTGCCAAGGAAGCGAGATTCATCAGGATCGGGGATGAAGCGACCGCGTTGACATTTGCGATTGCAGGTGATTTTGACGATCGTTTACCCGAGCCAGAGCTGAAAGATGCCGTTGCTGTAAGACAACAGCTCGATTCGTGGCGACGACGCCACACTGCAACTGCAATCAATATTACCGCGGGAACATCAAATGAAGCGGTGCGTCTGAGACGTCGAATCGATGTCGCAGCCTCGACGCGTACCGATGTCGGCTTCTTCGGACCAGCGGGTTGCGGTGGCGAGTCCATTTTGACGCGAATCCATGCGTTATCTGCGCCAGGTGAAAACCTGATCAACGTTGACGGCGCACTAATGGACTCGGATCTACTCGATGCCACCCTGATGCCTGCGCTCCATCAGCTTTCAGAGAGCAAGGAAGCTCGCATCACGGCCTTAGTGCGAGGGCTAGATGAGATGCCATTCGAAGCACAACAGCGGTTAGCTGGCCTACTGGACACGTTCTCGGGCCGGATGAGGCTGCTTGCGAGTTGTGGATCGCAGTTACTGGAATTAAATGCGCCCACTGATGACCTGATCAGCGAAAGTTTGTCGTTGGACGAAGATCGCGCACGAGGACTTTGCTCACAGTTGATCGATGTCATCAGCTCGCTGACGATCGTGAATCGGCCACTTGCTCTGAGAGTCGAGGATATTCCGTTGATTGCCACCGCAATGCTGGACACACGACATGCTGCCGGTGAAGGTCCCGCTGAAAGAATCAATCGAGCAGCCCTCGATGCTCTGGTGGTCTACCCATGGCCTCACAACTACGAGGAACTGGAAAATTCCATTCGGCATGCGATCCGAACCGCCACCGGAAATGTGATTGCCTGCGAACACCTCCCGCTAGCGATTAGGTCCTACAGGCCCGGCGCGATCTTGAAACGCACCAAGCACACCAAACTTTCACTCGATGACGCTATCCAGCGGTATGAACTTCGACTGATCACCGAAACCCTCGAAAATGCTGACGGCAACCGCGCAGAAGCAGCACGACGCCTCGGTATTAGCAGAGCACGCTTGATTCGAAGGCTCGAAGATCAATCACCCAATCCACAGCAAAACAAGGAATCCCGCTGAATGAATTGGTCTTTGGTTGATCCGGGCGTTATTCGACCGTGGCTAATCTGTGAAATGGGTACTCGTTGGCTGACTGCCGTCCGAAGATTTGGACCAGAAATGATTCCAGAAGCATTGGTCCCAAAGGTGGAATCTGCCAGTCGAGACGAAATTCTCGCCAGCCTGAATCTCTTGGAACCTGCCGTGGTCTTATGGGAAACCAGCCGTGACACGCTCGCGGCAAGCTGCGATTCACTCGCCCGCACCGCTGCGATCAATCCTCGAGTACTGCAAATCATCGCATGTCATCAGTTGACGCACCGAGAGCAATTGTGCCTGACCCCGTTTCCTGTCGCAGCGATGGTCCACCAGCCGGAAGAGCTGCCCCGTTTGACCCCGATGATTCACCTCCACTTCGCAAGGTGGACCCAGTTCATAGACTAAGATGAGTAATCGCCAGATCGGGTGCCCCAAAATGCATTCGCCAGTCTGTCGGTGCAGCAGCGTTCTGAGTGTTAAATCGTGCGTGAGGCCGCTTCCGGCTATTACATTGATTTTCCAGGAAATGCGGCTGCCTCCGGACTCTTGATCTTGCCCCTATTCCCAGCAATCGAAACTCTCCCACAACGTCACAAACCAAACATGACCAACCTGACCCCCGAAATCGTCCGGAATGCTATTTCCGATCACCCTGACCCCGAGACAGGGCGTGGTTTGGATTCCATGGGTCAAATCAAGGACATCGTTGTCGACCAGGACCACGCAGCACTCACGGTTGGACTGACAAGCCACAGTGCACCGATGGCTGATGAACTTTCAGATGCTTTGGAATCAAAGATCGTGGCAGCCGCACCCGGTAGCAAAGTCACGATCACCTACGTGGATCATCCGCGGCCCCCGGCTCGGATAGGTCAAATCGCTTTGAAAGCAAAGAGTGTCATCGTTGTTGGCAGTGGCAAAGGTGGCGTTGGTAAAAGCACAGTTGCAGCCTCTCTGGCATTAACCCTCCGTCGCTATGGTGCCAAAGTTGGATTGATGGACGCCGATGTGTATGGTCCTAGTATCCCCCAGCTGCTCGGGCTCTCCGGACGTCCCGCAGTCACGGCCCAGAAACGAATTGAACCCGTCAAACTCGGTGATGACCTCCCTGTCATGTCGATGGGCTTCCTCGTTGAACCAGATCAAGCCGTCATTTGGTGGGGACCCATGCTGCACGGGTCAATCAATCAGTTTCTCGGTGATACCGAGTGGGGCGATCTCGATTATCTGGTTATCGATATGCCGCCGGGAACAGGTGATGTGGCGCTGACCTTGTCACAAGCACTTCCTCTAGCAGGCGCCGTTATCGTTTGCACCCCACAGGAAGTTGCCTTACTTGATGCAATCAAGGCAGTCAGCATGTTTCGGAAAGTAGAAATTCCGATCCTTGGCATGGTCGAAAACATGAGTGGCTTCCAATGCCCCGATTGCGGCAAGACCTATGATATTTTTGGCAAAGGTGGTGCCCGACAGAAAGCAGAGGAACTCAACATTCCTTTCCTCGGAGGACTTCCAATTGATATCACACTTCGTAAAGCAGGTGACGAAGGCAAACTAGCTGATGTGATTCAATCGGACGATGCATCACGGGCACCATTTGATGCGATCTGCAAAGCAGTCGTCCGTGAACTGGCTATGCGGGCGGCCAACCAGCCAACCAAAGTCAGCTTGCCCACACTCTGAGCAACGATACGTACCGGCGTGATCAATCAACCCACGGTCAGACTGGTTTTTGCATGATGCCAAGCCAGATGATAAAGATGTAAAACAAGTTACCTGATTGCTAGCAAATGAATGACCGAAAAGCCGGTCGCCTAGTGAGTAAACCAATCTGCTAGTTCTCAACGCAGTGAGTTCGTGGCTCAAGCAGAGATCGTTTCCGCAACCAATATCAGGTTGATTGTCTGTTTGCTGATCGACCCTTGCTAGCAATTGTCCAATGACGAGCACTCCAGCAAGTTGACGTGCGGCAGGTCTTCAGTGAGGTGGCTGGCTAGCATCTGTAACTAATGCCGGCAAAAGCGGCACTGGATGAGCATGAACAGAGATCACCAGCGAGACTGGGGATGGGCCGCATGCTAAATTTCACTAGTATTCGAACTTAATTTACGTTCAGCGCATGAAAAAAGCCGTATCGGGGCGTAGCCCTGACACAGCTTTTTTTGTTTGTAACGGTTCAGCCGAAACTGAACTGTAATGCAACCTAGCGACGCTTTTTAGCGGCTTTTTTCTTAGTAGAACGCTTCTTAGTAGCCTTCTTGGTTGCTTTTTTCTTGGTGGCTTTCTTCTTAGTAGCCTTTTTCTTAGTTGCTTTTTTAGCAGCTTTTTTCTTAGTTGCTTTTTTCTTAGTTGCTTTCTTCTTAGCAACTTTCTTAGTGGCAACTTTCTTAGTGGCAACTTTCTTTTTAGTCGAACGCTTTGCAGCCTTCTTCTTAGTTGCTTTCTTTTTGGTAGCTGCTTTCTTCTTTGCTTTCTTCTTGGCCACGTTCTTCCTCCGCTGAGAAAGGAAACGTTGGCGAGTCCTCGAGACTTTTAAAGCAAAGCTTTAGAAGTCACCGGCCACGGCTCACCAACCGTCATGTGTGGTTGAATCTCAGAGCCTTGATG
>ERZ887851.2450-NODE-2450-length-14459-cov-13.235698_pt1 | contig 14459 bp, 11 predicted proteins | sample MGYA00521100_ERZ887851 | MGnify/ENA primary metagenome ERZ887851 (study PRJEB32303, sample SAMEA104408602) | aquatic metagenome | biome: Brackish water; feature: Pelagic; material: water | place: Baltic Sea | collected 2014-06-06T16:11:00 | depth 11,444 m ...
TGGCTACACTGAAGATAGGTGCGTTGCGCTGGTATTCCTGGTTGTTTTGGTAGAAGCTAACGTTGGTGAATGAGGCTTGTGGGCGGTACCAGAAGGGATCGAAACGGAACGGGGTTTGAAGGTCGGTGACGATGACGCCGCTAAGGTTGATGTTTGCGGTGCTCTGGCCGTTGATGAGGAACCCGAGGCCCGTGCCGTTGGCCAGGTCGCCGGAGGTGATGCGGACGGGGTTGTCTGCTTGTCCCTGGAAATCTAAACCCCCAAGCACTTCGACAGAAGCATTGGGTCCGAAGAGGATGGTGGTTCCGGCGGGTACGGTCCAGGTAGAATCGGCCGCCACAACTTGATGGCCCTCAATGCGCACCTCTTGAGCAGAAGCTACGCCAGCGAACAGGATGGTGAAAACAAAAAGAAATACGTTCTTATTCATAACCCGGGTTTATGGTTCAATGGTAATAAGGAAGTTCTGGTCAGATTCAAACAATTGGCTCCCGCTCTGGGCAACCACCTTTTTGATCCAAACCGCTCCCGAATAGTTGGTTAATGAGAGTTCAGTGCTTTCCACGGTTTCGTCGCCCGCAGTACCACTTAATTTTTCGTAGGTGATGGACACCACTTCGTAGTTCGCAGGAACAGACGGGTGGAAGGCTTCGAGGGCCACTTCGTTCGTCCCTTTAGGTAATCTATCGCCGTTCACGAGTCCCTTCACTTTAAAGTAGGGGCGTGGCGCAGGCTGGACGTAGACGGAATCATTCAAAAGAACCACGCCGTTAGCGCCGCGCAGTTGCAACTGGCACCAGCCTTCTGCACTAGGCGTGAAGCTCAGCGTACTGTTGCGGTACTTTGCCTCTGGATCACAGGAACAGTTCACGGCACCGCCGCTAATGACCGTACCCAGCTCCAACGTAGAAGCTGCGCCTTCAAAATAAGTGATGAAGGCTTTTTGCTCGCGGTTCGCAATCTGCGCCGGCAACACCGTAAACGTGTATTGCTCCTCCACCGTTTTACCGCGAAGGGTAAGGGTGTGGTTTCCTGTAGTCGTAGGAACGAAGTAATAGAATCCGCCGGTTTCATTCATTGTAGTAGTGTCTGTGCCGCGAGAAACGACCGCCCTGACGTTGTCGAGAGAAGATTTCACTTTAAGAGTATCACCAAAAACAAGATAATCTAGATTGGTCGCGTATTCCACGATGCTCTGTTTGGCATTGCCCTCCTTACCGCCTTTGAATTCCAGGTCCCCCGCTATGAGACGCACCCGAAGTATAATCTCATTTAGTAGCGCTTCTGCCATAGATGCTGGTACGTGCTTAAATTTCCATTTCGCCCAACTGTTATCGTCGTCCAAAAGGCCATTTTCAATATCATCGGCAAACAAATCATTGAACAGATTAAGCTGTCTAGGGCCCAATTCATCCGCATGTTCCGCCACCTCTTGAAGGGCTTTCTGCAAACTTACTCCACGTCCGTTACGGATAAAAAATGCATCAGTAACTGCATACCCAAATGGTTCGCGGTACGATTCCGTCTCCTCATCATAACCCAGAGCCTCATAGAAATTTTTCTTCGTCTCCTCAACGCTTTCGTAAACTGCTTTTAAGTCTTTATTGTCAATGCTTACAATGGTCGTTTCTGTAAGTAATGGCGACAAATATTTATTGATGTGCAACCATTCGATGGGAATATTGATGGCACTCAAAGCGATGAAAATGAGGTACATCACCGCAATCAATTTATAACGCAGCTGCTTCGATTTGGTTATTTTTACCCAATTACTCATTTGAAGCGACGATTAGAGGTTCGGCTTTTATTTTCGTAGTTCCATTGCTGGAAATCAGGGAAATATTTTTAATCACAAGAGTTCCCGGCGTCTCTTGAACCAATTGGGCCAATTCCGGACGCAGCAATCTCGACAGGCTGCTAAACGTTTTCGCCTCCGTTCCATCCTTTGGATAAAAAGTGGCCGTATAACTCAATACTTGAAAATTTGGATTAATGGATTGTATCCGGTGCGCTGCGGTCACTGATGCCTCTTGTCCTTGCGCATCGGCAAGCGTAACCTTCAATAACCTGGGCGAACGTGCGCCCAAAAGCACAGAATCGGCCGCTTGTCCATTAACCACCAAGCGCAATGTAAACTCCCCAATGGTCGAAGGGTTGACAACAAGCACACCCGCTTCATATGAGGTTTGGGCAAAATCACTCTCAAAAGAGTAGCCTTGCTCAGGGATAAAGTCATTGTTGATGCTAATACTTTGATCTTGCCCTAAGGTAAGATCAATGAGTTCCTCTTGTGCAATAAACCGAATTCTAGGACGTACCACTTCAAAAGAGGTGTAGAAACGCTGTGAACGTGTTTGGATTTCCACAAAATATTTTCCCCAAGTTCCTGGCCGGTAAAACAACTTCGTAGCGCCACCCTCTCTACCTAAAGGTTGCATTTTACTGTTTATGCTTACAAATTCAACACTGTCTTTTATCGCTTCAGAGTTGATGACCATTTCGAAATTCTCACCCAAGAACAATCGCTTCTTGAAAACACTGGTAAAACCAGCTTCCTCCAAACGTTCCATGGTGTACTTCTCAAATACTAAAGCCTGTATGTTCAAATCTTCCAACGCCTCCACCAAGAAGGATGTCTTTGCATGCTCAACTAAAGAGGGAATTACCGCATTTGGAGCTTCTTTAAAAAAGTACTCTGTGGCTTCAGAAACCTTACCGTCGTAATCGGCCAACGCAGTTGGGGTCCACCGCCCGCGGCTTTGAGCTTGCTGCTCCAGCCAAAGTTTATCAAACAAGGGTCCCAAAGTGCCGCGACGTACAACGCGCTCTGCGAACTGATTTTCACGGTATTGGTCCAAACCCGCAATGGATTGCGTTTCAAACGCTCGGAATTCTTTTGAAATACTGTCCAAAGATTGTACACGGGCTAAAACGCCTTGTCTATACTGATCACTGGCTTCATCTTCAAGGACCAGACCGGTAAGCCTACTTTCTAAATATTGATTCAAAGCGCCTTGCGTTTTCGCCATCGAGTTGTAATGCATTACATATTCACCCGCCTGCGAAAAAAACAAGAACAGAATGAAGACCAAATACAAGAACCCCTGCTTCTGGTAAGAGAGGTGTTTAGACTTCCGTATTTTAAGCGTATTCCCCATTCAGGCTTATTTCTTGCTGAATTCCTGGAATTTCGCGTTCATCTGCTTCAGATGACCGTTGTAGCTGGACACTTCTTTGCTGAGCTCATCCACCTGACCACTCAGGTTGCCCACCTTTTCCATACCCGAACGCATCTCTTTCAATGCCGAACCCATGTCCGCCATTTCTTTATTCAACGCGCTCAACGTCTTTCCAAAGTCTTCCATTGCTTTTGAATACCCTTGGGTGTCGGCACCTTCGCCTTCACCACCGTTCAATTGCGGAAATACATTATCCCATTCGTATTCTTTATCCTCAGTCGTGCGCTCAAAGGCACTTACTAAGAATACTAAGGCCTCAATACTAAGACCTACAACGAACATTTGGTTGGCGTAGTTCCATCCCAAAAACTTAAACATCGCTCCTACAAGTACCACAGCGGCACCAAATCCATAGAGGAACGTTAGCGGCTTGAGTTTTCCCTTGTCTTTCATAATCTCAGTACTGGTTATTTAGATTTTAATAGGTGTTCTTGGAACGCATTCCAATTCGATTCATGTTTCTTAACAGCAGATGATGCCGCAGATTTCGCAACAATGAACATCAACACAAGCGCGGCAACTATTCCGACGCCTATGTAAAGAAGCATTTGATTCATCTTCGAATCCAGCACCTCTTGCACATCAGCAATGGTTTTGTTTTGATCATCAAATTTCTGGGCAAACGTCTCTAACGTGGCATTGATCGCACGTTCAGATTGTGCCAAACGTTCTAAAGTCTCCTGTACAGAGGCAGCCGTTTCATCCGACTGCGCTGCCAACGACTCCATATCTGCCTTCATCGCTTTGTGCGCAGCTTCGAGATAGACCAAACGTTTGAGTTGATTGTACTGGTCGGTTTTCAACTGTGCAATAACCGCACTGTCCGACGCTTCCTTAGATTGTGCCTTCACAGACACAGAACCTGTTACTGCAAGTAGCAGCACAAGAGCGAGTAAATGTCGCTTCATGTTTATTGGTTTTGATTTCGTAGCTAAAATAGAATTTTTCAATAATGCAAAAGACTCTTTTCGTGCATTTTATGTACATTTTTCACAACATGGATTTGAGTGTCTCGTTTGAGGTTATTATTAGTGGTTATTAATGATTGTTAATATTCGTTTTATATCAAAAACTATCAAAAGAAGTGGTTTCGTATCACTAAACTTATCCTAGCGTTTTCAAATTCTCCGCAAACCTATACCTTTGTAGCACCAAATCATTTAAACTGTCCGCTCGTGCTCATCTACGCGCTTCATTTCTTTATACAGCAAGATCAACAAACCTCGCTACAACGTGCCATGCTGGAACACCCTTCTGAAGAAACGGAGGAAGCATACCAGCGCCTCGTTCGTCTAGTGGAAGGCATACGGTATAAGAAAACATTTGGCTTTTCGGACTACGTGTTTCTCGCCAAATATTATCGCAGTTTTCAAAACGAAAAAGCGGGCAAAACGGTGCGTTTTATGAGCACGCAGTCTTCTAAGAAAAAGGACTAATTCTAGAGTTCAAAATTCACTTTTCCCTCAAGTCCTAGGTCGACATTTATCGTAGCGTCCGTGCGTAATTTTACGGGCACACCTCCATTATTATACGACTCCATAGAAGCCTCTGCAACCGCCACTGTAGCCTGCATCAATAGCGTAAAATCACTGGCCGTTAATTCCAATTCTGAAAAGGTCACAGAAGGCGTCATCACCACCCCATCCGAGTTTGGCACCCCGCTATCTAATGCATTCACTGTTTTAACCAATAAAAGTGTGCCGTCAGACGCATAGAATTTCAGGTCCAATGATGCGCTCACAGGCAAGGTGCTCGTGGTATTGATCAATAACTTTGCGTATTCAAATTCATACAAAGAGCTCTCCAAATAGCTGCTTAAATTCAACGTACTATCGATGGTTCTGCTCAGCGTTAAACCGGGTGTGGTGAAGGTGAACGGAAGGTCTATTAGGATATCCCCTGAGATTTTCGAATCGCTCGTAATGAAGTTGTATTTCCCGTACGTCGCTGTATCCGGATTTATGGTCACTGAACCGCCATACGCTAGGCTGTCAAAAGGGAAGGTGAAAACGCTCGAGAGCGAACTGTTCGTATTGTCATACACTAAGGATCCTATTGCTGAATCCCCTATGACTGTGGGATAGGGGAACAATTGGGACGTGGCATTAAGCGGATAACCCGTACCGTCGCGGTAGGAAATAAAGCGTAAATCCAGCGCCACAGGAATACCCACAGAACTGACTACACCCACCGAAAGTTTCGGGTCTTCGAAAGTGATCTGACCGTCGAATTGGTTTAAAATATCCAAATCTAAATCCACAGATGACGAAGGAACGGCAACGCTTGAATCGCCAAAATACCCTTCGATATAAGCAAAGGAAATGTTGTCCATGTCGAACGACGAAACGATCGCATGACCGCTATCTACCGTTACCATAGTGGATGTGCCTAGCACCGTGGCAACAAGCTCAATAGGCAAACGACTGTGGGACTGCGTGGAATCTGTGGTTAAATCCAGGACGGTATTGCTCAATACAATGGTCCCTGTTGTGGTCTGATTCCCTGCAATTAGTATCGTCGTATCTATGGGGAACCCGTTCTTATCCGAACTCGGCATCTTCAAAGCAACCTCAACATCGGCTTGCAATGTGGAAACGAACTCATAATTTAAATCACACGTATTAAAGGCAATCTCACCAATCTCGACACCCGCGACGCCTAAATCCACAACATCGCTTTGTGCGGCCAAAGTCGTCGTATCTAAATCTACGACCGCGTTGTACACCTTTAGATTGGTACTGGCGACTGTAAAAGAAATGGCATCGGAAAGATCAATGTTTACCGAGCCGGCAGAACCTGGACTGGTAACGGAATTAATCTTTAAACCTATGGTGTTGGGGAGGGTAATGCCGACCAATGAATTGGTTTCCGTTACGGAGCCACCGTCCGCAGGTACATTGTTAAAGTTGTACGTGAGCAGGGTATCGCCGTTGGCCGTATTCACCACGTCCAGTCCCATGCTCAAATCTACGGGCCAGTCGTTGTCTAACGTTATGGCCATGGTTCCTTGTGAGAACGAAGCGGTGCTGAAGGAATTGATCGTACCTGCGCTGTAGGTTCCTACATTCGTCTGGTTGATGGACGGGAACGGTGCGATAAAGCTCGACGCAACCATGTTTGCACTGGTCACGCTCAAACTTAGGGTATCCAGCATATCCACAGAAACTGCGGTGGTTGGGGAGCCCGGACTAGAGACTGAAACTACTTTAAAACCGAGCGTGCTCGGTAGGGTAATACCCGCTAGCGACTGGCTTTGAGAGGCCGTTCCGCCATTAGCACTGATGTTGGTGAAGGAATAGGAGAGCAGCGTAGAATCGGTCACTGTATTGACTAAATCTATGGCCATGCTCAAATCTACGGGCCAATAATTTCCCAGACCCAGGGTAAGCGTCCCCGCAGAGAAGGATGCGCTCGTGAAATTTCCTAAACTGCCTGCGCTGTAGGTGCCAACATTGGTTTCAGAAAACGTCGGGAAGGGCGCCACAAAATTAGCTACAGCAATGTTCGAAGTTCCTATGCCTAAAATAAGGTCGTCCGTCATGTCGATGGCTACGGAGCCTGTCGATCCTGGGCTGCTCACTGATGTAATTTTTAAACCAATTGCGTTCGTCAGCGTCTTCCCCACCAACGACGCGGTTTGTGTCGAACTTCCGCCGTTTGCACTCACGTTCGAGAAATTGTACGACAATAACGTAGTATTGGTAGCCGTATCCACCACATCTACCCCCATGCTCATCGGCACAGCCCAGTTGTTCGTTAAGGATAAATCCATGGAACCGCCAGAAAAGGTCACGCTCGTGAAATTGCCCAAACTACCGCCACTGTAGGTCCCAACGTTGGTCTCACTTACGGCCGGGAAAGGTGCCACAAAACTGGAGGCCACCATGTTTGCAGTGGAAATCCCCAGTCCGATGGAATCGGAAAGGTTAATGTTTACCGATCCGGTGGAACCTGGACTCGTAACGGATGTGATTTTCAGCCCCAAACTGTTGGGTAGGGTTTTCCCCGAAAGGGAATTGGTCTGTGTGGAGGTACCGCCGTTAGCGGCGACATTTGCGAAATTAAATGAAAGAATAGTGTTGTTCGTTGCTGTATCCACCAAATCTACTCCCATGCTTAGCGGGACCGGCCAATCATTGGTCAGGGCCAAACTCATGGTCCCTGAGGAAAAAGTTGCACTTGTGAAATTCCCCAAGCTACCGCCGCTGTAGGTTCCTAGATTAGTTTCATTTACCGCAGGGAAGGGCGCGATGTAGCTCGATGCCACCATGTTCGCAGTGGCCACGTTTAAATCGATATCATCCGTCGTGTCTATAGGCACTTGAGTGAATCCAGAACCCGGGCTCGTTACAGAAACAATCTTGAATCCAAGGGTGCTGGGTAGCGTGACCCCAGCAAGTGATTTAGACTGGGAAGCCGTTCCGCCGTTTGCCGCCACATTCGTAAAATTATAGGATGCAATGGTGGCGCTTGTCGACGTATTGACAAGGTCAATGGCCATCGTCAAAGGCACGGGCCAATTATTCGTGACCGCCAACGTCATGCTACCACTGGAAAGCGTAGCACTCGTGAAATTACCCAGGCTCCCGCCGCTGTACGTGCCTACGTTGGTCTCGCTAAACGGAGGAAAAATAGAATTGGTCCCCTGGGCTCCAACGATCCCTGCCTGAAAGGTACCGCCAATATCATTCGCCATGTCGCCTAACGTAATACTCTGATTCGTATTGACGCTGTCGATTGTTAAACTGGATTGCAACGAACCGCCGGCGTCATTTGAAATGTCCTCAAGCGTTATGTATTCACCAGCGCTTATGCTGCTCACACTTAAGCTGGACTGCAATGAACCTCCCGTTGTATTCGCGATAGTATTTAACGATATGCTTTGGGAAGCGCTAACACTGCCCACATTAAGACTGGACTGAAACGATCCACCCGCATCATTAGAGATATCATCTAATGAAATGGTTTGGCTGGTACTAATATCATCTACAGAAACCGTTAAACCAGATTGCAGCGATCCTCCTACACTGCTCGCAATATCGTCCAGGGTCACGCTCTGTGTCGCATTTAAATCATCCACATCGACATTTCCCATCTTCATGGTTCTGTTGAGCAGTGCCTGTGACGGAATCTGTACGAGGTTATCAAAACTGGTGTTCACGACATTATCCTGGGCCAAAACCACCTGATATGTATTCTGGCTGTTCGCTGAGATGAGCGTATCGTTCGGGTCGTTTGGATCTATTATATGCTCCAATGTCAATCCGACACTACCAATAGGTAATGCGAATACAGGACTGCCGCTCACGGTGACACCGTCAAGGGAAACCACATCTTTTTGGCAGCTCGAAAGAAAAACGGTGAGTAAAAGAGCATAGGACAAGAAAGCGCCGAAAGTCCGCATGGAGTATGGTTTTTGGGTTGGTGTCTCAAATCTACAACCTTAGCGTTCGTAAAGAAGCCCTATTCATGCAGTATTACGTTCCCAATATGTTCAATCGGATGTCCAAAAAGTACTGTTGATTCATTTTGATACAATTCAAGAAGTTCGCGGTAAAAAAGTGGGCGTCGTAAAGCCCATAGCACTACTTCCATTGATCTGATGGCGAGAGCCGAGAGATTTGTTGCTCTTCCATCCGTTCAAAAGTTCAAATGACCATTGAACGAATCCTATCATTCATGTAATTAGGGCATTAACTGCACCGCCTAGCGTGTTCAATGCTCTTTTATGAACGGCAGTACCCCATACATTTAAGTGTTGCAAATCTACCTACTCATCCAAGAATACAACTTATGATTATCGTTTATTTTTTGAGACACTTTTACCAAAAAGACCGAAGAATTTCCCTTCAACGTGCCGTCGTCAGTGGCCGCAATAATAATAGCGTCACGGAAGAGATAGAGCGTAAATACCAGCAAATCATTCAAATCGCCGATAGAATAAAATATAAAAGAGTTCTTTCATTCGAGGAGGCAAAATTTGCAGCGGCCTACTTTCGAAGTTTAAAAAATGAATTAGACGGTAAGACGTTGCGCTTCCATTCCAATGTGAATCAAAAAATTAATGAGTAAAGGAGTATTTAAACTCATGGCATTAGGACTTTCGCTCCTATGCAGATTCATCTAAAACACGCCCATTGAAAGACACTAGTGAAAAAAGGGAGTCCAACAAAATTCTAGAAGACATACTCCTAGAACTTCAATCAAACAAAAGCCATTCAAACGATAACTCCTTTACAAAGGACGAAAGGGATTCATTAAAGATTAATGATCTCATCGCGTTACTTAGCCGGTATGAGAAACTTTGGTACTTACCTATACTAACCATTTGTTTCGGGTTGTTTTCAGCCTATGTGATTAACCACCGACTCCAGAATACCTATTCAGTAACGGCCCTATTAAATATTGAAGAAACTGATAATGATTTTTTATCCACCGAAGGGAGTTTATCCTTTGGTTTTGGCGCATCAAACATAGTAGACTCTAGAATCGCCATACTAAACTCCTATTCACACAACATGAAGGTGGCCGAAAAACTCCAATGGTTCACTAAATACTTCGAAACAAGCAGTCTAGGCACAAAAGAAAACTATTACGCAAAAGATTACAGACTCGTTTTAGACACGAATCATCAGCAACTTTTAGGGTGTAATTTTATTCTTACCCTTTATGAAGATGAATTTCAGCTGGAGCTCAAAAAAAATGGGGATGCACTTTCCGCCTATTCATTAGCAGACCAAACAAAAAAAGCACTCACCAGCGAATGGATAGCTCCAACAAATTCATACAAATATGACACCTGGATTGAATCGCCTTATTACAGGTTTAAAATATTGAAGACTGCTACTTCCGCAGGAAAAAATGCCTATTTCAAGTTTCAGACTTTTCAACAGATTGGGAATTGGGGTATCAGTACGCTTAAAACTATGACTACGGGAAGTACTAAAAGTGGCCTTCTTGAACTTTCAATGTTAGGGTTTAACCCACATCAAATGAGCGACTATATAAATACTTCAATAGAAGTTCTTCAATCCCATGAATTAGATCAAAAAAATACAATTGCATCAAATACCTTACTCTTTATCGAGAAGGAACTTAATGGGCTTCGCAGCGAGCTTTCAACTAATGAATCCTCTTTAGAGTCTTTTAGAAGTTCTAATTTAATTATCAATCTGGACAGTGAAACACAAGATTTCTTAACTCAACTCAACTCCGCCGAGCAACAATTTGATGATTTAACCCTAGAACATGCTACGCTAAAATATCTTCAACGCTTTACCATTTCTTCGTCCATCCAAGATGACATTTCACTTCCTTCCATCCAAGGAATTCAAGATCCTTTGGTGGTCCAATTGGTTCAAAAACTCTTTCAACAGAAATCACTGCTTGCCAGTATGGACCTTAATCTAGAAGCTTCTAACCCCGCTCAAAAAGGTCTAAAGCAAGAAATTAACTACACCGAAACTTCGCTTAAAAATGCCATCGCTAATGCATTAGCTAAAGTCGACTTTTTACTTGCAAATGCTCAAAATAGATTAAGTGCCCTACAGCAAGATATTCAGGCCTTACCTGCGATGGAACAGGAGATGATTGGGTTAACCCGTAAATACACAATCACTGAGAATCAATACTCACTTTTATTACAAAAAAGGTCTGAAGCACAAATTGCAAAAGCCTCTAACATTTCAGACACGAAAATTATAGATCCTGCCATGGATATTGGTCAAAAACCTGTAGGACCTAACCGACCTAGAAACTATGCGGTTGGTGGAATGGTTGGCTTAATCATTCCTTTTGCTTTAGTATTCTTTCTTCACTTCATTACTACTAAAATTAAGTCTCGTGAAGATTTAGCCGCTGTAACGGATCTGCCTATTATCGGGGGCATTCCCATTTCTAAGTACAAGGGTAATATGGTTTGCCTTAACGATGCACATTCGCCCGTTACCGAAGCGTTCAGGGCACTGCGAACTACTTTAGATTTTGTCGCACAAAAGGGAGAGGGAGGACGAGTGATTGGGGTTTCATCTTCGGTTCCGTCTGAAGGAAAAACCTTTATCAGTATAAATCTCGCATCCATCCTTGCTTTAGGCGGTGAAAAAACTGTTTTGATTGGGGCGGATTTGAGAAAGCCAAAAATATACGAAGATCTCAACTGCAGTAACGAAAAAGGTCTATCAAGCTATTTGGCAGGGGTTTACGAACCTCTGGAAGTAATCCAACCTACGGACTACGACAACCTTGACTTTATTAGTGCCGGACAGATTCCGCCAAACCCGTTTGAGCTACTCAGTTCTGCTAGGTTTGGACAATTGCTAAGCGCACTAAGGGGCTCCTATGATCGAATAATAATAGATACTCCGCCACTAGGGTTAGTTGCAGATACCATCAACATTAATCATCACTTTGATCATCTTATTTATGTGGTACGACATAATGTTACTGATAAGAACGCCTTGTCTTACATAAATGACCTTAGAGACCGGAAGGTGATTCTTAACGTCAGTATTGTCTTCAATGCTGTCCCTCAACAATCCCGTTATGGCTATGGTTACGGCTATGGTTATGGTTACGGCTACAACTAATAAAACTATTAGATAGCAGCGACCTTTTCCCTACCTTGCCTAAAACCCCCAAACCATGGAATTACTCGAATATTCGTTTCTGCGTCTAGCAGGAGCTGCGTTTGTGCCTTTCGCCTTGTTCATCATTACCACCGCAGCGCGTCGATCGGAGGTTTTCGAGCGTTATTCTTGGGGCACTGTGGCCCTGGGTTTAGTCGCTTTAACCTGGTTGCTAAATGGCTATTTAAACCAAAACACGCAGCTACTCGCGTTTATGTATCCGATGTTTTTTGGATTCTGTGGGTTATTAGGTCCAGCCTTTTATTATTCCTTACTAGGTTACAAAACAAAGAATGTAGCAACAGCCATTATGCATTTAAGCCCGGCTGGTTTTGTTTTTACAAGTGGAATGATTGCTTCGATAAAATTTCCATTAACCCAAGAAGATTTCGACCTGCTATTTAGCGAATCGGGCCGAATAACTTCTATTTCTTGGAGTCTCCTAGGCGATCAAACGCTCTCCGTTCTTCTGCTCCCTGTTCATTTCGGCGCATACGCCGCGTCCGCCCTGTACAAAACTCGAGATAAAAGCCAATTATTCATTACCCTTCCCCTTTTCCTAACCACTTGCCTATTCACATGGGTGTACAGTTACCCGGGAACAACAGAATGGAACATCGGTCTCTTTGTTGCAGCGATAGAAGTACTTCTCATTATTCTATTCATTCGCTACCTTTTGAATGATTCGCCTAAAATCCAATACGAAAGAAAACAAAAACTAAATGTTGAACCGCTTTCCTACGACGATATCATCACCTTTTTAACAGATGAAGAAAGCGCGCAACAACTCTTTGCGCAACCAAAAATTAATGTCGACCGTGTCGCGCACATCAGCAACATTGAAGCAATGCGCTGGAGAAATTACCTCAGCGACGAAAACATGTCCTTTTCAGATTTAAAAAAGAAATACCGCATCGCCTACGCAGAACGACTGATAGAAGAGGGTTTCTTAGAAAAATATACGGTGGACTCCTTAGCGGAAACTATCGGTTATTCCAGCCGCACTAGTTTTTATTCTGCCTACAAAGAAGTTATGGGGAAACCTTGGCAAAGGAATAATTCTTAACCCGTCGAAATTTCGGTGTTCAATTTTTAGCTCAAAATTGTTCAAGACATGGCATTAAGCAAGGTGTATACTGCGCTTACTGCAACTGAACATCCTTAGCCGTTCAAACGCGGAAAGATGGCAAAATCCGGTCTACATTGAATCTACCAATGAACACCTAGCTATGCAACTCATTCGAATCATGCGCTTTTTTATTCAGATCGATACCAATGAATCGCTCCAGAGAAAAATACGCGTTTCTAAAGGCACAGACGCCTCCGTCACAGAGCAGTACCAAAGGATCGTTTCGATCGCGGATCAGATCAAATTTAAGAAGCCCCTCACCTTTAACGATCAAATCACCGGTGCCCGTTATTACAGGACTTTAAAAAACGAACTCGCGGGTAGAACGTTGCGCTATGAAAGCACTAACAAAGAGTAACAGTAATTTCGTTCAGGATTGATTTTTGAACACCTATTATTCTTAATATATTTATAATCAATACTTTATACTGTTTATTTACTTCACCGAAATCTCATTTTGAACACCAGAATACTCCATATTTGAAACAACCAATAAGCGAAAGCTAGAGGCCATTGTGCTTTGCCGGGCCCCTCTCAGGAGGGGCCTTTTTTATCTGTCTCGTTTAAGACTATTTTCACTTCTTCTGATAAAAGACTATCCAATTCAAGCAAATCTGGCTTACATTAGAGAATCAATAAACCTAAGTGTGATTATGTGTGTTCACACAAAGGACTTGTAAGCCAAAACCCCATTGCCTCGCAGTGGGGTTTTTTATTGTCTAAAAATCAATGGATTAAATCGGTCACTCATTAAGCGATGAATGGCACTGACGGTATCGTATCTTTCGAACAAGCTAATTAACCTAAACTTTTATGCGCACCTTACTCGCAACCCTCGCTATAACCCTATCCCTCTCGCTTTCCGCATCGCACCTTATCACAGGGCATTTTTCGTTCGAACACGTAAGCACAGGAACGACTACCAGTGTATATAAAGTATCCTTAGTGCTTTATAGAGATGTAACAGGGATTGCGATGCCCACATCAGTAACGGTGTATTATAAAACGCTTGGTCCCAATGGGGCGACCTCTTCCGTTGGCCTTGGCCAGTCCAGTAGTGGAGCATTGACAGGAAACTGTGGATCAACGTACGGAATTGATGCCTACACCTATTCTGCAAACGTGACCGTCGACAACAACACCGGCTACACCTTTGCGTATTCTACGTGTTGCAGACCTTCTGCAATCACGAATATTGCAAATGCATCCAGCCAGAGTGTTTACCTCAGCGGTGTTTTAGTCAATGGTAAGCCCGCCATTCGTTCGTACAATAACAGTCCCGAGATACAACCTGGTATTGCAACCGCTTATGCAAATACAACGTACCCTTTTGAAATCTGTAGCGCCGATGCGGATGGTGACAGCCTGTCCTTCCAGATCGTAGCTGTTAAAAGTGGAGCGTCCTCGTCACTTTCAGCAACGAACATTGCTTATGCCACCGGCTACAGCAATGCTGCGCCTCTTGGC
>ERZ887851.2455-NODE-2455-length-14436-cov-6.052639_pt1 | contig 14436 bp, 13 predicted proteins | sample MGYA00521100_ERZ887851 | MGnify/ENA primary metagenome ERZ887851 (study PRJEB32303, sample SAMEA104408602) | aquatic metagenome | biome: Brackish water; feature: Pelagic; material: water | place: Baltic Sea | collected 2014-06-06T16:11:00 | depth 11,444 m ...
AGCAGAGATATAAGGTGTTGCGCGCCAGCAGCGGGGTGGTCTGCAGCGCTGGGCTGTTGAAGCTGTCGGGAAAGCTGTCGGGTGCCAAATCTTCGGTGTGATAGGTCCAGGCGACCTGCAGGTCGTTAACGTTTTCGGGTGTTATCTGTGCGTGGCTGACAAATCTGGCGCCACCTTCATCGCCGCCGTAATGACCCCAGTGTGCGTGAGTCTCAGCCAACTCGGGTGACAGCGTCTGCGTCGCGGTTGCAGCAGGCGAATTCTGCTCGCAGGCGGCGAGCGTCAGGCATCCAGCTGCCAAGGTGAACGCGAAAAAGTGAAACCGGAAAGGCATGCGATAAGTATCCTTCAAATATGGGGCAAAGTACTCCAGAGGCGTGTGACTGCGAGAGGCAAAAACAGGCTAAATCTCTGGACCAGTGCGGAGTTCTGCACGCGGGGAGTGGGCCATACTTTCCCCCCTGCGGGCAATCCAGTAGTCTGGTTGACACAAGAACGATAAGCAATTGCAGGAGGATAGTCCTTTGTACGATTTACTCATTTGTGATGGGAACATTGTTGACGGCACCGGGCAGCCGGCGTTCACCGGGAACGTGGCGGTAGTCAACGGGCTTATTGTGGCCGTCGGCGATGTGCAAGGCGAAGCGCGCAAGGTGATTGATGCGCGCGGCCTGGTGGTGGCACCTGGATGGGTAGACACCCATTCACATATGGATGGCCAGGCCACCTGGGACCCTTACTGTAGCCCCGCTTCGAACCACGGTATTACCACGCTGGTGATGGGTAATTGCGGCGTCGGCTTTGCCCCTTGCAAGCCTGATGCGGGCGAGCGCCAGCGCATGATTGAAGTCATGGAAGACGTTGAGGATATTCCCGGTGCGGCGCTCGCCGAAGGCATTACCTGGGAGTGGGAGACTTTCCCCGAGTACCTCGACGCACTGGACCGTATGCCGCGCGCTATCGATATCGGTGCGCAGGTACCGCACTGTGCGGTACGCACCTACGTCATGGGTGAACGCGGCGTGCGTAACGAGCCCGCAACCGCCGACGATGTAGAGCGCATGGCCGCCATTGTGCGTGACGGGCTGGCCGCGGGGGCCGTAGGCTTCACCACATCGCGCACGCAACTGCACACCACTCGCAACGGCGAAGTGATGCCGGGCACCTACGCCGATGCCAGCGAGCTGCTCGGAATCGGCCGCGTAATGGGTGAATCGGGCCAGGGCATTTATGGCCTGGTGAGCGACTTTAGCAACTGGGAAGAGGAGATGGCGTGGATGAAGCGCCTCTCCATTGAAAACAATTGCCAGGTGAACTTTGTGTTGTTTTACCGCTCGGAGGACGACTGGCCACGTGTACAGCAGCAATTGCAGTATGTGAAGGAAGCCCGGGCGGAAGGTGCACGCCTCATCCCCCACGTGGGCGCACGCCCGGTGAATATCTTGATGGGCTGGGAGGGCACGGTAAACCCGTTCATGTTCCATCAAAGCTATGCGCCGTTGGCGGGCCTTGAGCCTGAGGAGCGTTTGGCGCAGCTGCGTGACCCCGCGGTGCGCAGGGCGATTGTGGATGAAGTGCCGCCTCACCTGAACCACGAAATCATGGACAAGATTGTTGACGGTTTCGATAATATCTATGTGCTGGCGGAAAATCCGGATTATGAACCTGGTGCGGAAGACAGCATTCAGCGGCTGGCGCAGCGCGCGGGTGTAACCCCGGCAGAATTTGCCTACGATGCGCTCATGCAGGGCGATGGCAAGCGTATGCTGTATTGCCCGCTGTTTGGCTATGACAAGCGCAACCTCGATCGTCAAATGGAAATGCTCGCGGACGAGAACTCAGTCATCAGCCTGGCGGATACCGGGGCTCACTGCGGTGTGCTGTCGGATGCCAGTATTCCCACCTGGCTGCTGAGCTATCTGGTTCGCGACCGCGAACACGGTGTGCGTTTCAGCCTTGAGCAGGCAGTCAGTATGCATACTTTGGAAACGGCGCGCTGCATGGGCTTGACCGACCGTGGAACGCTGCAAGCCGGTATGAAAGCGGATATCAACATTATCGATCTGGAACATTTAGCCATTGCCACGCCGCAGGTAATTTACGATTTACCTGCGGGTGGCCGCCGCGTCTATCAGGGTGCTACTGGTTATCGCTATACCCTGGTATCCGGCGAGGTGATCATGCAAGACGGTGAGCCCTCTGGCGCGCTGCCTGGCCGGCTTATTCGCGCCGGCCAGGGAAACGGAAGCCACGCCCCTGAACAAACACCCACCCACAACAAAAAGGAAGCAGCCTGATGATCAATGTGAAGGTAGAACGTGAATTGAATGCACCGGTCGATAAAGTGTGGTCGCTGTTGGAGGATTTTGGGAACCTGAAGTGGTACCCCGGCTGGACCAAGCTCGATGTGATTGGTGAAGGCCCCGGCATGATTCGCCGCATTCATATGGATGGCATGGATTCTATCGATGAGATACTCGAGTCCATGGACGCGGCCAGCCGTTCGTTCAGCTACACCATTCCGAAAATGCCCATGCCGGTAAGTGAATACCGTGCCGAAGTTTCGCTTGAATCCCTCGACAACGGCGCGCGTACTCTGGCTCGCTGGAACTGCTCAGCGAAGCGTGAAGGCATCGAAGCCAGTGAAGGCCAAGCCATGCTGGAAGGGATTTACGCCGATATGCTGGCCAAGCTGGAAGCGGCTGCCAACGCCTGAATCAGGGCTCTCACCCCGGTCGCAGCGGTCAGTCGAGTGCCGACCAGCGGCGGTTGGGGTAGAGCGCAGCCGCAGGCTCATAGAGCCATTCTTCACGATAGGCTTTACGCGCCAGCATTTGCACCAAGGGTTCATCGGCAATGCTGCGCGCTTCAATGGCCGCCATCAATGACGTAAGCGCATGTGCTTCATCTCGCGGATGTAGACCCAACAACTTGGCAATGTCTTGGCAGGTGGCCGCACGCACCGCCGCACCGTAACGGTGTTCGCGCTCAGCGCAGGCGATAAGCACTTGTGCGTCGGTAAGGCGTGAGCGCGCAAAGGTTGTGTCCACCGCAGGCAATATATCCCGCATCAGCGTGGCTGAGGCGGCGGCCAGTAACACCGACCCCGTGTGCGTTTTTTCGGGCATGTCCGGCGGTTCTACCGCTATTGATAACACATCTGCCAGAGCCTCACAGGTAGAGCGGTCGCCCACATACCGGTAGCTCAAGTACCAGGCCAGCGACTCCCGCAATGCGGGCTGTGCACAGGCGGCATGAATGGGGATCATGCCGCGCACGTTTTGTTGAATGCGGTAGTACTGCGCCGCGGCACGCGTATACGGAATACCAGACAGTTCTTCGTAGAGCTGGAACAGCCCACTGAGCCCGCCACTGGGGTTCCAGAATTCGCGCACGCAAATGTTGCCGAGGTCCTCCATAGGGTCACCCCAATGGCCCCATTCCCAGTCAACCACGGCACTCACCTTGTCCTGCTCAAAGAGGAAGTTAACGGGCCCGGTATCACCCTGAACCAGAGAGATACGCGCGATGTCGGTGGGTACACAGCGCCGCAGCCAATCGGCGCCGTAGCTGAGCAACGGGTCCTGGTAGTGTTTCAGGAAACCGGCATAGTTGTGTAACTGTGCATCGAGGTCGCCGAGAGCCGCTTCTTCTGCGGTGGTGGGGCATGGCCCCAGTGCTTGCTCTAAAGCGAGTGCTTCAGTGTCGAGGCGGTGCAGGCGTGCAATAGCGGCAATAAAGTCCTCCATGATACGCCGTTGGCGTGCCAAGTCCGCAACGGCGGGCAGGTCTGCACTGCCCGCAACCCGGCTAAACAGCGCGGCATGATAGGTGTCGCTCCAGCCCAGCAGGGCGGGCACAGGGACATCGGTGGGTGTTAGCGCTCGACAAATAGCCGCTTCACGCAACAGGGATACATTGCCAGCCACGGCGGGTTGACGGTCCAGGCGCAGAAACCCGGCCAGTACGCTGTCATCGTCTCGGGTGATGTCCACCACCCACGCTTCACGCCTTGCGACATGGCGCTCGAGGTGGGTGATACGCCCAGGCCCCAGGCTGGCGACCCAGGGCAGCAGGCCTTCTGGCAAGTCGTGAAGGGTTTCTGTCATGGCGCGGTGGCTCCTTCTGGCTGATACCAGATGGGAGAGGTGTAGGCTCGCTCCTGGTGGACAAGCGCGTTGCTGGCAGGGATATCAGCTTGCAACCGTGCGCGGTCGTACACTGGCCAACGCGGCGTCGGAATCTCCAGCACGCGCAGGTAATACACCGCGCCTTGGGTGGCATCGAAGTCGGGGTCCGTCCACACGGCGCTCAGCTCGGCACTGCCGATGGTATTGGCATAATGGCCTGAGCTTGTATCAACGGTATTGCCCACTGGCGGTAGTACGCCTTGGGCATCGGGCTGGCGCGGCCCCGACCAGGCTACGTCATACACTTTTTCCCGGGTTTCACCCCAGCTGTCGACCCAGCCCTTGATAATCTGCAGGCGGTCCAAATGTGCGCCCTCAGGCTCCTTCAGTGCAGAAGCCATGAATACCGGCGCTTGCGTCGTGCCCTCGCGCGGCGGCAACACGGCGCCCATGGGTACGCCCTTGAGGTAACCTTGCAACGCTGAATCGGGCGCTTGCAGGTCCTGCGTTGTGAAATCCCAGCCACCAAAGAAGCGCACTCGCATGCGGGGTCCGGTGGTGGCATACACCTCACGCCGTTGCATGGCGTCAAACAGGGCCTCCCGGGTATTGTCTGTTGCCCAGACTGCCGCGTAGCCTGCCGCCAGTAACTCTGAGCTGCTCATTTCTGCTTCCGGCACGCCCCAGATACGGCTAGCACGTTCTGCTGAGGGTTCGTGGCTGGACATTTTGCCCCAGAAGTTGTCCTCTTCAACGGCGGCCAGCGCGGTGTGTGAATCGGTACTGCCAATCATGCCGAATTGAAACGGGTTGACGCCGGTGCGTTGCTCAATTCGCAGGCCGGTTTGCAAGGCCGGGCGGATATATTGAAAGCGTTGCATCCAGTCTTCCTGCGCCGTGCTCATGTCGATGTTGTACTGGTCCCAAGTGCCGTAGTCAGCAAATTCGTCGGTGAGGGACAGCAGCGGGTGAGCTTCACTGTCCCCTTTCATTTGGGTAACCTCCACCAGAGGCTCCCAACGTATGCGCTCGCGAGCGTAGGCTATGCTGATAGGCTCCCCGTCGGCGCTGGTGTCGGCAAACATCATGCCCCCACTGAGGTTGCCGTTGTGCGGAATGGCGAGGGCCTGGCCGCCGGTTTTCTGTTCGTAGGCGGCAAGGTATCGCCAGAGCGCTTGCGGGTCCTCGCTGTCGAAAGCGGAAAAGGGCGCAACCTGATTGGCACGTTCGGCGCTGTCGCGTAACACGACCACCCGGTGCAGGTTGTTGCCGTTGGGCATGGCAGACCACTCAAAACCAATCAGAGCGGTAAAGGTGCCCGGTTCATTGGCCTCGTCGGCCATGCGGGTGTTGGCTTCCCAAGGCGATGCCAAGGCTGCCGGCAGTGTTACCAGCGGCGTGCCCGTGGCGTAGGAAGCGCCGATCTCCAGCATCATGCGCCCAAAACCTACCGGGTCGCCGCTGGTCAGCACTTCGCGCCAACGGCGTGCCGTGTCATTTTGCATCAAGGCGGGGTCGCCGGCACGGACCGGTGGCATCACGCCCAAATATTCGGCGTGGTCAGCAACCACCAGAAAGTCCAGCGGCTGACTCATGCGTGCGCGCAGGCCGGTGCTGGTGGTAATCGTCTCGCCGCGAGCAAACTGGTAGGCCTCTGCCGCCGTGAGGTTGTGTACGCCGAACAGGTTGGCATCCAAAGACGCCGCAGTGTGCAGGTGCGTATCACCCCAGTACACCTGTTGGGGGTAGTCGCGGTCGGCCCAAGGTGAGTAGGGTTTGGTGTAGCCATCGTGAGCACTGCTCATGAGCAGTGCTGCGGCCAGTAGTGCCATGTGAAAGGGCGCTCTTGTCATCATCATGGTCGCTCCGTTAGGTTACCTTGCGGCGGTCACACGACACTGAAGGTTTCGGCACTGCGGCGGCGTTTTTCCAGGTCAGCGGGCAGCTGCCGTGCGCCGAAGTAAAACAGGCCGATGGCGACCAGCCCAAAGCATGACGCGATCACCATGGCATAGCGCAAGCTGTCGGTGCCAAACCGTGGTGCCAGAAGGTCGCTGGTCAAGCCGGTAAGAAAGGGCCCGAGCCCCAGCCCGATCATGTTCAGCACGAAAAACAGAATGGCCGAGGTGAACGCCCGCATGTTGGGCGGCACCAGCGCGTGTGACAGGGCAATACAGGGGCCCAGGTACATGGCCGTGAGAATGTTGGTGACGGCCAGAATGACCAGCAGGTGCAGGACATTGTCGGTCAACAGCACATACAGATAGGGGGCAAAAGCGACCAGGCTGCCGATCATGGGTACCCACAGATACCAGCGTGGATCGCGTGCGCCGAAACGGTCGCCGAAGTATCCGCCGAGATAGGTGCCCACGGCACCGCCAACCCCCGCCACCAGAGCCAGAACCATGCCCACTTGGGCCACACTGAAGCCGTGGCTGCGGATCAGGAACGACGGAAAGAAATTGCCGACGCCGTAGCTCACAAATGCCATCAGTGAACAGCCGAAAGCGATAAGCCAGAACGAGGGCAGGCCGCGCAGCAACGCCAGGGTTTCCTTCAGGGTGGGCTTGGTAGCCGCGTTGTCAGCTGCAGTTTCCCAGCGCCCGCGCAGCGGCTCCTGTACGGTGAGGCGCAACATCACCGCTAACAAAACACCGGGGATACCCACAATCAGGAAAGCGGCACGCCAGCCAAAAGCCTCGGCGATCATGCCGCCGAACATGAAGCCGAAAAGAATGCCCACGTAGATGCCGGTGGAATAAAACGACAGGGCGCGCCCGCGCTGCTCTGGCGGAAAGTAGTCGCTGATCATTGAGTGTGAAGGTGGGCTGCCGCCGGCCTCACCCAGGCCAACACCGATACGCGCAGCCAGCAGCTGTGCATAGTTCTGAGCGAAGCCGGACACCGCGGTCATGCCGCTCCACACCGCGAGCGATATCGACACAATATTGCGGCGGTTGCCGCGGTCTGCCCAGTAGGCAATGGGTATGCCTGCGGTGACATAGATCAGCGCAAAGCTGAAGCCACTGAGCAGCCCGAGCTGGGTGTCCGACAGGCCCATGTCCGCTTTAATCGGCTCCTGCAGAATCACCAGAATCTGCCGGTCTATAAAGTTGAATGCGTACACAATGGTAAGCATGACCAGCACGAAGCGCTTGTAACTGGGCGAATAGTCTGGCTGGTCTGTGTGCACAGTAGGGCATCTCGATGGTGTTATTTTTTTGTAGTTCGCCCAATATAGCGCCTGTTGTCCTCAGGTCAATTCACCAGCTCGGCCATCTGGCGCAGCAGCGTGGCATCGCCGTTGATCAGCAGGCTGGTCACAGGCGAATTTTGCCAATCTTGCAGTTTTTCCTTGATGCGATCCGCCGGGCCGCTTAAGGATATTTCGTCGGCAAAGGCATCGGGGACCAGGGCGATAGCCTCATCGCGCTTACCGGCGAAAAACAGGTCTTGTATCTGCTCTGCTTCATCGGCGAAACCCATGCGGCCCATCAGGTCTTTGTGGAAGTTGCGCGCCTTGGAGCCCATGCCGCCAATATAAAAGCCAAGCATGGCCTTTACGGGGTAGAGGGCCTCCTGCAAATTATCGTTGATGTTACACAGCACCAGCGCGGGGATTTCAAAGCCCGGGCGAGCGGCAAGGAGTTGGTCGGCGTAGACTTCTTGCCGATAAGGCGAGTAATACAGCGGTAGCCAACCATCGGCAATCTCAGCCGTTTGCTCAACATTCTTTGGCCCTTCTGCGCCAATAAAAATGGGTAAGTCTTTGCGCAGAGGATGGAGAATCGGTTTTAGTGGCTTGCCCATGCCCCAAGATCCGGGCCCGTGGTAGGGCAGGGGGTAGAACTCGCTGTCGCTGCAGACGGGTGCCTCGCGCGCCAGCACCTGGCGGATAATGTCGACGTAATCGCGGGTGCGGGTGACGGGTTTGCTGTACGGCTGGCCGTACCAACCTTCCACTACTTGCGGGCCGGAAACCCCCAGGCCGAGAATCATGCGACCACCAGATAAGTGGTCCAGGGCCATTGCTGCCATGGCGCAGGCAGTGGGCGTGCGGGCAGAAAGCTGGGCAACGGCTGTGCCCAAACGAATACGAGATGTTTTGCTGCCAATCCAGGCCAATGGGGTAAAGCAATCGTTACCCCAGGATTCGGCCACCCACACGGAATCGAAGTCGAGCCGCTCGGCCTCCTGTGCCAATTCAACCATGTTCGGTTGCGGTTGGGCGCCCCAGTAGCCCAATTGCAATCCCAGAGTCAATTTACCCATTGCGCCTTCCTCGTTTTCGCTGTGCGTATGTTGTCGCGCTACTCTAACGCAAACGAGGCTCGGGGTAAGGCGCGAAAACGGCCATCCGGGCTGTCGCAAGTGCTCACGGTTGCCTTGTGTTTAACCGGCCAGGTGGCATGCGATGCAGTGCAGTGTGAACGAGCGTTTGGCGGTGTTATTCTGCACGTTCATTGGATACACTCCGCAAGCCGGCTTTCTCAGTAAAGGATTCAATATTATGGCCCAGCTTACGCACCTGGATGCGTCGGGCACGGCTCGTATGGTCGATGTGGGAGATAAGCCCGAGACGCAGCGTGAGGCCTTGGCGGTAGCCACCGTTACCATGCAGCCAGAGACTTTGCTTCTGCTGCGTCAGGGTGCCCATGCCAAGGGTGACGTGCTCACTGTGGCCCGCATTGCGGGAATTCAGGGCGCCAAGAAGTGCGCTGAGCTGATTCCTCTGTGCCACCCATTGATGCTCAGCAGTATCGACCTCGAATTTACGCTCGACGAGCAGGCAAGTAGCGTGCACATTTCAGCGCGCTGTCGTGTAGCGGGCAAAACGGGCGTGGAGATGGAAGCCTTAACGGCGGCCTCAGTCGCGGCACTCACAATTTATGACATGTGCAAAGCGGTGGATCGGGGAATGCTGATCCAGAACTTGGGCTTGCAAGAAAAACACGGTGGTAAGTCCGGCAGTTGGGAGCGCTCTGGGGATGGCAGCGCGTGCTGAGAGTGCTTTTTTTTGCCAGACTGCGAGAGCAGTTAGGCTGCGAAGCGCTCGACCTTCACTGGGCTCCCGAAGTCAATTGCGTGGCCGCGCTGCGCGCCGTACTCGCACAGCGTGGTGAACCTTGGCAACAAGCCCTCGCTGACGACAACCTGGTGGCGGCAGTGAACCAAGTGGTCGCTGATGCAGCAACGCCAATTTCTTCTGGGGATGAAGTGGCTTTTTTCCCCCCTGTTACCGGAGGGTAGTGCGTGTCTGCCGGCGCCTGCCGCGTGCAGATAGGTGTGCAGGAGGCGCCTCTTGCGCCAGAGGCACTCTGCAAGAGCCTGCCCGTAGCAGGGGCTGTGGTCACTTTTATCGGTAACGTGCGCGATTTCAATGCGGCAGCTGAGGTTGCGGCATTGCAGCTTGAGTACTATCCGGGCATGACGCAGCGTAGCCTGCAGGCAATCGCAGAAGAAGCGGCCGCGCGCTGGAGCCTGTGTGCCGCGCAGGTCGTGCATCGCGTGGGGCGAATTGCCGCGGGTGAGGCGATCGTCTGGGTAGGCGTGTGTGCGGCGCACCGCGGTGACGCTTTCGCCGCCTGCGAATTTATTATGGATGCCCTGAAAACCCGGGCCCCGTTTTGGAAAAAAGAGTACGGGCCTGCAGGGTCCACTTGGGTAGAATCCCGAGCCAGCGACATTTCTCGTGCTGCACGTTGGCGGTTACCCTGAACGGGGGATGCCAATGGAGTGCGTCACAGGTGAACCTGCGGCCCGCAAAAACAGTATCAACACAACAATGATGACAGGAGTGCTACATGGAATTGGATGGACGTGAGCTGCGCAACGCCCTCGGACGCTTTGCTACCGGCGTGTGCCTGATCACCGCGGTCAATGAGAAGGGCGAAGCGCTGGCGCTGACCGCGAACTCGTTTAGCTCGGTGTCGCTGGATCCGCCCCTGGTGCTGTGGAATCTGCAGAACAACTCGGACGTGTTCGCGCTTTACTCAGGAGCAAAGCACTACGCGATTAATGTGCTGGCGGGTAATCAGCAGGAATTGTCTTCGCGTTACGCACGCAAGGGCGATCACCAGTTGGAGCCTGAACATTTTACGCTCGGTGAAGCGGGCGGCGCGCCATTGATTACCGGCGCGCTCGTGCAGTTTGAGTGCAGCCTCGAGGCTACCCATCCCGGCGGCGACCACTTGATTATTGTTGGACGCGTAGACGCCATGCACTCGGTGGCTGATGGCGAGCCACTTGTCTTTTACAGCGGCGCCTATCGCGCGCTCGCCTGATCAAGTGCAGACACAAGCGGTGGCAGGATGAATTATTGTACAAGTTGCGGCGCATCGGTCGCCTTGCGAATCCCCGAAGGGGATGATCGAGAGCGCTTCGTTTGCACCGCTTGTGAAGTCATCCACTATGTGAACCCACGCGTGATTGTGGGCTGCGTACCGGTGTATGAAGGCCGAATCCTGCTCTGCAAACGCGCTATTGAGCCGCGCCTTGGGTACTGGACCTTACCCGCCGGCTTTATGGAGAATGGCGAAACCACTGTACAGGGCGCTGCACGCGAAACCTGGGAGGAAGCGCGTGCGAGGGTGACTGACATGGAGCTCTACCGTGTGTTTGATGTGCCGCACATTAACCAGGTGTATATGTTCTACCGCTGCAATGTTCTCGATGGCGTTTATGGTGTGGGGCCGGAAAGTACCGACAGCGGACTCTACCAACAACAGGATATACCCTGGGATGACATCGCCTTCCCGGTGGTACAAGAAACACTGAAAGAATTTTTTGCCGACACGCATACCGGGCACTTCCCGGTGCGTGTATCGGCGATCGAACGCCGTCGACCGCAGCGCTAGTGGTGTGCTGTAGCGCCGGGATATTTGCAGCAAAAAGGAGAGCAATACATGGCATTCCCTAAAGTGGGCAACTTGGCACCGGCGTTTTCCCTGCTCGATCAGGATGGCAATGCCGTTACTCTCAAGCAGTTCCGCGACAAGAAAAACGTCGTCTTGTATTTCTACCCGAAGGCGATGACGCCCGGCTGCACCGTGCAAGCCTGCGGTATTCGCGACAGCAAGAAGGCGCTGGAGAAAGCGGACACAGTCGTGTTGGGCGTGAGCCCAGATCCAGTGGCGAGGCTGGGGAAGTTCATTGACAAACAGAGCCTCAATTTCACCTTGCTCTCGGACGAAGACCACGCAATCGCCGATAAATACGGCGCCTGGGGCCTGAAGAAATTCATGGGTCGAGAGTTCATGGGCATCCTGCGCTCAAGCTTTATTATCGGTAAAGACGGCCGCCTGAAGCATGTTATGGACAAGGTGGCGACCAAAAGCCATCACGATGACGTGCTCACCTTGATCAAAGAGCTGGGCCTGCAGGTATGCTCGCCTTTAGCCTGAACGAGCGCGCTGTAGAGCTTGAAGTTGACCCCGAAACACCGCTGTTGTGGGTACTGCGTGATCACCTGAGCCTCTTGGGTACTCGCTTTGGCTGCGGCATGGGCTTGTGTGGCGCATGCACAGTTCATTTGGACGGCGCCGCGATACGCAGCTGTTCAACGCCTGTTTCACTGGTGGCGGGGCGCAGCGTGACCACCATTGAAGGATTGGGCGGAAACCACCCCGTGCAGCGCGCCTGGGTGGAACATAACGTGCCGCAGTGTGGTTACTGTCAGTCGGGGCAGATCATGTCAGCCGCCGCGCTGCTGGCATCCAATCCGCAGCCGGATGAGGACAGTATTCGTCAGGCCATGTCTGGCAACCTGTGCAGATGTGGTACGTACCATAAGGTGCAGCGCGCCATTCTCAGTGTGGCTGCTGTGGCCCATTGGGAACCTGTCGCTGAGGATGTGTCATGACGCTCACTCGTCGCCAGTTTATTCGCAATGTCTCCGTGGCGGGGGGGGCACTCACTCTTGGGTTCCAACTTACCGGCTGTTCAGCTAAACCTTTGCAATTGGGCAATGCAACGGATTTTCAGCCCGACGCGTTCTTGCGCATTGAGCCCGATGGGCAGGTCATCCTGCAAATCCCGAAAGCCGAAATGGGCCAGGGTGTGGTGACCGGCATGGTCACGCTGGTCGCTGAAGAGCTGGAAGTTCACCCGTCGAAGGTCGGCTACGAGATGGCGCCTGTGCACAGCGCCTTTACCGACCCCGAAATGCGCCTGCAGATCACCGGCGGCAGTGCGTCCATTCGCGTATATCACGAGATTTTGCGGCAAGTGGGCGCCAGCGCCAGAGAAACGCTGATTGCCGCTGCCATGCAGCAGACTGGCCTGTCCAGAGACGTACTTGAGGCGCGTGACGGGCAGGTTTGTAGTGTTGACGGCTCGGTATACCTCCCTTACGCGGAGCTGGTGCCCGCTGCGCTGAACCTCCCCGTCGTTACCGATGTGGCTCTCAAGACAGCGGACCAATGGCAATGGATTGGGCGTTATGAACAGCGTGTGGATGCGGCTGTTAAAACCGATGGCAGTGCGCGTTTTGGCATGGACGCAGCGCCCGAAGGGGTGTTGACTGCGGTGCTGTTGCGCTGCCCTTGGTTTGATGGAACGGTCGAGTCTTTTGATGCTGAAGAGGCGCTGCAAACACCGGGTGTGCAGGCGGTGTTTGCTACGGAATACGGTGTGGCCGTGGTCGCTGAAGGTTACTGGCCTGCGCGTCAGGCTGCTGGCAAAGTGAAGGTGAGCTTTACCCCTCCCGGGGGAGGGCTGCGCGACAGTACGGCGATAAATGATGCCTTACTTGCAGCGTTGGATGGCGACGATTTTGCCAGCGTGCGCGATGATCCCGCAGTGGCAGACGCAGAGCAGGGCACCTTGGTTTCCGGGCGCTATAGCGTCCCGTTTTTGGCCCATGCGGCGATGGAGCCACTGAATGCAACCTGTCGTTTAACGGCGGACGGCTGCGAAATTTGGGTCGGCTCACAGGCGCCCGATGTCGCGCAGGACGTCGCTTCCCGTGTCCTCGGTGTACCGCGCGACGCGGTCGTCATTCACAATCAGTTCTTGGGCGGTGGTTTTGGGCGGCGCGCGGCGGCCGACAACGTGGCCGAGGTGGTGGCCATTGCTCGTCAGCTGAAACGCCCGGTTAAGCTGGTGTGGAGCCGTGAAGATGACATGCGCCACGACTGGTACCGTCCCGCCATGGCCGGCCATATCGAAGCTCGAGTCCATGCCGATGGCACCGTGAGTCACTGGCAACACCGTATTGCGGGCCCCAGCATCAACCAGCAGGTATTGCCGGTATTGATGGGGGCGATGTTCCCGCAGTGGGTTCCTGGCGGGGCGCGGCAACTGGTCGGTGACTTTGTTGGCAAAAAAGATTTCGCGTCTGTGGAAGGCTCCAAGGAGCTGCCTTACGCTTTTGACGGGGTCAGCGTGAGTTGCCACAACGTGCCGGTGCCCATACCTTTGGGCTATTGGCGCTCTGTGGGCCACAGCCACAACGCTTTTGTGGTGGAGAGCTTTGTCGATGAGCTGGCACATGCTGCAGGCATCGACCCTGTCGAATTTCGCCGCAAACACTTGCCGGCAGACTCGCGTGAGCGTCGAGTAATGGACGCTGCGGCCGAAGCCGCTAACTGGGGCCATGCAGCTGCTGGCCGTTTCCAGGGTATCGCGGTGCACGATTCCTTCCACTCCTGTGTAGCACAGGTGGTAGAGCTGTCCTTGGTCGACGGCAAGCCGAAGCTTGAACATGTGTACTGCGCCGTGGACTGCGGCCAGGTGATTAACCCGGACATCGTTAAGGATCAGATGATCGGTGGCATTGTTTTTGCTCTGAGCGCGGCTTTGCACGGAGAGATTACCTTAAAGGATGGGGCTGTGGTGCAGAGCAATTACCACGACTACCCCTTGCTGCGCCAAACGGATACTCCTCCAATGACGGTGGTGCTGCTGGAGAGCACGGCGCCGCCTACCGGCGTCGGTGAGCCGGGTACGCCTCCGGCGCCGCCTGCGCTCGCCAACGCGTTGTTTGCGGCCACCGGCGAGCGCCAGCGCAGGCTTCCTCTGCGGCTGGGCTGATGAGGCTTCGGCTGGAGCTCCTTGCGGGCGCGAGCATGGTTGCAAGCCGCGCGGCGCCCCGCTTGGCAATGTCATCGTTTCCTGCAGCAAAGCCTTGACGACTTAGCGCATTCGGGGCCAGACTAACCGTCATTAGTTGGAAGCGGCAGGGCCGCATCAGGAGATTGCGATGAATCGTTGCCCCCATTTTGATTTAAACGACCCAGACAGCTATCGCGGTGGCCTGCCGCGCGAGGCGTTTACCTAACTGCGCAGCGAGGAACCGGTCTACTGG
>ERZ887851.2461-NODE-2461-length-14420-cov-5.639680_pt1 | contig 14420 bp, 10 predicted proteins | sample MGYA00521100_ERZ887851 | MGnify/ENA primary metagenome ERZ887851 (study PRJEB32303, sample SAMEA104408602) | aquatic metagenome | biome: Brackish water; feature: Pelagic; material: water | place: Baltic Sea | collected 2014-06-06T16:11:00 | depth 11,444 m ...
CTTTGGCGGCTATGATTAATGGATTGCCATTTTTCGCGTTGTAGCCCAGTTTAAAGCGGTCTATAGTCTTTTGCGAGAAGCCACGTTCTAAGAGGTAACTTTGACCAATTGCTTTTCCCTCACCATCTTTAAGAGAGTCTGCGAAGAATTCTTCAGCAAAGGCATTGACCAAATACAAGCTTTCTCGTTCGTTGGCTTGTTCTTGTTCTTCAGCACTGAGCGGTCGTTCTGGAACCTCGATGTTGTAGCGCTTAGCCAACCACTTGAGCGCTTCAGGGTAGGTCATTTGCTCATGCTCCATCAAAAAGGTGACGACGGTTCCACCTTTTCCTGAACTGAAATCTTTAAAAATTTGCTTCGATGGCGAAACGATGAAGCTGGGTGACTTTTCTGTTGTGAAGGGACTGAGCGCCTTTAGGTTCTGACCCGCTCGTTTGAGGTTTACGAAATCAGCAAGAACCTCCTCGATGCGAGCAGTTTCCATGATTTGACTTACGATTTCAGGAGGGATCATATATCTTCCAAAGTACAAAAAAACCCCGTCAGACATGTGCCTAACGGGGTCCTAATCTTATTGTGTTTGCTTTTATCTTGCTACCACAAATCTTTCTGTGCGTTGCTCGCCATCAACTAGCATTTGTACAAAGTATACTCCGCTTTCAAGCTTGTTAACGTTAAGCTGCACGCCGTTGTCTGTTGACGTTGCATTCCAATCATTTGCGTCAACACTTTGTCCAAGTGCGTTTACAATTGAAAGGTTAGATGCAGCAACTGAGATGTTCACAAAATCTGAAGTTGGGATCGGGCTGATACCAATTTCAGTTTTTTCAACATTAGCCAAACCTGTTGATTTAGCATCCCATACACGTAGGTTGTCGAAGTACAATGAATTTCCACCAGAGTTACGAGCACCAACTAAACGAAGGATTACTTCACCTTGTCCTTGAAGGTATTCAGCGTCGATTTCAGCAGTTGCCCACTCATCTTCTTCTGGGTAGAACCATGCTCCGTTTACACGACCAGCAGTTTCTAAATCATCACCTGATTTTGCCCAAGCGTCAATCCAAGTGCTACCGCAGTTGGTAGAAATTTGAAGTTTGAAAGAAGCATCGCTAGATGAATTTTCGTTGGCATAAGCGTAGTCGAAAGAAATCTTTACGTCTTCATTGTTGCTTAGGTCGAGCTTGTCGTAGTAAAAAGCACCAATTTCACCATCCGCCCAATCGTAGAAGTCGAAGCGGAAAGAGTTGTCACTTTCTCCATATGCACCTAAGTCTTGGCTTACACCACCTTGGTCTTTATCAACTACCATATAGTCATTGGTTCCACCAGACTCATCGCGGTGAGCGTCATCGATTTCTAGATCTCCACGGCTGTAGCTTTCAAAATCTTCTTCAAGCTCAGTGTCGAAGGTTCCTGTGTTCACAGTGTATAAATAATCGATGCTACCCATGTTGTTCGCAGAGTTTGTATCGATCAATCCATTTCCTTGATCATCAACGATGTTTGTTGGCGCTCCGTAAGAAACCTTACTTACCCCACCAGGAAGTGTTGCGCTATTAAAGGTTACAGTAGTACTTCCACCAGTGGCTAGAGTACCAGAAAAGCTTTTCGTTGTTGCTGTTCCATTTAAGTAGAAAGAAACATCAAAAGAAGAAATGGTTTTGTTGAAGTTGTTAGTTACAGTAACTTCTGGAGTAGCATTGTAATCACAATAGTCGCCATTTGGAGTTGTGTTGCTTGTCATCGACAAGTCAGTAGTAACACCTGGAGGAAGGGTAACAGCTGTTTCAGCACCGCTGTAGATGTTGTTTCCACTTGCACTCGCAACAAAGGCAACAAGTTTCAACTTGTGCTTTTCAAGAATAACACCTCTTATGTCTGCTGGAAGAGTGATTTGGTAACTCTTCGTGTAGAGAGATGTTGCAGTAGTAGCGTTGATAACCTCACCTGAAGGTCCGTTGTCGTTTAAAACCATACGGAGCATGTGTGCGTGGTTGTAATCACCATTAGGTAAGATTTGTTCTGGGTAGAAGTTTGCAGCCCCTGTCTGTGGACCAGGTAGGTCATCCTGAAGGAGGTAAACAAACAATTTGTTCGTAGTGTCTGCCGCGTTGGCTGTGTAGTAAACCTCAACGTCTACATCTAGAACCCCGGTGTTCAAATCTACGTTCGCACTAGCGCCAACATTCACTGGAGATGATTGTGCGGTAATTGTGGCTACTTCACCAGCCCAATTAGTTCTACTTCCAGCCCATGGAGTGTTTACTCGGTTGATTGAACCAGCTGGGTAACCAGTTACACCGGCTTGATCATCAATGGTCTCACCGTCGGCAGTTCTGAAGTCAGGCTCACCAGCAGCAGGAACAGCGAAAGATCCAGCGTGGATATTCACAAGAATCATTTGGTCGCCATACTGAGCTTTGAGGTCGTTAGCTATTTTGTGGCCATCAGGGCAGTAAACACATTTAAGTCCCGTAAACTCTTCGAGAACGGCTACCTTGTTTTTTGGACTAGTACTTACAATGGTTTGGGCAAAGGAGACCGCCGTAAACACCATAAGTGAAAAAGTCGATAAATAGATTTTCATCATGATTTTTTGATTTAAGTAGTTTGATAAAAGCGGGTAAAAGTAACAAAAAGCCAACATCCCACTTGCTCAGATTACGAACGGTAAAGAATTAAGGTTGGGTGATGTTGGTAGCCGACAAATTTTTTCCGGTTGAATCGTAGTAGCTGAAGGAGTTCCTTAACATGCTGTCCATTTCATATTTGCCTAAATAACGGAGGTTTCCATTTTCAAAATATGTTGCGCTCTCACCATGCCGCAAACCGCCTTCATACTCACATTCCGACCACAAAACTCCATTTGGGTAATAGTAAAACCAGCGCCCCATTCGCTCTCCCTCGGAAAGAGACCCAGTCATTTCAAGAGTACCATCAGGGTAGTACTGTTTCATACCGTTTATTAATGTGTCACCAGAATCAATAATTTCAAATAAGCTCACTTTTTTCGGTTGACCAGTTGGAAATCGAGATTCAACTTTTTCAAAAACAGTTTCTTGACACCCGAAAAAGAGAAGAGAAAAAAGGGAAAGGATGACTTTGTTCATTCTAAAAATTTCAATTTGCGCAATTCCGTCTGAGCGCTAATTCAGGGACTAAGCTAAAAAGTCTTTAGTTTTGGCAACTTCCAAAGAAACCGCATGTTGAAAATAGCCAAAATTACCCTTAGCCTACTTCTACTCTCAGCCCTAAGCTCAGGAGTACAAAGTCAAACTTCGTTAGTCGCAGAATCAGACACCATTTGTGCTGGCGATTCAACAAGAATTTTTGCCAGCGGTAGCGCAAGCTACGCCTGGAGCCCATCGACAGGGTTGAACCAAGTGAGCGGAGATACCGTTTGGGCAAATCCAAGCAACAGCACAACCTATACAGTAATAGGAACCAGCGATACTGTAAGCATCACAATAACTGTAAAGAGCCTTCCAAGCATTTCAATAAGCGCCTCTTCAGATACGGTTTGTGTTGGAACGCAAGTTGATTTTACCGCGAGTGGAGCGAGTAGTTATACTTGGACCGGAGCCAATACAACAAACACAGTGGGCGACAGTGCGAGCGCTTCTCCAAATTCAAGTGGATACATCTACGTTACAGGAACTGTGGGAACATGTTCACAGATGGACAGCATCCTAATTACCGTAAACGCTCTTCCGAGCGTGAGCATCAATGCATCAACTTTTGTGTGTGCGAATACACCAAAAGCGATTTCAGCTTCCGGAGCACTAACTTATGTTTGGTCTCCAAGCTCTGCTTTTAACGTAGACACCGGCGCCAATGTCATCATCAACATACCAAGTGGAACGTCCATTTCTGTGATTGGTACCAACGCAAACGGATGCTCAAAAAGCAGCAACAGAACGCTTTTAGTGAACACAACCGCCCCTGCTGTAACAGCGTTCACCAACGACACCATTACGTGTGAGGGTGATTCAGTGTTTTTGAGCGCCATTGGAACATCGGCAGATTCATATGTCTGGAAAGACCTTTCTGGAAACTCATTGCTCAGTTCGAGCACTAGAGATGTATACGCAACCCCAACAACAAACTCCAGTTTTAGGGTTATTTCTGTAAAGAACGGATGTGCCGATTCTGCCGAGGTTGCGGTTGAGGTGAACCCAATTCCAAACATCAGCTTAACCCAAACTTCAGGTGGAGCGGCTTTGTGTCAGGATGTGGCCGACACCATTACCGCTACCAGCAACGGAGTTTTATTTGTGTGGAACATACCAGGATCTAGCGTAACGACAAGTTCTAAAACGAAGGCAATTGCGCCAGGAATTACAAGTTCGATAGAGGTTGTGGCTGTATCAAATAAAGGTTGTAGGAATGGAGCCATTCTTACCATCACTGTTGACACATCTTGTGGAGAGGCCTTAAATGTGAAAGAGATCGAATTGCAATTCTCAGTTCAGTACAACTCGAAGCGAAACTTATTCACGCTCAGCTCCGATGACCATCAAGTTTCTTCGAGCATGGACCTCATCGACCTTCAGGGGCGCAGCGTAGCAAGCTCAACCGACAGCAATGAACTGCAAGTGCCCGAACTTATTCCTGGCATTTACATTCTGAGAGCCCAAAGCTCTCAGGGAATTCTTAGCAAGAAATTTTACATCGAATGAGTCTAGGCCATACCTGGCGTAGTTCAAGTTTCATCCTTCTTATTGTACTGGGGTTCTTAAGACCGCTTGGCGGACTTCGTGCGCAAATTGACCTTGGGGGAACCCAGCTGGGACCAAAACCACTTCTTGAAGGTTTAGAAGTGCCTTGGTCATTGGCTTGGGCGGGAGAGGACACCATTTTCTTTTCAGAATTGGGAGGGCGGGTGAGTCGCCTCGACCTGAATACATTTCAGAGAACGACCTTATTGGAAATCAACGACCTGGCCCGGGAGAATCAGAGTGGCTTGATGGGCTTAGAAGTCGACCAAAACTTTCCCCAATCGCCCTATGTGTATGTGGCCTATACCTACTACAATCCATCGAACGACATTCGAATACGAATTGCGCGCTTTGAGTACTCTGCAGATAGCCTCGTAAACGAGTTGATTTTAAAAGATGATTTGGGCTCAGCATCTTCGAATACAGGTTGCCGATTGTTGGTTCGTGGAAATGAATTGTGGTTCACTTTAGGCGATGTTAAAGATCGAGATGCGCCACAGGATACCAGCAGCAACAATGGGAAAATACACCGCATTCGCACCGACGGAAGTATCCCTACCGACAACCCTTATGCGGGCTCGAGCGTATGGTCAATGGGTCATCGAAATCCACAGGGATTGGCCTTTCACGATTCAATATTGTTGAGCTCTGAGCATGGTGCAGCCACGAACGATGAACTCAACTGGATTAAGAAAGGCGGCAATTACGGTTGGCCTTGGGTTTCTGGCTTTTGCGAAAGTTCGAATCAAGATACCTGCGACCTGTTCAACATTCAAGAACCTTTAAAGGCCTGGTCTCCAACAGTGGCTCCAGCAGGAATCGACGTATACAGAGGAACAGCCATTCCCGAATGGAAAGACCATCTGTTGATGGCTTGCCTAAAGGATCAATCGCTTCGTGTGATGAGCCTAAATGGGGCGTCGGTGGTTTCAGAGAACACCTACCTCGAAGGATTGGTTGGTAGGATTCGGGATGTTTTAGTGAGTCCGGGAGGACGGGTTTTTATCTGCAGCACAAATGAAGATGCTTTTGGTACGCCGCGCTTGGGAGGTGATAAAATCTTTGAGCTTACGAAGGACTACACATACGAACCCCCAGACCTGGAAGGTGATACCAGCTTGGCCGATTTTTTCCTCCTCGACAGCACCTTAGTTCAAACTCGAATTTTGGCCGATCATTTATACATCCCTTGGGATTTTCATTGGGGGCCCGATGCTTGGCTTTGGTTTTCCCAAAGGGACGGATGGATCAAAAAAATAAATCCTGAGGATGGGGAAATTCAAGACGTTTTTAAAATTGAAGAGGTGTATGAATCTTTTGACAACTCGGGCTTACACGCCATGGCCCTGCACCCTCGATTCCCCTTGGCACCCTACGTGTATGTGAATTATACATACTCACTTTACGGAGCTCGTTTGGTTCGTTACACCTATTCCATTGAAGCAGAAACCTTCGTCGATTCGGTGCACCTCATTCACAACATTCGAGCAAACTTCACGCACAATGGGTCGAGAATAGTTTTTGAAAACGATTCCATCTTCTACTTCGCGGTGGGCGACGGTTTTACCTCCTCCGAGGTGCAAGACCCCATGGAGTTGAACGGCAAAATATTGCGCATGGGAATCAATGGAGAGGTTCCCGGCGACAACCCTTTTCCTGGAAGTTACACCTGGAGTCTTGGCCATAGAAATCCACAGGGATTGGTGTTTGGCCGAGATGGGAAACTGTACAGCTCAGAGCACGGCGAAGCCACCGACGACGAGCTGAACCTCATCGAAAAGGGAAGAAATTATGGTTGGCCAGACGTGGAAGGATTCTGCGATTTGCTTTCAGAACAAACTTATTGCGACGAAAATTTTATACGAGAACCTCTAGTTGCTTGGACCCCAACTGAAGCGCCCTGCGGTTTGGCTTATTTCGATCACGAGTCGATTCCGGAATGGAGACACAGCCTGTTGCAAACCTTCCTAAAGGACAAAGAACTCAAGGCTCTGCGTCTCAGTGAAGATGGTGAGAGCATTCTTCAAGAAAGAGATTACCTCAGCAGGAAGGACGATGTTGGAAAGAACATTGGGTATTACGGACGACTGCGCGATGTTTTGGTGGCGCCCAACGGGAAGATCTACATTTCAACTTCGAACAGAGAGCCAAACGGCGGGGCTGTTGTAAAAGAAGATGACGACAAAATCATCGAACTTTTCAATCCGAACTACTCCTACAGCTCTGGAGAGGATACAGTTTTGGGTTTAGAGAATCTTATTCACCCAAACCCCGCACACGACTACTTGAACATTCGCTTTGCCCAAGAGTTAGAGTATACAATGGACCTCTACGACCGAAGCGGCAAACTGGTGAAAAGCGATCGCCATAACTCAGGCCTACACGGAAGTTTCTACCAGTTCAAGAGAGGACAAATCGAGGCCGGAATGTTCATTCTCGTCATAAGCTCGAGAGAAGGATTCAGAGAGGCCCATAAAGTCATTTTCTATTAATACAGCCGTTAGGCACATTAGCTAAAAAGCCAACTATATTTGGCGCCAAATAAAAACACCATGAAGCAAGTCGTCATCGATTTTCCAAAGCAATTCACAGAATCTCTAGAAATCGCAAAAAACTGGAGCCTTCCAGCTCCAACATCTGAAATCAAGAATGTGCTCGTTTGCGGTTTGGGCGGATCTGGAATTGGAGGAACCATCCTTGCAGAACTTGTAGCCTCGGAGTGTAAGATTCCCGTACTTGTGAGCAAAACCTATACACTTCCAGCTTACGGCGATAAAACCACACTCCTCATTGCCTGCTCTTATTCGGGAAACACAGAAGAGAGTTTGGATGCTTTTGATGAAGCACACAAAAGAGGAATGCAAATCATCGCGATCACATCGGGCGGTCAGCTTAAGGCTAAATGCAAGGAAGCTGGAGTTCCAGCAATTCTCATTCCTGGAGGAATGCCTCCTCGGGGAGCCTTTGCCTATCCGGTTGTTCAGTTGCTCAATGTGATGAACAGACTTGGGTTAATTGGAAGCAGCCTAGTGAACCAACTCGACAATCTTCCAAACTTTCTTGCCAAGGGACAAGACGAAACAGCCAAGCTAGCAGCAGATCTTACAGAGAAACTTTACGACAAGATTCCGGTTTTGTATGCCGATTCTAAGATTGAAGGTGTCTTGGTGCGTTTCCGTCAGCAAATCAACGAGAACTCGAAAATGTTGTGCTGGCATCATGTGTATCCAGAGATGAATCACAATGAGCTCGTGGGCTGGACAAAAAAAGACGATCAATTGGCGGTGGTTACTTTCCACACGAGCATCGACCACCCAAGAGTTACCAAGCGTATGCAAGTGTCGAATGAAGTATACAGAAAGTACACACCAAATGTGTTCGATGTGACGGCAGAAGGTTCAAACCTCCTAGAAGAAGTGGTGCACCTCATTCACCTAGGAGACTGGATTTCAGTCCTCTTGGCTGAGAAAAAAGGCATCGACCCGGTTGAGGTAAACATCATTACCCACCTTAAAGGCGAGCTCGCGAAATTTCATGGCTAAGCCAATTGTTCAGCTTCAAGATTTAGGGCTCATCGACTACAAAAGTTGTTGGGACCTTCAAGAAAAACTGAACCGGACAAACGTCAACTTCAAAATCAAAAGGGCCAAAGGCGAAGAAGCACCAGTCCTTCTTGAGAATTTCCTCATTGCTTGTCAGCACCCTCCAGTGTACACCCTTGGGAAGAGCGGCGACTTAGCAAACTTGCTCATCGATGAACAGGGCATGGAGTCCATTGGCGCCGAGTACTACCATATCAATCGAGGCGGCGACATTACCTATCACGGCCCAGGGCAGTTGGTGGTATATCCCATTTTCGATCTTGAACAGTTCTTCACAGACCTACACAAATTCTTGCGTTACCTCGAAGAAGCGGTCATCCTCACGATTGCCGAATATGGACTGAAGGGGGAGCGTTTGGAAGGTGCTACCGGGGTTTGGTTGGATGCAGATATTCCTGAAAAGGCGCGGAAGATTTGTGCGATTGGAATTCGGATGTCGCGCTGGGTGAGCATGCACGGATTGGCTTTGAATGTGAACACCAATTTGGATTACTTCAAACACATTGTTCCCTGTGGCATCGACGATAAGGCGGTAACCTCCATGGAGAAAGAACTGGGCAGAAAGCTGGATTTTGAAGAAGTAAGCGCTGTTCTTCGAAGGCAATTGCAGACACTTTTCGACTACGAGGAAAACTAGGCCTATTTTTGGGCAATGAACTTGAAGTCGGCACTCAAATTCCTCCTGAAACTTGGACTCAGTGCCTTGGCCATTTTTCTCATTCTAAGAAAAGTAGATTTAGAGGAAGCCCTCGCCAATCTCAGTTCCGCCAATCTAGGCTTCATTCTGCTGGCCTTCAGTTTCTTTTTCATTTCAAAAGTCATTTCAGCATTTCGCATCAATGCCTTGTACCATTCTCGCGACATGCAAGTGAGCCAACTCTTGAACGGGAAACTCACCTTTATGGCGATGTTCTACAACCTCTTTGTTCCACTTGTAGGAGGAGAGGCCTATAAAGCCTATTGGCTTAAAAAGAATTACGAATATTCGGCGAAGGTGAGCTTAACGGCAGCGCTCTTAGATCGTCTGGCGGGCATGGTGGCATTAACAGCTCTGGCACTGATCTTCTTTTACTTCAGCGCCTACACCTGGGAATTCAAATGGTTTAGTTTTTTGGCCATTCCCATTCTGTACCTCGCCTATTATTTCGGGAGCAAATGGATTTTTCCGAAGTTTATAACAGCATGGACATGGACGGGCATCTACAGCTTAATGATTCAGTGTTTACAGGTTGCCACAGTATTTACCATTCTGCACGCCCTTCACATTGAAGAGCAAGTGATTGAATACATCTTTGTATTCCTTCTGGCCACCTTCGCTTTTGTGCTGCCTTTGGTTGGCGCACGCGAAATGGCCTTTGTTTTTGGGTCTGAATATTTGGGCTTGAAAATGGAAACCTCCCTGGCGATTGCCTTAATGTTCTACCTCTCGGTGCTGAGCTCGAGCGCCATTGGAATGTTCCTTTTTCTCTTTGAGAAGAACCTTCGGAGAACCGAAGATTAGTGTCGCACAACCACCATGGTTCTTTTCAAGTGGTAATCGTAGTAGCTGTACACGAGTTCATCCTCTTTGGTCATATTGCCTTCGTAGATCAAATGCAAAGCACCAGGCACGTAGTCTTCAACAGCCTCCATAGGGATTCCTTTTGCTCGATCTAAATAGTAAGGAATTTGGTGGCCGAGGAAGGGCGAGATGATCAAGGTTTTTTCTGAAATTCTCCAAGGACCAATCTTCGCTTCAGTCTTCAACCGGTGGAACCATTGTTTGAAATAGATGGGCTCTTTACTTGTGATTTCAACAATCTCAGCACAATAATCCCGGTAAGGAGTGGCGCGCTGATCATTTTGGAATGCGGGCAGATAGAAGAGGTTGTTCCCAAATTTTAGGAGAATCATAAGCAGGGCAAACACAATGAGTTTATGTTGGCTTTTCGCAAGAAGAAAGAGCAGGCCTATGCCGAGGATGAAACCCAAAATAGATTTCAACCAAACGAGTTCAATATCCTTGGTTTGTTCAATGAAGGGCGGGCTTAGAAAGCCAAGTACTATTGCAGCACCTATGAAAGAAAATAGGCCGTTGATGAATTTCACACGCCCAGTCATTTCCGATTTAAAGAGCAGGAAGAAATGACTTAGAATCAAGAGCGCAAAGGGAAGGAACATATATACGTAGCGTGCTTTAAACAGGCCAGAAACCCAATAAATGGGGATGTTCAAGAGAATGAATAAGCAGGCGAAAGTGATGAAACGAGATGCGCGAATGTGGTGGAAGAGCTTTTTCTTGAAGAGAAAAATGACGAGAAAAGACCAAGGAAAAATCAACTTCAAAAACTGAAAGGGAAAGGTGAAGAGCTGGATGAGCGTATCGCTTGCGCTGGTGACCAAGCCAGATTTCGAAGCCGCTTCGTCGAACTGACGGATGAGAAAACCCTCCAAATCTGCTGCTTGAGAATAGGGATAGAAATAGGCGATGTTGATGCCGAGGAAGATGAACAAGCCCAGAGCGTGTTGCCAGTTGAACAGCCACTTCCAAGAGCGTGCGGTGAGCGCCATGGCCAGTAAAGTGAAGCCCTGAAAGGGAATGGATGGCAAGCCTTTGGTTAAGAAGCCAAGCGCGGCAAAAGCATAGGAAAAAGTGTAGAGGGCCAAGAGGTTTTTCTTCTCGAAAAAGTGGAAGATGGCAAAGACTTGAATGAAGACGAGGAGGCTGTAGAAAAAGTCGATTTCACCCGTATACACGCCGCCAAACAACATGACATCTGCTGAACTGAGCAGAAAGATTCCTGCAAGAATTCCCGCCTCCTTGCCTAAGTATTTCTTTCCCCAAGCATAGCTGAACCAGCCCATTAAGAAGAGACTGAGCAGACTAGGAAGTCGCACAACCCACTCATCGTATGAGTCGAAGATGAGGTAGAAAATTGCCACGATCCAATTAAACAAAGGTGGCTTGTTGTAGTATGGAAGGGAGTTCAGATGCGGCACCAACCAATCTCCGCTGAAGATCATTTCGAGACTTACTACAGCCCTCCGAGGCTCCTCGGCGCGCAATTCTACAAAACCCAACCAGCCCAAATATCCAATGAGCGCAAAGACTATGAAGCCGAGAATCAACCAGCGTTTTGAAGGTGTTTTCATCTTAGACTGCAAACCTATTCATCTTGAATTTTATACCCACAATCCATTTGTAGTAAATGAAAAGATTCGCAACATTTGTAGTGCGCGCCTGAAGTACGATCAACTTAAAACTGGAATTCCATGACTCGTTTCCATTCTTCTCAGGCGCTTTTCATTTTAGCTCTTGTCCTATTTTCTTGCTCACCACAAAAGACTAAAGTCTCCAAGGAGCCCCAAAAAACCTCAGTTGAAGAAGTTAAACCTTCCAAGGTTTCCTACGATTTCAGCACCACAAACCCCAATGAGATTGAAGATGGAAGTTTGGAGTTTATTCTCGAAGTGGGGGAAAGCGGCCGTTACCGAGTTTCAGTTTATTCCAGCAACTCCGACAGCGCAGTTTTATGGTTGGAAGACTACATCCGAAACACCGACGATCGCACCTACAACATCACAGGAAGTTTAGTTCCCGACAGCAATGGAACGGCCAGCGTGGATGGCTCACCTCTTGCGACTGGCATGCACCAAATGCGCTTGAATGTTTCAGGAAAAATTAAGCTCGACAGCATCACATTCGTCTTGATGCAGAAGCAGACCGAAACCCAAGAATTTCTAACTCAGAAGATGGAGGGGGAAGACTGGGAGTTGGTGTGGTCGGATGAATTCGACGGCGAAGGATTGCCCGACGAAAACAAGTGGTCGTACAATGTTGGCAATTGGGGTTGGGGAAACAACGAACCTCAATATTATACCGATGCGAGGGTTGAAAACGTCCGACAAGAAGGAGGTAAGCTCATCATTGAAGCGCGGAAAAACGACGAAGGAATGGATTGGTCTTCCGCGCGTTTAACGACCCAAGGGAAAACGTCTTTCACCTATGGGAAGATTGAATTTAGGGCGAAAGTTCCCGAAGGACGAGGCACTTGGGCTGCAGGTTGGCTGCTGGGCGACGCCTACCGCGACGAAGTCTCGTGGCCATATTGCGGAGAAATTGATGTTCTGGAATGTGTGGGATACGAGATCAACGACACCACTGGAAGCGGTTTAAATCACGCGACCTGCCACACTCGGAAATACTACTTCAAGCAAGGCAACCAAATTGGAAGTGAAATTGCCATCGACAGCATGAACACCAAGTTCCACACATATGCCATCGAGTGGTACCCCGACGGCATTCATGGCTACTTGGATGGAGTGAAATACTACACCTACGACAAAACCGCTGACGAACTGGAATGGCCTTTTAACAATCCACAGAACATCATTCTCAACCTTGCCGTTGGAGGTGGTTGGGGAGGTGCAAAAGGCATCGACGAGAATTACGATTCCCACCAATTTGTGCTCGATTATGTTCGGGTTTATGGGAAGAAGTAAGGTGAAAAAAGCAGCTGACTCTACTGCTTCACGATTTTTAGTGTTGAGGTTTTAAAATCCTCAGTAATCTTCAGGAGGTAAACCCCAGAGGAGAGGTGCTCCAAAGAGGAAACCTCTGCTCCAGGCGAATAATTTAAGGCTTCAATGAGCCGACCATCGAGGCTCCAAAGTTCAACTTGAGCAATTCCACTCAAACCTATAATTTGAAACGATCCCTTGGAGGGGTTTGGAACAACCTGGTAGGCCTTTGAATAGGAAATGGATTCACGGGAAGACTTTAAGTTAAAGAAAGGCTGCCAATTCACAATATTGAGATTTCTGGTGCCCTGTACTGTTCTTTGGGGAAATACCTCCGAGCCAAATTGTTGTTTTCCGTTTGTCAGATCAAATATTTGAACGCTGCTGTCGAGCCCAATTAAACTCATCATTTCGTAGCCGCTCGCCACGCTGGAAACACTGTCCCAAACAAGTTTTTCTCCAGTTCGGTCGATGGCGTAGAACACTTGCTTTTTGGAACCCAAAGGTTCCAAATTTGCGTTTGTCACATTGCGCACATATAGGTAGGAGGTGAAATGCTTATCGTAAGAACCGGTCATGAAGGGATAGTTACCAGCTAAGTTCGGCCAACCTTGGGAGCCCGCATCCAACACCCGCATCCAATCTCTTGATCCATCTGGTTTGAATCGCATCGCTACAATAGATTTCGAATTAGGAGTTGTTTGATTAGCTGCGGGAATCGTTTCACCATCAATTTCGAATGATGTTGAGGAACAACTTGTAGCGTCTATAAATAGCTGGCAATAGGTGTATCCTTCTTGATCCACAGATAGGTCGATGATGTGAGTCACATTAGTGAATTTGATTGTGCGAATGGCATTCATTTCGTTGTCGAGGATGGCCAATATTCTTGAGCACAGTGGGTATCCAGTCTTAAATGTGTCTTTATCTAGAAGTAGAACATCTCCTTGATAGGTCATTCCAATGGCTATTCGACTTGCGTTGACCGCGACTTTTGTATTCAAGCACCCAGAGCTTGTTCTTAATGGGCGCCACAATTGCCGCGCACAGAGAAACACTCCATTCGTGTCACTTTGAATGAGACTTGATTTATGTTTCGTTGCAACTTGAACGTCGTCCCAACCGTATCTTCTTTTAGGACTATCCCAAAGCCAACCTGCGAACTTGGATAATTGATTCCTCGCCATGATGTTCCTAGCCAGCTAGTCAAAAGACCATTTTCCGAAGAGTTTAGTGCCAATATCCTGTAATCATTGGTAATGATCGGATCAAAAAACAAGGGCGTGCCTGAAATATCAAAAGAGAGGTAGGGAGCGATCGAGGTCGGTAAGACCAAAGACCCTATCCGTAGCGTATCGGACAAGCCGACTTTCATTGAGGAAAAGTCCCCACCAGATTCAATTTTACTAATGAACTCGTCAATGTTGAGGTTAGTGTGCTGCTTGATTTTAGTGAACTCCTGTGCGCTTGCATGGGAGGAGAGCAAGAGAGTCAAGCAGAGGAATAGAGAGGAATGCTTGAGCAAAAGTTTCACAAAGTGCGGAACGGGATTCACGCTTAAATATATGAAAATACGAGGAGTCCGTTAGAAGGACGA
>ERZ887851.2462-NODE-2462-length-14414-cov-20.638763_pt1 | contig 14414 bp, 15 predicted proteins | sample MGYA00521100_ERZ887851 | MGnify/ENA primary metagenome ERZ887851 (study PRJEB32303, sample SAMEA104408602) | aquatic metagenome | biome: Brackish water; feature: Pelagic; material: water | place: Baltic Sea | collected 2014-06-06T16:11:00 | depth 11,444 m ...
ACTTATTTTTACTGAAATATTAGGTAGATTTAGTGGTATTTCACCTAAGTATGCTTTAATTTATTTTTTAACACCACTGATTATGTCTTTAGTAATTTATTTATTATTAATTAAAAATCTTTTCTTAGAAAAAATTATTAGATGAACAGTATTATCAATAAATATTTACTCATAAGTTATTTTAAGATTTTTATTAATACAATTCTAATTTTTTTTTCTTTAGGTGTCTTAATAAATTTATTTGAAGAGATTGAATTTTTTAAAAACTTAGATCAATCATTAATACTTCCCCTTTTGCTTTCTTTATCTGTTGTTCCATCTTTTATTTTTGATTTATTACCATTCATTATTTTTTTATCAGCAGTATTTTATTTTATTAAAATAAGAACAAATAAAAATTTATTATCATTTAAGATATTTGGATATTCAAATTTAAAGTTGATATTTATACTCTCGGCATTTTCATTGATTTTAGGAATTCTTTTTTTAATATTAATAAATCCAATTACATCATCTCTAATTAAATCTTATGAGATCACAAAAGCTAAATATTCTAGAGATGTTGATCACTTGGTTTCCATCAACAAAAATGGATTATGGATAAAAGAATATAACAAAAATAATTTTTTAATTATACATGGAGAAAATTTAAAAGCTGAAAACTTATTGGGCGTATCAATTTATGAATTTGATTTACAAAATAGAATGATAAGTAGAATTAATGCAGACTCTGCTGATATATCTCAGAGTCCTTGGAAGCTAAAAAACGTTACAATTAATAATTTTGAAAATGGAAATTATGATGTATCTGATTATTTAGAATTTAATACCAATAGAACATATTCAGATATTAATACTTTATATAAAAATTTAAATACAATATCTTTTTTAGAATTAATTAAAAATTATAATCTTCTATTAGACAAAGGGTATTCAAAAAAAATATTAAATGAACAAATTCATAAGTTTATTTCAATGCCAATCAACTTGTTTCTAATGATTGTACTAGCATCTATTTTTACCATTGGGACGTTAAATAATAAGGCAAATTACTTTTACTTAATAGTCTCGATACTAATATGTGTAATTATTTATTATTTTAAAGATTTATCCTCTGCTTTAGGACAAACTGGAAAAATAAGCATAACATTGTCTATATGGATGCCATTAATACTTATAGGTTTATTTTGCTCAATTGGAATAATACAAATAAATGAGAAATAAATTATCAATTTTTTTTTTATCAATATTTTTTTTGTATTCAAATAATTTGAGTTCACAAGAAATAGAAGTTAATTCTTCAAAAATTAGTTTTGATGCTGAAAATCAGGTTACAATTTTTGAAGGAAATGTAAATGCAAAGGATGATAAGCAAAATACTTTTTTTTCTGAAATAGCTACTTACAATAAGAAATTAGATTTTTTTCAAACTAATGGTGAAACAAAAATAATAACTTCTAATGGTTACAAAGTTTCAACAGCAAATATTGAGTTTGATAATAAAAAAAAAATAATTAATTCAAAATTTAAAACAGAGATTATAGATATAGATGGAAATAAAATTAATCTTGATAATTTTAGCTATTCAGCAAAAACTAATATTTTTTTTTCAAAAGGAAATATTAAGATAATAGATATCAATCAAAATATTTATAATTTTTCGGAGATTTATATTGATGAAAATAAGCAAACAGTTATTGGATCAGATGTAAAAGCTTTTTTAAATAAGAATGATTTTGCTATAAATAATGAAAATGATCCACGCTTTTTTGCTAACACAATTTATTTATCGAACAAAATAAATTCAATGGACAAAGGTATTTTTACTTATTGTAAAGACAAAGGTGATGACAGTTGCCCTCCTTGGACTCTTCAATCCAATAAAATAAAACACGATTTAGAAAAAAAAACAATTTATTATGATAATGTTGTTTTAAAAATATATGATTTTCCAATTTTTTACTCTCCAAAATTTTCACATCCCGATCCTACGGTAGATAGAAGATCTGGATTATTAGCACCATCTTTGTCTAATAGTAGCACACTAGGTTCAGGACTTAAATTACCATACTTTTGGAATATATCTAATGATAGAGATTTGACCATAACGCCAAAATTTTATTTAAAAGAGAACCCTTTAATTCTTGCAGAATACAGACAAGATTTTAAAAATTCTTTTCTAATTTTAGATACTAGCTACACCCAGGGTTTTAAAAAAAAAGATAATAAAAAAAGTGATGGCGGTAGAAATCATTTTTTTTCAAAATTTAATTTAAATTTTTTTGATGATAATGAAAAAAGTAGTGATTTAGAAATTAATTTACAAAAAGTGAATAACGATACTTATTTTAAGGTTCACGATATAAACACTGAGCTTGTTCAAAAAGATCAAAATATTTTAGCAAATACCTTAAGCTACACTTATCAGAATAAAGATTTTTTTTTAGGAATAACTCCAAGTTTTTACGAAGATACCACTAAATTTGGTAATTTACGTAATGAGTATTTATTACCCCTATCAATAGAAAAAAATTTGTTTACTAGTGAAAAATTAGGTTTTTTAGATCTAACTTCAAATCTAAATTTGAGAAATTATGAAACAAACAAACAAGCTAATTTTTTTATAAATGATTTAAATTGGAAATCAAATTCTTGGTTAAATAAATTTGGATTTGAGAGTTATATTAATGCATTAGTAAAAACAGTAAATTATGAAACCAAAAAAACTACTGAATATAAAAATTCGAAGTTAAATTCTGAATTAAATAGTGTTTTTGGTTACAATGCAAAATTAAATCTATTTAAAAAAAATAATGAAAACTCAAAACTTTATTCTTTAACGCCAAAATTTTTACTTCGTTATGCACCTGGACATATGAGGAATATTGAAGGTGGAAGGCTTAATTATGATAATTTATATCAATTAAATAAAGTTGATGAAAGCGATGTTATAGAAAACGGTTTAAGTTCTTCAATAGGTTTAGAATTCAAACAAAATAAAATTAACAACAATAACATTGAGGAAGAACAACTTTCTTTTTCAATCGGGCAAGTTATTAGTCAAAAAGAAAATATGGATATTCCGTCTAGCACATCATTAGACCAGAAACTATCTGATGTAGTGGGAAAAGCTAATTACAATATTAATGATAAAGTTAAACTAAATTATAATTTTTCATTAGATCATAATTATAAAGAACTAAACTATAATGAAATAGCAGCAGAATATAATCTAGAAAGTGTGAAATTTAATCTTAGTTATCTGCAAGAAAAAAATCATATAGGCAATCAAGATTTAATAAGTGCTGGTATAAATTATAAATTAAATAATTTTTCAGAATTAGACTTTTCTTCAAAAAGAAACTTAATAACAAATTCTGCAGAATTTTATAATTTAAGTTATAATTATTTTAATGATTGTTTAAAGGCTGGTATTACATATCGTAGAGAATTTTATACCGATAGAGATGTAGAACCTGAAAACCGACTGATGTTTACTATTTCTATAATTCCATTTGCAGAGATCAATAGTCCTTCAATTTCAAGATAATGAAAATAAAAATAGTTTTTTTAATTTTTGCATTTGCCCTAAGTTTTTTGTCTTTCTCTAATGCAGAAATAAAAAATTCAATTTTAGTTAAAGTTGGAAATGAAATTATTACTTCTCTTGATTTAAGAAATGAAATTCTGACAAATTTAATTGTTAATAAAATAGATGTAAATCAAGAAAATATTGATGCTTCAAAAAATTTAGCCATTAAAAATTTAATTAACAAGAAAATAAAGAGAATTGAAATTACAAAATATCAAATTGCAGATTATAACAAAAATGATTTACAAAAATATTTAACAAATATTTCAAATTTATTTGAAACAAATTCTAGTGGATTAAAAAAATTGTTTGAAACGAATAATATAGATTATGACACTTTTGTTTATAATTATGAAACTGAATTACTTTGGAATACATTGATTTTTAGAATTTATAGCAATCAAACAAATATAAATATTATTGAGGTTGAAAATGAATTGGAAAAAATTAAAAATGATAAAGCTGATTTAGATCCTGAGGAAATAAAAAAGCAGATAATTAATACAAAGAAACAAGAAAAGCTAAATTTATTCTCTAGATCACATTTTTCTAACTTAGAAAACTCAACCAACATAGAATTTAAATGAAAAATTTGATTGCTATTACCGCAGGTGAACCTGAAAGCATTAACAGTGAAATTATTGCAAAAACTTGGAATAAAATTCGATTTAAAAATAAGTTATTAATTATTGGAAATTACAGTTTACTTAAAAATCAATTTAATAAATTGAATTTTAATTTACCTTTAAATTTAATTAGGGAATTAAAAGAGTTTAAAAAATTTAAGTTAAATATTCTTGATGTTAAGATTTCAAATTCTTCAATTTCTAAAAGAAAATATATTCTTGATTGTATTGATCTAGCTCATAAATTTTCATTAAAAGGAAAAATTAAAGGATTTATTACCGCTCCAATTAATAAGAATGTTTTGGGAAAAAACTTTTTGGGAGTTACTGAATATTTAGCTTACAAGAATAAGGTTAAAAATAAAGAGATTATGCTAATTTATAATAAAAAATTATCTGTTGTTCCTTTAACCACTCATCTTGAAATCAAAGATATTTTCAAAAATATTACATTTTCTCTAATTAAAAATAAGATTTTAAGTTTATCTGAAAATTATAAAAAAACTTTTAAGAAAAATCCACGAATTGCCTTACTAGGATTAAACCCACATAATAGTGAAAACAAATCAGACTCCGTTGAAAATAGAATAGTAAAACCTGCTATTATTTATTTAAAAAAAAAAAAGATTAATATAAGTGGGCCATATTCTAGTGACACAATTTTTATGAAAAAAAATAGAAAAAATTTTGACGTTATTGTCGGTATGTATCATGATCAGGTGTTAGCTCCTTTTAAAACATTATATGAATTTGATGCAATAAATATTACACTAGGCTTAAAATACCTAAGAGTTTCTCCTGATCATGGAACCGCATCTGATCTAATAGGTAAAAATATAGCTACGCCACAAAGTTTGATTTCTGCAATAAAATTTTTGAATGAAATCTAAAATTTATGATTAAAGCTAAAAAGTCTTTAGGGCAAAACTTTTTAGTAGATAATAATATAATTGATAAAATCATTAATTCTGCTGATGTTTATAACAAAAATATTTTAGAGATTGGCCCTGGAACAGGTAATTTAACTTTAAAAATTTTAGAGAAAAAACCAAAAAGTTTAATTTTAATTGAAAAAGATTATATTCTTTCAAATAATCTAAGAGAAAGATTCAAACACTTTAAAAATATTAAAGTGTTCAATGAAGACATATTAAAATTTGATATTGAAAAGAACTTAAAAAAAAATACAGTTATTATAGGTAATCTGCCATACAATATTTCCTCACAAATATTAGTAAAGTTGATAAAATTTAAAAAATGGCTCCCTCATTATGAGAAATTAGTCTTAATGTTTCAAAAAGAAGTGGCTGATAAGATTATAGCTAAATCCGAGTCTAAAGAATTTGGTAGAATAAGTGTAATTACTTCTTCAAGACTAAGGATAACAGATAGCTTTCAAGTATCGCCTAATAGTTTTAGGCCAATTCCAAAAATTATTTCAAAAGTTTTAGTTTTAGAACCATTTTTAAATGATAGTTTCAAAGCAAAAGATATTAATAATTTAGAAAAAATTACTCATCTTTTTTTTTCAATGAAAAGAAAAATGGTAAATAAAGCATTTAAAAATTTATTTAAAGATTATGAAAAAATTTCATCAATTCTTAAAATTAGTTTAAAATCAAGACCCAATGAATTATCTAACATAGATTATTTTAATATTACTAAAATGTATGAAGATAATAAAACTTAATTATTGTTTGAAAAAATTATTTTTTCAATTTGCGTAAAGCAATTATCTAAATTATCATTTATAACTATGTAGTCGTAATCCAACCAATGAACGGTATCTTTGTCAAAAGCTTTCAGTCTTTCCTCGATAACATCTTTATTATCTTGATTTCTTTGAATTAATCTTTTTTTTAACTCATTTTTATTTGGTGGAACTAAGAAAATTTTTATTAATTTTAATTCTTTGTAATCTGATAACTGTTTATTCCCCTGCCAATCGATATCAAATAAAATACTATTATTATTTTTTAATATTGAGTTAACTGATTCTTTTGATGTTCCGTAATAATTGTTAAAGATTTTGGCATACTCATAAAAATCTTTATTTTCTATTTTCTTTTGAAATTCATCTTTTTCAACAAAAAAATAATCAATACCATCAACTTCGTTTGGTCTCGCCTTTCTAGTTGTATGAGAAACAGAAATTTTAAAATTCTGAAATTTTTGCTGAATTTTTTTTGTCAAAGTCGTTTTGCCAGCACCTGAAGGCGACGATAAAACAACCATTAAATTACTATTAGTCATAGTAATTCTGTTTATATTTTAGTTTGTAGCTTTGCTTTCAATGAATTTAATAGCATCACCTACTGTTAAAATTTTTTCAGCTTCGCTATCCGAGATCTCTGAACCAAACTCTTCCTCGAAAGCCATAACTAATTCTACTGTATCTAAGCTATCTGCGCCAAGATCATCTATAAAACTGGCTTCGTTAGTAACTTTATCTTCTTCAACGCCTAAATGATCTGCTACTATTTTTTTTACTTTTGTACTTACGTCTGACATTTAAATTTCCTATTATTATTTTATGATGAATTCGTTATTAAATTATTGTTTATAATTGTCAAGCCATATACATCCCGCCATTAACATGAATGGTTTCCCCTGTTATATAATCTGACATTTCCGAAGCTAAAAACAGAGCACAGTTTGCAATGTCTTTACCTGTTCCAAGATCACCGCTAGGAATTTTAGAAATTAAAATTTGCTTAAAATCCTCGTTAATCTTATCTGTCATTTCAGTTTTTATAAAACCAGGCGATATACAATTAATATTAATTTTTTTCTTGGCGTATTCTAAAGCCAAACTTTTTGAAAAACCGATTATACCTGCTTTAGAGGCTGCATAATTAGCCTGTCCTAGGTTTCCTGTATGAGCAACTATTGAAGTAATATTAATTATTTTTCCTTGTTTGTTTTTCAACATCTTTTTTATTGCATGTTTACACATCAAAAAAGTTGAGGTTAAATTAATATCAATGACTTTTTTCCAATTTTCATCTGTAAGCCTAATAGAAATATTATCTAATGTTATTCCTGCATTATTAACTACAACATCTAAACCACCAAGTTCTGTGTGGCAATCGTCAATAAATTTTTCAATATCTAAATGTTGATCAAGCTTAAATTTTTTTATTTTAACTTCTTTAAAATCACTTTTTAATTTATTTAATTTGTCTTCATTTGTACCAGTGGCTAACACCAAACAACCCTGTTCAATAAATTTACTTACTAAGCTATTTCCTATGCCTCCAGTTGCGCCTGTAATTAATATTTTTTTATTTTTAAGATTCATTTGTAATGTTTTTTATATCTTCTATTGAATTTATACTACTGGAATTGGCTGATGGTAAAATTCTTTTTACCAGACCAGTTAATACTTTTCCTGGCCCAATTTCTAAATATTCAGTAATATTCTGATTAGCCATATATAAAATACTCTCTCTCCATCTAACTTTAGAGTAAATTTGTTCTACTAAAAGTTTTTTTATATCAGCAGGATCATTTGTGGGAGACGCTGTTACATTAGTAATTATCTCATAATTAGGTTTAGTAAAATTTACATTTTCAATTTTACTTTTCATATTAGTTGCAGCTGCATTCATTAGAGAACAATGAAAAGGGGCACTCACAGGAAGCATAATGCTCTTTTTTTTATTTTCTTTTAATATGTTTTGCAGCTCTTGTATTAATTCAATATTTCCACTTACAATAATTTGTCCTGGTGCATTATCGTTTGCAATTTCGCAAACACCTTTCGATTTAATTTTTTTTATACAATCTTCAATCTCCTCATTTTCAGAACCAAGAACAGCTAACATTCCACCCTTGCCTACTGGAACAGCTTCTTGCATTGATTTTCCTCTTTCAAAAAGAAGGTAAAGAGCATCTTCAAAACTTAAAGAACCAGCACACAACAAAGCGCTATATTCGCCAAGAGAATGTCCAGCAAAATATTTGGTATTTTCAAAATTATAATTAAATTCTTCTTTTAAAATCTTAAAAATTGCATAACTTACAGTTAGAATTGCAGGCTGAGTATTTTGAGTTAGCTTTAATTGATCTTCTGGGCCCTCTAAAATAATTTTAGATAGTTTGAATTTTAATTTTTCATCTGCAGAATTAAATATTTCTTTAACACTCGAAAAATTATTATAAAACTCAGATCCCATACCCACCACCTGAGAACCTTGACCTGGAAACAATATAGCTTTCATTTATATTAACTTTTTATACCATTATTAGTATTGAATTGGTGAATTTATAATAGTATAAAACCGTTCTTTTAATAAATAAACAATAATTGATCAGAGAATGGGATTATACGAACATACATTAATAGCTAAACAGGATTTATCTACTCCTGATTTAGAAAATTTAGAAAATAAATATAAAGACATTATAACTAAAACGTCTGGTAAAGTTATAAAAATTGAAAAATGGGGACTTCTGAGTTTTGCAAAAAAAATTAAATCTTATAACAAAGGTTTTTATATTCATTACAAATTTGAAGCTGAAAATAAGACTTTGGAAGAAATAAAAAGAAATAGCATCATAGATAACTCATTATTAAGACACTTAACTGTAAAATATAAAAAATTAGATACAGAAACAGAATATTTCAAAAAAAAAATTTAAATGAAAAGAAAAAATAATAAGTTTAATAAACGACCACAAAATCCATTAAATAAACTAAGTTTATTTCAAAAATCAGATACTAGATTTTCAAAAAAATGTCCTCTTTCAGGAAAAGATGCTCCAGTCATCGATTATAAAAATGTTAAATTACTTAAAAGATATGTTTCAGATACTGATAAAATAATGCCATCAAGAATAACTTCTGTTTCACAAAATAAACAACGAAAATTAACAAGCGAAATTAAAAAAGCTAAAATTCTAGGATTAATTTAAATATGCAAGTAATTCTTTTAGAAAATATTTTAAAGTTAGGAAAAATAGGAGACCAAGTTGAAGTAAAAAATGGCTTTGGAAGAAATTATTTATTGAGACAAGGTAAGGCATTAAGAGCAAGTAAAGAAAACATAGAATTTGTAAGCAAAAAAAAAGCTGAGCTTAATAAAAAAAATGAAGAAGCTAAAGCTCAGTTTAAAGAAATTGCTGCTAAAATTAATAATAAAACATTAAAGTTTAATAAAGAGTCAAAAGAAAATGGTGAACTTTATGGATCAATTAAACCTAAAGAAGTTTCAAATTCATTTAAAACAACTTTAAATATTGATATTAATCCATCGCAAATAGATTTAAGACAAGAAATTAAACAAGTTGGTAAGTACAAAATAAATATTAATTTACACGCAGAAGTAACTGCGAGTGTAAACTTGCAAGTTGATAAAATAGACTCGATCTAAATTTTTTCCACAGGTAGTAAAATTAGTGCGTAACTTTTAAGTTCTAACGCAATTTTTATAAGTTATTATAATTTAAATGGAAAAAGCCAAATTCACTATCAGTCAAACTGACGAAAACAAATTACCGTCTAATATAGAAGCAGAACAATCACTAATAGGTTCGGTATTAGTTAATAACGATATTATTGATGAAATATCTAATATTGTAAATGCAGGAAAATTTTTTGATCCAATACATAGAAAAATTTATGAAGTTATTGAAACTTTAAATAATAAAGGAATGATTGCTAATCCTATTACATTAAAAAACTATTTTGAAAAAGACTCAGGTTTAAGTGAAGTTGGGGGAGTGGATTATCTTGTAAAACTAACAAGATTTTCATCTTCAATTAAACAAGCAATTGATTACGCAAAAATAATACATGAAATGTATGTTAAAAGAGAATTAATATTTATATCCGATGGTATTTCAGACCAAGCTAAAGATGAGCAAATAGAAAAAACTGGTGAAAATATAATTGAAGATGCTGAAAAGTCTTTATTTGATTTAGCTGAGAGAGGAAATTTTTCTCAGACTTTTTTAAAGTTTAATCAGGCAATAGATCAAACTATTGAGATGGCAACGTTGGCTATGAAAAGCGATCAAGGAATTGTTGGGGTGCCTACTGGTTTAAGTGATTTAGATGAAAAACTTGGAGGCTTACATAAATCAGATTTAATTATTATAGCAGGACGACCTTCGATGGGTAAAACTGCTTTAGCAACAAATATTGCATATTATGCTGCAAAACATATGCAGGATAATAATGAAAAAGGTTCTGTTGCTTTCTTTTCTCTTGAAATGTCTTCAGAACAACTCTCCACAAGAATATTATCTGAGCAAGCAAGAATTTCTTCTCACGAAATTAGAACTGGGAAAGCTACAGAGGAAACTTTAAATCGATATATAGAAACTTCTAGAAACATCTATGACCTACCTTTATATATTGATGAAACTCCAGCAATAGCTATTTCCACTTTAAGTAATAGAGCTAGAAGAATTAAAAGATTATTTGGTTTAAAATTAATTGTAGTTGATTACATTCAATTAATGAGAACTAATTCAAATCGTATGGATGGAAGAGTTCAAGAAATATCAGAAATAACTCAAGGACTAAAAGCTTTAGCAAAAGAATTGAATGTTCCAGTTGTTGCTTTATCTCAATTATCGAGAGCAGTAGAACAAAGAGATGATAAAAAACCTCAACTTTCTGATTTAAGAGAGTCAGGATCTATTGAACAAGATGCAGATGTAGTTTTATTTGTTTACAGAGAAGAATATTATCTTGAAAAGAAAGAACCTAAACAGGGATCTATTGAACATGCAGAGTGGCAATCCAAAATGAGTGACATACATGGGCAAGCAGAACTGATAGTTGGTAAACATAGGCACGGATCTACTGGTGTCGTTCATGTAGAGTTTGAAGGAATGTTTACTAAGTTTAAAGACCTACCGAAAAATTAGTATTTAAGCCTTATAAATTAATATATATCTTCAATTAAGATATGTTTTCAAAAATCTATAAAACATTAGTAATTGATTTTTCTAAAATTTCACTAATCTTAGTTTGTTCTACACTTGCTTTTCTTCTCTATTTTTCAAAAGATTTTAAGTTAGATGCTTCATCTGACTCTCTACTATTAGAAAGCGATAAAGATCTAAAATTTTTGAGAGAAGTAAATGAAAGATATGGATCTAAAGATTATCTAGTCTTGACCTATACTCCCCTATCTGAATTTACTAATGAAGAGACAATTATAAATCTACAATTTTTAAAATCAAAAATTGAAAAATTAAATTGGGTTGATGGAATTATAACTATTATTGACGTTCCTTTATTAAAAAGCAGCGATGAGCCTTTAATGGAAAGGTTAAAAAATTATAAAACTTTATCTTATCCTGAAATTGATAAGGAAAGAGGTTTCGAAGAAATAATTAACAGTCCAATATATAAAGATTACGTTATTAGCTCTGATGGTAAAACATCAGGCATTGTAGTCTATCTTAAGCAGGACAAAAAACTAAATGAACTAATTAAAACTAAAAATAAATATTTTAATTTACAATTAGAGGGAAATTTAAGTAAATCTCAAAAAAAAGACAGGGATTTATTTGAAAAAGAATATGACTCTTATCGAAATATATATAATCAAAAAAATCATCAAAACATAAATGAAATTAGAGATGTTATAAAAAAATATACAGTTAATGCAGAAATTCATCTAGGTGGTCTGCCAATGATAACTGATGATATGATGACGTTCATCAAAAGTGACATCATCGTTTTTGGTATCGGGGTTTTTTTATTCATCATAGCAACGCTATGGCTTATTTTTAAAAAAATAAAATGGGTAGTTATTCCGTTATTAGGGTGTGCTTTTTCCGTAGGCTCAATGGTTGGGATTTTAGGGTTATTAGGTTGGAAGGTAACTGTAATATCATCTAATTTTATTGCGCTAATGTTAATACTAAACATGGCAATGAATATTCATGTCACTGTAAGGTTTTTACAAATAAAAAATGAGTTTAAAGATTTCTCAATTAAAGAATCAATTTTTGAAGCTACAAGTAAAATGTTTTTACCAATTCTATATACGGTATTAACAACAATATGTGCTTTTCTCTCTTTAATATTTAGTGGAATTAAACCAATTATAGATTTTGGCTGGATGATGACTTTAGGTCTTTTAGTTTCAATGGGAATTACTTTTACTTTAATCCCCGCTCTTTTAAATATATTCAGTAATGACGAAGACCAAATAAATCAAAAAGATCAGGTTTCTAAAATTACAAATATACTTAGTGAATTTGCTAAAAAAAATACAATCATTATTTTTGGAAGTTCTTTAATTGTAATAGTTTTAAGTATTTTTGGTATAGCTAAATTAGAAGTAGAAAATAGTTTCATAAATTATTTTGATAAAAAAACTGAAATTTATAAAGGTATGAAACTAATTGATGATAAATTAGGTGGTACAACACCATTAGATGTAATTATTAAATTTCCAGCCAATGAAAATAAAAAAGAAGAAGATGATGAATTTTCTGAGTGGGATGAAGATAACCAAGATACGTCTGCAAATTATTGGTTTACCAGAAATAAAATTGATAAGATTTTCAAAGTCCATGACTATTTAGATTCCCTTCCAGAAATTGGAAAAGTGATTTCTTTTGGCTCAATAATTAGAGTGGCAGAAGACTTAACTGGTAATAAATTAGAAACCTTAGAAACTGGAGTTCTTTACAGCAAGATACCTGATGAAATTAAAAAAGAGGTTATTTCACCATATATTTCCGTGAAAGATAATGAAGCAAGAATTAGCGTAAGAATAAAAGACTCTCTGGAAGATTTGAAAAGAAATGAGCTAATAAAAAAAATAAACTTAGAGTTAGAGACTAAAGTTGGTTTAAACAAAGATGAATTTAAATTAGCAGGAGTGCTTATTTTATTTAATAATTTACTTCAAAGTTTATTTAAATCTCAAATTTTAACCCTTGGTGTGGTTATGCTCGGAATTTCTTTAATGTTTTTAATTTTATTTAGAAATCTGACTTTGTCTTTAATTGGTGTTGTGCCTAACTTTATGGCTGCTTTTTTTATTTTGGGAATTATTGGTATTTTAGAGATACCTTTAGATATGATGACGATTACAATAGCAGCAATAACTATTGGTATAGCGGTTGATAATAGCATTCACTATATTTATCGATTCAAAGAAGAATTTGAAAAATTGAAAAACTATAATCTTACTGTTGATAGATGCCACAATACTGTTGGGGTTGCAATTTTAAATACATCAATAACAATAATATTTGGTTTTTCTATTTTAGTTTTATCTAATTTTATCCCTACGATTTATTTCGGTATATTTACTGGTATCGCTATGTTTTTAGCATTGATCTCTGTTTTAACACTTTTACCAAAATTAATATTAGTCTTAAAACCTTTTGGAAATGAGTGATTTAGTAGAATTTATAAAAAATCATTTTTTAATTTTTGATTTAGTTTTTATATTAATAATTATTTACAATATCTTTAAATCTTTTGCTCAAGGGTTTTCATTAAGTTTTTTAACTTCTCTTAAATGGATTGTTGCCGCGATTGCTACAATTATATTTGTTCCTCAACTGCAACCTTGGGTCAATGATTACATTCAATCTGATTTTATTAATAATGTAGGAATTGGAATAGTAGTATTTATTTTAACTTTATTTTTAAGCATTTTGATTGGGAAAGGACTGGGTAAAACAGTGAAATGGTCTGGGCTTGGATCTGTTGATAAATCATTTGGATTACTCTTTGGTCTGGTAAAAGGATATATAGTTTCAGTCTGCTTATTTTCATTATTAAATTGGTTTTACCCTTATGATAAATGGGGTATAGCTACAACTGATGCTTATAGCTTTAGTATTGTTAAAAAAGGAAGTGACATATTAATTGATGAATTTCCAAATTATAAAGAAATAATAGATACAAAAGAAAAAATTGAAAAAATATAATTTAGATAAACCTAGAGAAGAATGTGGTGTCTTTGGTGTATCCAATCACGAAGAAGCGTCTGCTCTCGTCGCTTTGGGTTTACATGCTTTGCAACACAGAGGACAAGAAGGTTGTGGAATTGTATCTTATGATGGTAACAATTTTTATTCTGAAAAAAGGCAAGGTTTAGTTGGTGATCATTTTACAGACCCTAACGTTATTAAAAAATTACCAGGTAAATCAGCCATTGGCCATAATAGATATTCAACAACTGGTGAAGTATCTATAAGAAATATTCAAC
>ERZ887851.2476-NODE-2476-length-14372-cov-7.594049_pt1 | contig 14372 bp, 9 predicted proteins | sample MGYA00521100_ERZ887851 | MGnify/ENA primary metagenome ERZ887851 (study PRJEB32303, sample SAMEA104408602) | aquatic metagenome | biome: Brackish water; feature: Pelagic; material: water | place: Baltic Sea | collected 2014-06-06T16:11:00 | depth 11,444 m ...
ATTAAACATGGGGGAACGGTCAAACCCAGATCTCAATACATCATGCACATTATCATTTGTATATGCGATATGGCACGGCAACTGCTCGCTTAAATCCTTTCGTCGTTTTAGGAATGAAAAGTGCGTGGGATCGTCATCACCTGGTTGCAATTCCATTTTAGAAAAATCAAGACTTCTTCCATCAATTCTCGGCGGAGTCCCGGTTTTCATTCGTCCACATTCAAACCCCAAATCAATCAGCTGTTCAGTAATTCCAGTAGACGCTCTTTCACCTGCGCGACCCCCTCCAAACTGCTTTTCTCCGATGTGCATCAAGCCGTTTAAAAAGGTGCCATTTGTAAGAACAACAGCCTTCCCTCGTATTTCTGAACCCAAAGCAGTTCTCACACCGACACACCTCCCGCCCTCAACAATTACTCCCACAACAGAATCTTGCCAGAAATCCAACCCCTCAGTACGCTCTAACATTTCACGCCAAGTTTGCGCAAAAAGATATTTGTCATTTTGTGTTCTTGGGCTCCACATTGCCGGCCCTTTAGATCTATTCAGCATTCTAAACTGAATGGCACTGTGGTCGCTTACAAGGCCACTGTAGCCGCCCAAAGCGTCAACCTCTCTGACGATTTGCCCCTTTGCAACACCCCCCATTGCTGGGTTGCAAGACATTTGGCCGATCACCCCCATATTCATCGTTACGAGCAATGTTTTCGCGCCAGTATTTGCCGCTGCCGCCGCCGCTTCATTGCCAGCATGACCAGCCCCAACAACAATTACATCGTAAGAAGTATGAAATTTCACAGGTATCTTATTTTGAATGTTCCACGTGGAACAAATCTAAGGCTGCATCTTCTTGAGAGCGCATTTCTGCAGCCTCTCTTTCGGACTTATCCTTGAAGCCCAACAAATGTAATACCCCGTGCGCCATTACTCGCCGAAGTTCTTCCTGTACAGAGACATTTTCTTTTTTTGCGTTTTCCTTGACCCGCTCATAAGAGATCATTAAGTCGCCACTTATTTGGTCTTCTTCAGTATAGTCAAAGGTGATAATATCGGTGTAATAATCGTGATTTAGATACTTCTGATTTGTCTCCAAAAGAAGCTCATCGGAACACATCACAATTGAAATTTCACCCACCGATTTGTTGCGTGATTCAATGATTTGTTTTAACCAAGACTTCACCGCCAAACGACTTTTTACTCGGCACGGAATGTCGGATTCATTAAAGTGAATCATAGCTTAACAGTAGGGTAGGGGTTATCCAAAAACGCCCGTGAATTTTAACTCAACAATTCGCCCATCATCTTCGAACCCACATTCGTCTGCCAAGTTTCTCATGAGAAAGACCCCCCTTCCGTTTGGTCGCTCGATGTTTTCAGGAGCTGTAGGGTCAGGAAGATTTTCGTAATCAAAGCCAGGCCCCTCATCCACAACCCGAAAAAACAGGTCCTTGTCCTTCACACTGTATTCAACCAAAACACTCTTGTTTACATCAAGCCTGTTGCCGTGAACGATTGCGTTATTTACCGCTTCAGTCATTGCAATAAGCACATCGCCATAATGCTCATTGAGCATGCGGTGCTTGTCACAGAGTTCGTCAATAAGACGTTCAACGATGGCGATATTTTCTGGCTTCGAGGGGAAGCGTAATTCTTGCATGGTGGCGGTCATGATCGTGTAGACTTATTGCTTGTCGTCTAAAGTATTAAAATATTCGTTGACTCTGTCACGATAATAAGGAACTAAATCAGCGGGAACTGTTCGTAACAATTCAAGCTCATTCGCCCTATTTCTCAGGTAATCAATCATTTGAGGTGACTCAGGATGTAACCCCTGGTCTCCACTGCGTGATTTACGCTCATCTTTTTCTCCACGTAACCTTTCAGCTTCCTCCGCTTCAAGGAGTCGAGATAAGATGTCGCGCTGTCTTTCCAGGGTAGAGATATCCACATTTCTATTGATAAGATCTCTTTCAAGCTCCTCCATTTCATCGGCAATCTTTTTCATTTCACCCCCATCGCCAGACCCGTCTTCGTTGAGTTCCTGAGCTTTCTTTTTTGCCATTTCCCTAAGCGCACCTTGTTGTGCTGCCATCTCAGCCAACTCACGACTCATTCCCCCTCCTTTTTTACCTGACTCACCCTTGTTTGCATCCTCACCCATCTTCTTCTTCAAGGCCTCAAGTTTTTTACCAAGCGCCTCCTGCATCTTCTTCATGTCACCCGCTTTCGGAGAGGGCTTAGACCCAGACCCACCGGGCTTGTTACAATTTCCTGAACCGGGGTTTTTACATTCTTGCTTGTTTTGCATCTGCTGCAAGGCCTCATCCAGCAGCAACGCCAAATTGTTAAAGGACGTCATCACATACTGTTGATTCATAGTGATTTCCGCGGTTACCCGGTCGCCAAACCCACCCAAAGCTTTCTCCATGTGGTGATTTACAAGACCTATTTCTCGATTGACACCTCCCGCAAGCTGACTTACCCTTAACGAGAGAGCGAATAGCGAGTCAGCAACCATCTTTGCCTCGTCTTTAAGCGACCTCTGAGTCTGCCCATGAATAACGTATCTGGGATCCTGATTTTCAGTCGTGCGGAGATCCGCCATCAATGACTCTTCTTCAAATGACAGGGTGACAATGTTCTCCAGCAAGGCTCTTAAAGCGTCCATATCCTCTTCTTCGTCTTCAGCCTCGGATTCCATTTGCATGTTCTCCATTCTCTGCGCCAGTTCCTCCATTTTTTCTGCGGCACTTTTTTGTTTTTCAGCCGCCTTTTTTTCCTTCCCCTTGCTCAACTCCTCCGAGCTCTCCTTTTGTTCTTCTTGAATCGATTTTTCCTCGCTTTCACTGTCGAGCATTGGGTTTGGATTCTCAAGGGCTTCATTGTCCTTCTCTAACTTGTCAAGCTTTTTTTGAAGTTCCTCAAACGCTGTATTTAAACTGTCTTGCTCTTCCTTGAGCTCTTCGCTTGGAGCCTCCTCTTTTTCCGTTTTTTCAGCAAGCTCTTTTTGGGCCTCCGCCAACTTCTTAAGCTCATCAACAACCTCTTCCATTTTAACCTCCCACTCCAGTTGTTTAAACTGCTCTAAAGCACGGTCAAGTTCCTTTTCCATGGCGTCTTGTCCGACATCCATCTTGTCTAATTGCTCCTGAATCTCCTCGGGGTTCATGTCATCCATGAGCTCCTGCATTTTTTCATAGAGCTCCCGGAGCTCTTCCGACATCACCTCATCCATAAGTTTTTGTAACTCATCTTGCTTTTCCATAATGCGCTCCTCTTGGGGAGAAAACTCATTTAGACGGTCATTTTTCTTTTCATTTTCCTTGCGAACCTTCTCAATGGTTTCCTTCAGCTCCTCCTGCTTTTCAAGCAAGTCCTCAAGCGCTCTTTTGTCCTGCCAATCCATCTCTCGTTCCTCACGTAGCCTTTCTTGAAAGGCCTCCATTTCTTTGCGCAACTCATCGGCCTTTTCAATGGCATCTTCAATGGATGCTTCAATTTCTTCGTTTGCCTCGTCTCGCTCCTCCAACAACTCCCCATCGGTGGGTGCAGAGAATACCCTGGTAGAGGTTTTTGAAGATTTGGCACCATGAACTCCATCGTTGTCCCAGACCTCCATCCAATACTCTACAGCATCCCCAGCGGTCAAATCAAGAGACATCATTTCCCAAGTGAAATAGAACTCATCGGATTTCCCCGAAGGTCTTTCTAGAACAGTATACACCGCGTCTTTCTCGCCGACCTTTTTGACCGCAAAAGCAAGTTTAGAAAATCCATAATCATCACTTACTCCTCCAGAAAAATACCTCCGTTTTCTCACAACGCTATCTTCTACCTCAACCATGCGTATTGCAGGTCTACGGTCTGCAACCACCCGCAACGAGAATCGCATTGAGTCCACGACACCAAGCACGTCATTTTCAGGTATAAACCAGTAAGGCAGGGTAGATGATGCACCCCAAGTTGAGGAATAGACCTGACCAGTAACATTTTCAGAGACAAGCAAAGAGTCTCCCACTCGAATCCGCAAACGGTCCGCATCTTTCACCCGACACTCCCACCTTATGCTTGTTCCTTCTGGGATGAGAAGGTCGCCATGGTTGTTTTGGGTGATGACATCAAGCCCGGTGTAGGAGGGGGGCGAGGCAACAATAGAAAATTCGGTGACCGTAGGGACCGGAAGCGCAAGAAGTGTATAGTCTGGAGAGTTCCACCCATTTGCAGAACAACGAAATGTCACATCGGATCTTAACGCATTGAACGCATATCGAAACACATCGCTTTGAATGCGCTCCATCCTGTATCGGTTTCCATCTTCTTCTAGAAAAACGGAGGATGGAATCGTGTTTCCAACGACCCTTATTAATACATCAAACCGATCTCCCACAGGGGCTTTCAGCGGTGTGGAAACAAGCTCAAACCTAAATGGAGCTGGGGGAACAAAGGATGTGCGGTGCTGCATCAACCTCTCAGCAGGTTCAGAAACAACACCAGGTCTCCAAAGCAAAACCGCGACAAGAATCACAACAGGCCCTATCGCATACTTTAGATATTTCGCATTTTCTCTTAAATCGATCGCGTTTGTGAAAGAAACAGGGCCCAGCTCTGCAGTTCTTTGGTCTATGCTTGCAAGAAGAAGCGCAACATTCGCCCCGCCCGTATCGGGCTTTCCATCCACCTGTCTCTGAAGCTGAAGCGTGTTAAGAAGCTTGTCCTTTACCTCGGGAAAATGATTGCCCACGATTTCGCTCGCTTCTTCATGGCTTATTATTTTGCCTAACCGCACGAGCTTTAACAATGGAACAGCGACCATTCCCACAACGACACCGACCACAGATATAGTAAATGACCAAAAAAGGACTGTACGACCGAGAATACCAAACCTTCCGAAATACTCTGCCAGGGTAAAAATTAAAAAACCAGCCGTTAACAATGCCGTAGCGATTAAAACCCCTCTAATTGCCTTGTTGCGGTAGTATTTCCGTACAAACGCGTCTAGTTTTTTTATGAGAGATAGATAAGTCATCTTGGGACCCTTAAAGATACGTATCTTGGCCCTCTGTCCCTAAAACGAAATACAATGATTGTGCTCCGCCATTTTTTATCCGTTTTTACGTTCTTCCTCGTTGTGTCAATCGCCCCTTTTTGTCAGGGTGTTGTAATCAACGAAATAGATGCCCTAACGTCCGAAGACTCTCAGTTTGTTGAGCTTTATGGGGCCCCAAACACAGGTTTGGAAGGCCACTCTCTTGCATTGATCAAGTCTGTTTTTCTTGGAGGCGGCGCATACGGAGTACAGGTTTATGATGCGATCTCTCTTGAGGGTCAGTCTTTAGATTCGGACGGTTTTTTGTCTATAGAACTGGCGTTAAATACGACAATCGCTGCAGTCGCAATTTATGAGTTAGACATAAGCATGTTGACTATCGGTGCGACACCTCCAACAGATGAAATCGTTGATGCACTTGTTTATGGAAACACATCACCCACACATCCTCAGGCGGCCATTCTTATCCAGGCAATTATGCCTAGCGGTTCGGGACTGCTATATGAAGGAACAGAAGAAAACCCAACAGGGCACTCTCTTTCAAGGCTCCCAAACGGAGGAGATCCATTCGATTTAACGTCTTACGCTCTGCAAGCTCCATCAATGGGAATTACAAATGTTTTGTCCTGTGATGGCGGTATGTTAGAGCTTACAAATTTAGCGAACGACACACTTTGTACAGACCAAGGGCCAGCCATCGCCACATTTACGCACGACACCGATGCGCTTTCCGCCTTGCTGACCCTAATTGTCATTAACCCTGCGGATGGTATTATTCTTGGATCAGCCTCAGGTTTGGCCATTAATTTTCAAGATTTGGGAGACGGAGCTTTTGATGTAATCGCCGTTTCTCATGACACACCGATAGACGCGGCCTCATTAGAGGTAGGGATGCATATTTCAGGACTTACCGGTCCGGACTGTCTCTCACAGAGCCTTGTTCCATATTCTATTTTCTGCATTACATGTGAGTCTCCAGCCTGTGATGGCGGGACGATGCTAGATGCAAGTGGCTCAGAAGAGGTGTTGGCTTGTCTTACACCAGACGGTGCACTCGTCCCATTTGGCTATTTTTCTGAGGCTGTTGAGGACGACTTCCTGTTTGCCATCTGCACCACGGAAGACACCATTATTACAACAGTCGAACAGCCGTATTTTGACTTTGGTCCGCTGGGGGTCAATGATTATCATGTTTGGGGCATCAGCACTCAAGGAGAGCTAGATCAATCGAGTGTTTTGCCCGGAGCATTTGTTCAAAACGTCTCCGCTTTAGAATGCGACAGCGTTGGGGCATCTTCGCTTTTGGTAAGTATTTTAGAGTGTGGTGAAGCGGGACTTTGTGATGATTTAATCATTTCGGAATACATCGAGGGTGACAGTCACAACAAAGCAATAGAGATCCACAACCCGTCACCCGTCACAATAAACCTTTCAGAATACCACCTGGAGCTTTATAACAACGGCGCGACTGAAGCAAACCAAACACTAGATCTTCAAGGTGAGGTTCTTCCTGGGGGAGTTTACGTTGTTGGAAACAGCCAAGCTACTCCTGCGCTGCAAAACCTTTCAGACATCACAAGTCAAATCACGTGGTTTAACGGAAATGACGCCCTTGTGTTGTTCAAAAACGGTGAGCCCATAGATGTTATGGGCGTTGTAGGGCAAGATCCAGGCGACCCGTTTACGGTCACTTCAGGGGGCTCTATGGCGGAGCATACGCTGGTAAGAAAACCCAACATAGGCCATGGAGTTGTTGACTGGGAGGAGGGGATGACGCAATGGGACAGCTACCCCCAAGACACATTTGATTTCCTCGGCTCACATTCCGCAACATGTGGCGGACTAGGAACGATGACCATCGGCTTTGACGCTCCAGAATTATATGTAAGTGAGGGCGGAGGCATTACGGTTTCAATGTCTCCATTGTATCCACTAGAAAATGCAACTGTGGAAGTAAGCATTGTGGGTGGTGACGCCACCATAGGCTCAGATTACCCAGACGTTTTCCCACTCAACTTTAACTTTGACATGGGGCTTCTAAATTCTCAAACGTTTACATTTTCCGCAATAGACGAGGAAGAGCCCGAGCTTCAAGAGGACGTCATACTTTCAATAAACGTGACGTCTGGTGGCGCACTCTTAGGAATAGACACCCTTGTGATCCATATTCTTCCATCTGATTTAGAGTACCCCGTGTATGAGATTAATCAGGTGAGAGGCGTCAACCCACAAGGCGTTTTGGACAGCATTTCTACCGCTTGTGAGCTTAGGGGGATTGTACATGGGTGGAACGACTATCCCACAGGACTTCAATTTACCCTTATCGACCCCACAAATGGAATCAACGTTTTCAGCCCAGTCAGTAATTTTGGCTACAATGTTCAGGAAGGAGACAGCGTAAGGGTCAGGGGTGTTGTGGATCAATATCTGGGGCTGGCCCAAATCCGTATTGACACACTGATCTTCGAGGGGTCAGGCTTTCCTTCTGACACACCTCAGCTCGTGTTTGAAATGGACGAGGAAACCGAATCGCGCATTGTGAAATTAAAATGTACTGAACTCGTTGATTTAGCTGATTGGACGAATACGACTCCTGGGTTCAATGTTCGACTCGCCTTCGGCCAGCAAGAAATAATCATGAGGATCGACGCAAATACGGATTTGTTTGGCACACCTGTCCCTGTAGGCGTCTTCGGTGTTACAGGAATAGGTGGGCAAAGCGACCCTAACGCCCCGTTCGTTGATGGGTATACCATTACGCCCCGTGGCCAATCGGACCTCACAGAACCCGTGAACGCAAGCTTTGATGTCGTGTCACCTTGGGATGGATCGAGCGGTCCGGTCGTTTTAAACAACACAAGTACGGGAGCTGGAGATTATCTATGGAATATGGGCGATGGAGAATCATACAATGAATTCTTACCTGCGCACAGCTATTTAGAATCAGGAGATTTTACAATCACATTGTCCGCATTTAGTTTGGATGGAAACTGTAGCTCTCAGGCGTCTTTTGAGATCGTCTCTACTTGGGTGGGGTTGGAAGAAATAGACAGTCCAAACCTTCAAGTGTATCCAAATCCAACATCTGGAACCCTGATGTTGTCGTCAGATCGGATGATCTTAACCTGGGAGGTTGTGGACACGCAGGGCAGGATTGTTGCAAGCGAAGACTTCACGAACATGAGGTTGGTAGAAATAAACACTTTCGACTTGAAGCCGGGACTCTATACCCTCAACGTAAGCACAGAAACAGGGAAAGAGGCACTGCGCTTTATTCGAAATTAACAGATACCTCCGAAAACCGAAAGGAGTATGAGGAGGTCCTCCACAGTAACGGACCCGTCGTAATTGGCATCACCAGTACATGGTGAAGACCAGATGTATAAAACAAGGTCTTCAGCATCGCTGTTGCCGTTTTGATCGGTGTCGTAAAGAAGCGGATCGGTTAAAAAAAGAGAAACCTCAATTCCGTCCGTAAGACCATCTCCATCCGTGTCTTGTATAAGCGGGTCTGTGTTTGTGATCTGGAGCTCTATTTCATCAGTTAACCCGTCTAGATCCGCATCGGAGCAGGCGTCCCCCAATCCATCGAGGTTGAAGTCAGCCTGGTCGGAGTTTGAAAGATTTGGGCAATTGTCAGCCACATCAATAATTCCGTCGGCGTCGGCGTCGTTTTGCGAAACACCCCCCACAAGGGCAAGATCAGCGATGACAATAAAATGGTCAGAAGCATCCAGGTCATCGTTTGCCAGAAGCCCATACTGCTCAAGTCGCGCAGCAGAAAGGTCAGATGTTTGAAGTGAGTATTGGCGCAGCACATTTACCGCGGCGTCTGAAACGATGATATAATCAAGCTTCCCAGGCATGTAGGCAGACCCATCATTCCGCCATGTATAATCCATTGCTCTGTCAGATAAGCGAGCGTCTAACTCGACCATAGATGAGCCATCCCAATCTGGAGAGAAGTCGATGCCAAATTGATCGTTGTCAGAGATGTTTCCTGTTTTTAATGTGTTTATAGGGCCACTAAGACCGACCATGTTCAGGTCCCCCCCGTAAACAATAGGGCTCCCAGAAGGAATGTCAATGGAGCCACCCACAGTCATGGCATCGCGCTGGAATGCCATATACTCATCTGCCTGTTGCTGCCTCAAGGCATCTCCACTGCAACACTTTAAATGAGAACTTGTAAATAACATAGGCACCCCCCACACACTTTCAGTACTGATTACCCCCGGCATCTGACGGTCTATCGTGGGATATGTTGATGCGATGGGAAAGCGACTGGCAATCATTAAATCGTAATCATCTTTAACGACCTGCCAACCAGCGCCATCAAGGGGGAGCCAGCCATCAAGCAGGCCCGCCACATATGACGCAGAAACGTCATCAACTTCTGAAAAACCAACAATGTCGGGCTGAGTGGCAAGCAAGATGCGTTCGATGGCGTTTTGGGCTCCAGCCTGATCCAGGCGTCTGTTTACATTCCAAAAAGCAACCCTTATTTCGGTGCCGACCGCCTTCTCCAGGGGTGTAGTAACGACAGAGTAATTGAAGCTGGTAAGAGCGTGAATACCTCCGCCTGAAGGAATTTCTGCTCCCGATGCGCTTTCATACCAAACAAATTTAAGGTCTCCATCTGCCATGTTCACCAAAGATCGATCAAGGGCAAGTTCAAATTCAAAAGCACTGTAAGTGGGCGATATATGGAGCCCCAGACTGTTGATTGCGGGTCCAGATGGATTGCCACTACTTGAAAACAAAGTTGCGCTTCGCGATGGCAGGTCAATGACCAATTCTGCCCCAAGCCCCAACCCTTGATAATTGCTCCCGGTTGTGGGATCGTTGTCGAAATCGAGAACCAATTGAATGCTGTTTGGAAGGGTAAATTCGTCCAAAGCAACTTCGTTTGTCGTTTTAATATAGAAGTAAACCCATTCGCTTGTGTGCGAAATCGCAACCTTGTTGATGTTGCCACCACCTGTTGACGAAGTCCAGCTTTGGGCAGTCGCCCAATCCTCGAAATTGCTGTTTAAGGTAATCGGGCTTTGCGCCGACAACACATAAGAGATCACCAGAAAACAGGCTGTAAAAAGTGTGGAAATAGAATACTTCATTTTTTTAAGTTACGAATAAATCGGAGGCAATGCGATCCCCAATCAGCCATTTGGCTTCGGGAATACGGAAAACCGAACCTTTATTTTGTGAGACCTGAACCAAACCACCCTCGAGAATCCATTTGTTAAAAAGAGCGAGATTGCATTTTGCGGGGTTGTATCCCCAGCGCTTTTCCAACGCCTCAAAATCCACCCCAAACTCCGTTCGGAGGCCTGTCATTAACGATTCGTTACATCGGTCTCGATTTGAAAGAAACTCCTCAGTAACTGGAAGCTCCTCCGCGTTTAATGCAGAGATATACTTGGGGTTGTTTGAGACCACGGCATATCTTTTGTTTCCAATGAATCCGTGCGCCCCAGCACCGAGCCCCAAGTAGGGTTCGCCAGACCAATACCCTGTGTTGTGGATGGCCCGTCTAGATTTTCCACGCGCCCAATTGGAGACTTCATAGTGATCGAATCCCGCGGATTTGGCAGCGTCACAGATGTACCTGTAATCGTTCTCTATCCTTTCGTCAGGCATTTCAGTTTCGAGTCCTTTGGCAACACGATTCCCCAACACAGTTCGTGGCTCTATTGTAAGTGCATAGCAGCTAATGTGATCAATCGGTAGCTCGAGAGCAATATCCACGGTTCGTTCCCACTCCAAGTCAAATTGAGGAAGTCCGTATATGAGATCTATAGAAATTCGCTTAAAACCAGCTGCCTGGGCAAGCGCGACAGCTGCCAACGCTTCTTTGCCGCTGTGCTTTCGGTTCATCCACTTGAGTTGGGAGTCGCAAAACGACTGCACGCCTATGCTTAAGCGATTGAAGCCAGCATTTCTCCACCCCTCTAAAGCCTCCTGCGTTACATCCTCAGGGTTGACTTCAATGGTTGTTTCAAGAAAACCGTTGGTTTTAAAAGACGCAGAAATTGCTTCCACAATGACTTTTAATGAATCGCCGGAGAGAACAGAGGGCGTTCCCCCACCAAAATAAAGCGTTTGGAATTCGAGTTTGCCCCAATCTGGATTTTTACTCCTTAACGCGACTTCTTTTAACAAGGCTTCTACATAAGAATCAACTTTTATGAGCGATGTAGAAAAGTGAAAATCACAGTAGTGACAAGCAGTGCGACAAAATGGAACATGAACGTAGATTCCTGACATGGGTGCAAGGTCGGTGTGAACGGGGTTATCTTCGCGTTATGGCTATGGAAATTCGCTGGGAAAATAAAACGATCGAAGTATCTTCAAAAACACCCCCACTTTGGGAGTGGACGCGTTTGTCGGAAGGCACGTTTCGGGTAACCATCCAAGGGAAGAGCTATCACGTAGAAGCAATTGAAGGCCCCGATCCCCTTGGCAACATGACAGTTCGGGTTGCAGGAATAGAGCGAGAAGTGAAAATACTTAATGAAAGAGCCCTGTTGTTAGATAAAATGGGAATGTTTTCAGGGGACACAAAGGCCGACTTACAATTGTGTGCGCCCATGCCAGGAAAGGTGCTAAGCGTCAAGGTTTCGCCGGGACAATCCGTGAAACCTGGAGATGCGTTGCTGGTTCTAGAGGCGATGAAGATGGAGAATGTCATTAAATCTGCTGTGGAGGGAGTTGTAGAAGATGTCCCCGCTAAGCCAGGAATGGCTGTTGAAAAAGGAGAGTTACTGGTCGCTTTTGAGGCCTAAATGATTTCATAACTTTCGGGTATGCTAAATAAGCGAACGATTCCGTTGAGGAGTATGTATAAATTCACTGCTGTCGCACTTCTTTGTGCGCTTTCTGTTGCACATTTACCAAGCAAGCTTTTCGCTCAAACCTGTGACAATCCTATAGAGATATGTGGCAACGAGGCAACTGCAATTGTTGACTTTGCGGACGTGGACTTCACAGGACAACCCATCGATTCTTGTGTGGTCGGAAACTTGATGACCGTGATCGGTTTTCACACGACCTATCTAAGCAGCAGTCAAGGAGTCACGATTTCTATGACTGGCGTAGATTGTGCGGGCACGTTGCTGAGTGCACTTGTTGTAGAGCCAAACGTTTTAGACCCATGCAACACCTCGCTGTATACTGCTGTTTCGAATTGTGAAAGTTCGTCGGAAGACTTTACGTTCACAACCTCGAATCTGTTTGTAAATACGGACTATTTAATTTTGGTGTCAATAGACACCGCATCTCTTCCACCTACATGCGGGTTTGTGATTGAGGCCTATGGAGAGCCGCTTTCGATAGAGGCCTGTTGCCCCACAAACATTGATTATTTGGAATCTACGACGCTTGAGGTTCTGGGAGGTGATGGGGGGTTGGGATATGTTTGGTCTCCAGGCGAAACAGTAGACAACCCCACGGCGTACTCCGTCGTCGCAACGCCAAGCACCACGACGTCTTATCAGGTGACAGGATTCGTTGAGCAGTGCGAATACACAGATCAAGTCTTGGTGGTGGTGGGCACAGACATAGATGTACCCAATGCATTTTCTCCAAACGACGATGGCATTAATGATTACTGGAAAATCACAGGCTTGTCATCCTATACCCGATCCAAGCTTACGCTCTACGACAGGTGGGGTCAAGAAGTCTTTAGAAGCATCGCATATCCTCAACCTTGGAATGGAAAGAGGCGCTCAAATCCGGTTCCAGCAGGAACCTATTACTATGTGATTGAATTAAATGAACCGGGCGTGGAATTGGATCCAATCACGGGAAATGTTGCGGTAATAAGATGAGACACACCCTCCTTTTCCTCTCACTGACAGCGCTGACAATCTTCGCAGCAAACGCCCAACAAATCCCCGTACGCTCAAATTATATCTTGTCTCAATTCCAAGACCATGTTGCGGCTGCAGGCAACAAACCCTGTCTTGATATGCGGATGGGGTTTCGAAGCCAGTGGTCAGGGTTTGAAGGAGCTCCGACGTATTCTTTTGCAAGCCTTTCAGGTCGCATTGGGGAATCGGAAAGGAGCATACATGGTGTGGGGGGACGGATAGAAACGGACGAGGCTGGCCCGTGGGGGACAACCTCCTTTTCACTCGGTTATGCATATAAAATACAACTTACAAATGGAGGGAGATTAAGTGCCGGGCTTTCCTTAGGAGTTGTGCAACATCGACTCAGTACAGGCAGATTGGATTTCCCAGACGTAGAGGTTGCAAACGATCCAGCTGTTTCTGGAGCGACGCAATTCTTATTTCCCACAATAGATGCTGGGATTTGGTACGAAGACGCGCATAGCTATTTGGGGATTACGATGATCAATGCGACTGCGGCGGAACTTTCGGACATGACACTTGGGACCCAAACATCTCGACACGTGGTCACTACTGTAGGGACCTCTGTTGACCTTGATGGCCGGTTCGTTTTCAGACCTTCAGCGAGCATGCGTCTCGTCTCGGGGTTAGCTCCCTCTCTTGATGTGACCTGTAGCGTAGCGTACAACAACATGTTCTCTGTGGGAGTAGGTTATAGAAACCAATCCGCATTAATTGCACATCTTCAGCTCGCGGTACTCGATTATGTCACAGTAGGGTACTCGTATGATTTCGGGTTGTCTGACATTCGAATTTCCGCCGCAAGCTCCCACGAGGTCACCCTTGCTTTTAGTGCATGCGACAGGGCGTCAAAACGAGCAAAGCATTGCGCTGCATACGATTAGGAAAAGGTCAACATGCAAACGAGAGCAATAAAATCACGATGGAAAAAAGCGCTGTTGGCTTCGGCGGCAGTAATCGTAGGCGCTACGCTTTGGTACGCCAGCTCTCTGACACAACGGGTCAGGGTAGAGGAGCGGGCCAAGGTCAAGGTTTGGTCTGAAGCGATTCTACAAAGGAGCAGTCTGGTTGCATATACAGAGGTCTTGTTCAAAGAGCTTGAGGCGGATGAGAGAAAAAAAGCCGACCGATTGGCAGACGCATATCGAATCATCGACAACCCTCCCTCAGGAATGGATTTGACGTTCGTAACAGATTATTTGTGGTCGAACACCACAGTCCCTGTTCTTATTTACGATGATTCAGGCACCAAGCTCTACGACATCAACCTCGACCCCACGATTTCTAATTACGACAGCCTGCGAACCAAGATGTCCTCGAGGTTTGACCCCATTTACTTTGAAGAAGTGGGCCAAACGGTTTATTATGATGAAAGCGTAAGATTAAGGGAGCTGAAAACAGCCATGTCAGAGCTTATTTCTTCCTTCGTCTCTGAGACGATTCTCAATAGC
>ERZ887851.2481-NODE-2481-length-14357-cov-9.162285_pt1 | contig 14357 bp, 10 predicted proteins | sample MGYA00521100_ERZ887851 | MGnify/ENA primary metagenome ERZ887851 (study PRJEB32303, sample SAMEA104408602) | aquatic metagenome | biome: Brackish water; feature: Pelagic; material: water | place: Baltic Sea | collected 2014-06-06T16:11:00 | depth 11,444 m ...
CATTCCACCAAGACTTTGCCGGGTCTGCTGGACTCTGGTCAAATCCCATAACGATTGCCTTTGGGTGATCCTTTCCCATGTGCTCTTGCATCCAGGCAGCAGAGTCAATGGTCCGAACCATTTCCAACCCAAACCGTTCACGGGATTTCCGCATGGCCACATCCATCTCCAAATTTGACAACTTCTTATAGACCGCCATAACATCATGGGGAACACTTTGATGCGCTGTTAACGCATAAAGCTCCCAGTTGTTCATGTGCCCTCCAGCAATCAATACACTTCGTCCAGCAGCATGAAATGGATCGAAGACATCCGCATGGACGTATTCCATTCGACTCATGGCATCGGATTCTGAAACCGTGAAATGTTTGACCGACTCTACGGTAATCGCACCAAAATGTCGGTAATAAAGCCGTTCAATTCTCTGCGTATCCGTAACGGATGCACCCGGAAAACTGCGGGAAATATTGCCCCGAATCACCGCTTTTCGGTATCCAAAAACACGATGAGCGAGAAATGCTAGCACCTCGCCTAAAGCATGTAGCATGCCATAGGGCAGCCGACTCAATAGCAACAAAAACCGGAGCATCATGATATTTTCATTTGAGAGGAAACAACCAATCCATCGTATGCCAAGAAAACTCCTTTTGGCAGTTCCTTTTGTACCGATTCGTGTTGCCCCAATTGATGGCTAATGTGCGTTAAATACGTTTCTCGGGCGCCCACTTTCTCTGCAATTTCAAGGGCTTCACCCAAGGTAAAATGGCTCAGGTGTGCTTCCTTCCTTAAAGCATTTAACACCAAGACATCAACGCCTTCTAACCGATCCCATGTTTGCGCTTCCAAGAAGTTGGCATCGGTGATATAGGCGATCCCTCCGAGTCGAAATCCCAAGACAGGCAAGTCACAGTGCTTCACGGGCAAAGGAGTCCACTCATCCTCACCAATTCTAAACGGTTGATCATTGATCTCGTGCAATGTCACCCGAGGTATGCCGGGATACGTTTTAGCCGCAAAGACATAATGGAATTCTTGTCGTAACGCCTTTTGCACGCGGTCGGTCGAATACACCGGCATTTCAAGACCACTTGCAAAATTGAATGCACGGATATCATCCAATCCGGCGATATGATCTTTGTGCTCATGTGTTAAGACCAAGCCGTCCAAATGATCCACTTTAGCTCGGAGCATTTGTTGTCGGAAATCAGGCCCTGAATCAATGACCACCGTATGGCTCAACGTTCGCATCAGAACGGAAGTTCTCAATCGTTGGTCCTTTGGATCCAGACTCGTGCATACAGCACATTTGCAAGTGATTACCGGCACCCCCTGCGAAGTGCCCGTTCCTAAGAATGTCATTTCAACCTGCATGGCACGAAGTTACGCAGTGTTCGCATCGTACATTTGTTGAAATGGGAACTTTCCCTTTTCAAACTTCTTGCTTTGGACTCGAACCGTGTCATCCTTTCCGCAAAACAAAAAGCACTGCGGATCAACTTGAACGAAGACCTCTATGGCACCTTTGCTGAAATCGGCGCAGGACAAGAGGTGGTGCGACATTTCTTTCGTGCAGGAGGTGCTTCAGGCACCATTGCGAAAGCAATCTCTGCTTACGACAAGGATTTCTCCGATGCCATTTACGGCGTTGAAGAACATGGTCGATATGTCTGCGAAAGCCGTGTGAACAAAATGTTGGATCATGAGTACCAACTCATGGAAACGAGATTGCAGCGAAAGGAGCATCCATCCAAACATTTTTTCGCCTTTGCCAATACTGTAGCCACCGTCAATTATCACAAGACCATTCAAGGTCATGGATGGTTTGGACTGAAATTTCAAACGACTCCAGACGAAGACCCGAGCGAGGTGATCATGCACACTCGGCTTCATGAGCCCGACGTCTTGTTGCAACAGCAAACCGTTGGGACAGTGGGTGTCAACCTCCTCTATGGCTGCCTTTTCTTTCATAAGAATCCTAAAGAACTGCTCATCTCGTTGTTTGACAACTTGGAACGCGAGCAGTTGGAGGTGGATATGATTCAAATGAATGGCCCCGCTTTCCGTGAGGTAGACAACCGTTTACTTTCGCTACAGCTTGTCAAAAACGGGATGACCGATGCTGTCATATTCTCTCCTGATGGTAAAAACCTTCAGGCATCAGATGTACTGTATAAGAAGAATGTTCTGGCCATTAGAGGCTCTTTTCGTCCTGTGACAAAAGTGAGCATCGATATGATTGCTCAAGGTCTTAAGGCCTTCAAAAAAGAGTCCAACGTCAAGGAAGAGGACATTCAAGTCTTGTTTGAGATAACGCTCAACAACCTATCTGCTGAGGGGGATATCGACGAACAAGACTTCCTAGATCGCGCTGATATCTTGTGCTCAATTGGTCAGACGGTTCTTATTTCTAACTACCAGAAATACTATAAGCTCGTCGATTTCTTTTCGCGACACACCAAAAAACGCATGGCCGTCATCATGGGTGCGAGTACACTGGCTCAAGTCTTCGATGAAAAGTACTACCGTGATTTAAACGGTGGAATCCTGGAAGCCTTCGGCATTCTGTTTAGTAGAGATCTCAAGATCTATTTGTATCCGTGGTACGTTGAGAAAACAAAAGTGCTTTGGACGACAGAATCCACCCCGATCCCTCCACGGATCAAACCGCTTTTCAATTATCTCCTTTTCAATAAGCGCATCATAGACATCGATTTCGATCAAGAAGTCCTCGGTGTTTTTAGCCGAGACGCACTCAACTTAATCAAATCGGGCAATGAAGGTTGGGAAGCCATGGTGCCTGATTTTGTCGATCGGATTATCAAAGAGAAATGTTTGTTTGGTTATTGTGGCATTCCTTACGAAACGCCTACAGGTCCCCAAGAAGATACCGCTGAAGCTGCGGCAAGGGCTATTTCACAGCAGTCCAAGTTGAATTAAGAAAGCGGCTCTTTTTTCAAAAATTAGAGGCACAAAAAAAAGGCTCACCGGATGGTGAGCCTTTTTTGTAGTTAGTCCATTGAATCAAGCCTCCACCTCTGTTTCTACTTCTGTCGTTTCAGGAGCTTCAACAACGTGATTTGGCATGCGATTAATTGTCTTCTTTGTCGTGAAAGCACGTGTTCCAGTCCCTGCTGGGATCAAGTGACCTACGATGACATTTTCCTTCAAACCTCTCAAGAAGTCCTGCTTACCACTTACAGCCGCTTCATTCAACACTTTCGTTGTCTCCTGGAAAGAGGCCGCCGATATGAATGATTTGGTCTGCAAAGAAGCGCGGGTGATTCCCTGAAGCAATGGACGAGCCGTTGCAGGAATGGCATCACGTCCTTCAGCCAAGGTGAGGTCACGTCTACGAAGTGAACTATTGATGTCACGCAATTGACGCGCAGAAATCATAGAGCCCAACTTCAAGTCTTCACTCTCTCCTTTATCCGTGATCACAACCATTCCGAAAATACGGTTGTTCTCAACCATGAAGTCATTCTTCTCTGCGAACTGCTTCTCCAAGAAACGAGAGTCTCCAGCATCTTCTACGACCACCTTCTTCATCATTTGACGAACGATGACTTCAAAGTGCTTGTCATTGATCTTCACACCCTGCAAACGGTATACGTCCTGAATTTCATTCACAATGTATTCCTGCACAGCTGTTGGACCCATGATATCCAAGATATCAATTGGCGTAATCGCTCCGTCTGACAGCGGCATGCCTGCACGTACAAAGTCATTGTCTTGCACCAAAATGTGCTTCGACAACGGCACCAAGTACTTGTAGACGTCTCCAAGTCGTGATTCAACGATCACCTCGCGGTTACCACGCTTAATCTTTCCGTAAGACACAATTCCATCTACCTGGGATACAACCGCTGGATTGGATGGGTTCCGTGCTTCAAACAATTCCGTTACACGAGGTAGACCCCCTGTAATGTCACCAGACTTACCGGCTACACGTGGAATCTTCGTTAAGATTTGTCCAATTTTAGCCTCGTCTCCTTCTTTCACAGAAAGGTGAGCACCAACAGGAAGCGAGTAGGTCTTCAAGACGTCACCCTTCTTATTGACAACCAAAATTGCAGGGTTCTTCTTCTTGTCCTTCGTCTCTGTAATTACGATTTCGCGGAATCCAGTTTGCTCATCTAGCTCTTCACGATAGGTCATGCCTTCTTCGATCATCTCGAATTGGATCAATCCCTTCTCTTCACTGATGATGACATTGTTGTATTGATCCCAAGAGCAAATCGAATCTCCTTTCTTGATCTTGTCACCTGGGAATTTGTTCAATACCGACCCATAAGGCAGAATGGTTGTGCTCAATGCCACACCAGTCGCTTTATCAACCACCTTGAATTCTGATGAACGAGAAACGACAACCCTTTCCTTTTCACCATCCGCGTTGACTCGAGAAACTTCACGCAAATCATCGATTTCAACCACCCCGTCAAACTTCACCGACATCTCATTGTCGTCAGAGATCTTGGATGCCGTACCACCCACGTGGAACGTACGAAGTGTCAACTGTGTACCAGGCTCACCAATCGACTGTGCTGCAATGACTCCGACCGCTTCACCCACCTGAACGGTGCGTGCTGTAGCCAAATTCTTTCCGTAGCACTTGACGCAAACACCGGACATTGACTCGCAAGTCAAAACCGAACGTACTTCAACTTCATCAATGCCCGCTTCTTCAATAGCATTTGCCATTGGAACCGTAATTTCCGTGCCTGCTTCCAACATCACCTCACCGGTGGTTGGGTGTACGACTTCATTGACGGTTGTACGTCCTTGAATTCGTTCAGAAATCACTTCTGCGATCTCATCGTTCTTACGCAACGGTGTCGCTACGACTCCGCGCAATGTCAAGCAATCTTCTTCCGTGATAATCACGTCCTGGGCTACGTCTACCAATCGACGAGTCAAATAACCCGCGTCAGCCGTTTTCAAGGCCGTATCAGCCAAACCTTTCCGTGCACCGTGAGTCGAGATAAAGTACTCAAGAATTGAAAGTCCTTCTTTAAAGTTGGACAAAATTGGATTCTCAATGATATCCTGACCACCCGTTGCTGAAGATTTTTGTGGCTTGGCCATCAATCCACGCATACCAGAAAGCTGGCGAATTTGCTCCTTTGATCCACGTGCACCTGAGTGCATCATCATGTAGATGGAGTTAAATCCTTGCTTGTCCGCCTCAATGCGATCCATCAAGATGTTGGTCAAACGTGAATTCGTGTGCGTCCAGATGTCAATGATTTGGTTATACCGCTCGTTGTTCGTGATGAGACCCATGTTATAGTTCTCCATCACCTCAGCGACCTGGGCTTTCGCCCCTTCAACCAACTTCACTTTCTCTTCAGGGATGATAACGTCGTTCAAGTTGAACGATAGACCACCCTTGAAGGCCATGTAGAAACCAAGGTTTTTAATTTCATCCAAGAACTGCGCTGTACGCGGCACATTGGTGCTATTCAATACGTGACTGATAATGCCACGCAACGATTTTTTCGTCAATAATTCATTGACATAACCTGCTTCTTTTGGAACATGCTCATTGAAAAGAACACGTCCACAAGTAGTATCAATCAGGTGTGTTACACCATCGATGTCAACAAATCGCATCTTAATCTCAGCATGAAGCTCGAGCTTACCTTCCTGGTAAGCAATCCGAACTTCTTCAGGAGAATAACACACCATTCCCTCACCCTTCACAGGATGTTCCGGTGTTCCCTTGCGAACCTTAGTGATGTAATACAATCCCAAGACCATGTCTTGTGACGGTACTGCAATCGGAGCACCATTCGCTGGATTCAGGATATTGTGCGAAGCCAACATCAACAACTGTGCTTCCAAGACAGCAGCACTGCCCAAAGGCAAGTGAACCGCCATTTGGTCACCGTCAAAGTCGGCGTTGAATGCTGTACAGGCTAGAGGATGCAATTGAATTGCCTTTCCTTCAATGAGTTTCGGCTGAAACGCCTGAATACCCAATCTGTGAAGGGTTGGTGCACGATTCAAAAGTACCGGGTGGCCTTTCATCACGTTTTCCAAAATATCCCATACTACAGGCTCTTTGGCGTCAACAATCTTCTTCGCAGACTTCACTGTTTTTACAATACCACGCTCAATCATCTTACGGATGATAAACGGCTTGTACAATTCAGCAGCCATGTTCTTTGGTAAGCCGCACTCATGCAACTTCAAGTCAGGTCCAACGACAATGACCGAACGCGCTGAATAATCAACACGCTTTCCCAACAAATTCTGACGGAAACGACCTTGCTTTCCTTTCAAACTATCTGAAAGAGACTTCAGCGGACGGTTGCTCTCCGTTTTAACCGCGCTTGATTTGCGGCTGTTGTCAAACAAACTGTCAACTGCTTCCTGAAGCATTCGCTTCTCATTCCGCAAGATGACCTCCGGTGCTTTGATCTCTACCAAACGCTTCAAACGGTTGTTCCGAATGATGACACGTCGATACAAATCGTTCAAATCAGACGTCGCAAATCGCCCCCCATCAAGCGGCACCAATGGGCGCAATTCTGGTGGAATGACTGGCACAACTTTGACAATCATCCATTCCGGCTTATTGACAATCCGAGAATTCGCATCGCGAAGCGATTCAACAACTTGCAATCGCTTCAGAGCCTCGCTCTTTCGCTGTTGAGAAGTCTCCGTTCCCGCTGCGTGACGCAACGATGCTGCCAATTCATCCAACTCCAAATTCGCAAGCATATCATGAAGTGCCTCTGCACCCATCTTCGCTACAAATTTGTTCGGATCCTTTTCGTCCAAGTACTGATTTTCCTTTGGAAGCGAATCCAAAATATCCAAGTACTCATCTTCCGTTAGGAAGTCATTGACCGTCAATTCAGCATCCTCAGCACCTTTGGCAATGCCCGGCTGAATGACGACATAACGTTCGTAATAAATGATCTGGTCAAGCTTCTTTGAAGGAAGCCCTAAGAGGTAACCAATTTTATTTGGCAAGCTCTTGAAATACCAGATGTGTGCAACAGGAACGACCAATTGGATGTGTCCCATTCGTTCACGACGAACCTTCTTCTCAGTGACCTCTACTCCACAACGGTCACAAACGATTCCTTTGTATCGGATACGCTTGTACTTACCGCAATGGCACTCAAAGTCCTTCACTGGGCCGAAAATTCTCTCACAGAATAAACCGTCTCTTTCGGGCTTGTATGTCCGATAATTGATGGTTTCTGGCTTCAATACTTCACCATGCGACTGCTCTAAAATCATCTCTGGAGAAGCCAGAGAAATTGTGATTTTATTGAAATCGCTAGAAAGCTGTTTAGGTTGTTTTTGCTGAAACATAGAAATGCGGTTCTAAGCGATTAATCAATCAAGTGAAATGGTCAAGCCCAATCCACGCAATTCGTGGAGCAAGACATTGAATGACTCAGGGATGCCTGGAGCTGGCATGTTGTCCCCTTTAACGATGGCTTCATAAGCGCGAGCTCTTCCAGTGACGTCGTCAGACTTCACAGTCAATATTTCCTGGAGGATATTGGCTGCACCGAATGCCTCGAGTGCCCAAACCTCCATCTCACCAAAACGTTGACCACCGAACTGAGCTTTACCACCAAGCGGCTGCTGAGTGATGAGCGAGTAAGGACCGATTGAACGCGCGTGCATTTTATCGTCAACCATGTGGCTCAACTTAATCATATAGATTACGCCGACTGTCGCTGGTTGATCAAATCGCTCACCCGTTCCACCATCATACAAGTAAGTTACACCGCATTCCGGCACACCCGCTTCGTTCGTAATGGCAGTAATCTGATCCAATGTAGCACCATCAAAAATTGGTGTTGAATAGGTCCTTCCAAGTTTTTGGCCGGCCCATCCTAACACAGTCTCATAGATCTGCCCTAAGTTCATACGAGACGGTACACCTAGTGGGTTCAATACAATGTCCACTGGCGTTCCATCCTCTAGGAACGGCATATCCTCTGCACGAACGATTTTGGCAACAATACCCTTGTTTCCGTGCCGTCCCGCCATCTTATCTCCCACCTTCAGCTTGCGCTTCTTCGCAACATAGACTTTTGCCAATTTGACAATGCCTGTTGGAAGCTCATCACCAACTGTTACTTGGAATTTTTTGCGTTTGTACGCACCCAAGACATCGTTGTACTTCAAATGGTAGTTGTGGATGACTCGACGGACTAACAAATTGTTGTCTTCGTCGCGCACCCAACCATCGCTATTGATGGTTAAATAATCCAAGCTCGTTAAGATCTTCTGAGTGAACTTCACCCCCTTCTTGACTTGCTCTTCTTTGTAGTAGTTGTTGACTCCCTGACACACTTTACCGCCAACTAGCTTCATCAACTTCTCCACCAAGACTTTTTTCAAGTCCGCAGCTTCAACGTCGAATTGCTTATCAATCGTTTCCAATACAGCCTTATCAGCAGCTTTGGATTTACGGTCTTTGATCGCACGGCTAAATAACTTCTTGTCGATGACGACCCCTTGTCCAGAAGGCGGCATTTTCAATGAGGCATCTTTCACATCTCCAGCCTTATCGCCAAAGATTGCACGAAGCAATTTCTCTTCAGGACTCGGATCTGACTCTCCTTTAGGAGTGATTTTTCCAATGAGGATATCGCCTTCCTTGACATCTGCTCCTACGCGGATCAGACCGTTTTCATCCAGATCACTCGTAGCTTCTTCGCTTACGTTTGGAATATCACTTGTCAATTCTTCAACACCACGCTTCGTATCACGAACTTCCAATACATATTCATCAACGTGCAGTGAAGTGAAGACATCTTCACGAACAACGCGCTCATTGATTACAATAGCATCCTCAAAGTTGTAACCCTTCCAAGGCATGAAGGCAACCTTCATATTTTGACCCAGAGCGAGTTCACCGTTATCCGTTGAGTACCCTTCAACCAAAATCTGTCCTGCCTTCACATGTGCACCCCTCTCAACGATGGGCTTCAAGTTCATGCAAGTCCCTTGGTTTGTTCGCTTGAACTTCGGAATATCATAGATCTTCACATCTTCTTCAAATGTGACCAATTGATCCTTTTCGTCCATCGCATATTTAATATGGATGAAATCTGAATCAACAAACTCTACAACACCATCTGCTTCAGCTCGCATTAAGATTCTAGAATCTTCAGCAACTGATTTCTCCAGACCTGTTCCTACAATTGGAGCCACTGGACGCATCAACGGCACTGCCTGACGCATCATGTTTGACCCCATCAAGGCACGGTTGGCGTCATCATGCTCCAAAAACGGAATCAATGATGCAGCAATCGAAGCGATTTGGTTAGGAGCAACGTCCATATAATTCAATTGGTCCGGAGCCACTTGAGGGAAATCTCCTTCCATTCGCGCCTTCACAATGTCATTCTTAAATGTTCCATCTTTTCTGATTGGAGCATTTGCCTGTGCAATCAAGCTTGAGTCTTCATCTTCAGCTGAGAGATATATAACATCTTCCGGCTTGCTTGAAACCTTTCCGTCCTTAACGCGGCGGTAAGGTGTTTCAATGAATCCTAAGCGGTTCACTTTTGCGAAAACACACAATGAACTGATCAAACCAATGTTCGGTCCCTCAGGTGTTTCAATTGTGCAAAGACGACCATAGTGTGTGTAGTGTACGTCACGAACCTCAAAACCAGCTCGTTCACGAGAAAGTCCACCCGGTCCGAGTGCCGAGATACGCCGCTTGTGCGTTACCTCACTTAGCGGATTCGTCTGGTCCATAAACTGGGACAGCTGGTTCGTTCCAAAGAAACTATTGATCACCGAGCTCAGCGTCTTGGCATTGATCAAATCCGTTGGAGTAAAGACCTCATTGTCCCTCACATTCATACGCTCTCGTATGGTTCGAGCCATCCTAGCCAAACCAACTCCAAACTGGCTATACAACTGCTCTCCTACTGTTCGGATCCTACGATTCGATAAGTGGTCAATGTCATCGACATCTGCATTTGAATTCACCAAGTCAAGCAAGTACTTGATAATCAGAAGGATGTCATCCTTAGTTAACGTGCGATTTTGAACATCATCTTTGATGTTCAGCTTTCGGTTAATACGGAAACGTCCAACTTCACCCAAGTCATACCGTTGTTCAGAGAAGAACAATTTGTCAATTACACCACGTGCTGTATCCAAATCTGGTGGCTCAGCATTCCGCAATTGACGGTAGATATACTCAACGGCTTCTTTTTCAGAATTCGAGCTGTCTTTTTGAAGCGTATTGTAGATTATCGCATAGTCAGCCTGGTTAATATCCTCTTTATGGAGGATAATAGACTTGCTTCCAGAATCAACAATCAAATCAATATGGTCCTTCTCAACAATCGTTTCGCGATCAAGAACCACCTCATTTCTTTCAATAGAAACGACTTCACCTGTATCCTCATCAACGAAGTCCTCAACCCATGTTTTCAAAACACGTGCTGCGAGACGTCGGCCGATGGCACGCTTTAAGCCTGCTTTGCTAACCTTAACTTCATCAGCAAGGTTGAAGATGTCTAAAATATCTCGGTCGGTTTCAAAGCCGATTGCCCGCAACAACGTTGTTACAGGTAACTTCTTTTTCCGATCGATGTAAGCATACATGACACTATTGATGTCCGTTGCAAACTCAATCCAAGACCCCTTAAACGGGATAATCCGTGCACTGTAAAGCTTCGTGCCATTCGCGTGGCGACTTTGGCCGAAGAATACCCCGGGAGAACGGTGCAATTGATTGACAATGACGCGCTCTGCCCCATTGATTACAAAAGAGCCTTGTGGCGTCATGTAAGGTATCGTACCCAGGTATACATCCTGGACGATGGTCTCAAAATCCTCGTGTTCCGGATCTGTACAATACAGCTTCAACTTTGCCTTTAAAGGCACACTGTAAGTTAAGCCGCGCTCAATGCATTCATTGATAGAATAACGCGGGGGATCTACGAAATAGTCGAGGAATTCGAGCACGAATTGATTTCGTGTATCCGTAATGGGAAAATTCTCACTAAAAACCTTGAATAGGCCTTCCGATTCACGATTTTCAGGATTCGTCTCCAATTGGAAGAATTCCTGGAAAGAGCGGAGTTGAATATCCAGAAAATCTGGACGTGACAACGGCATTTCAACAGATGAAAAGCTGATGCGCTCGGCGGTAGTTTGTTTCACCAAAGTCATGGTGGATTGTGATCTTAAGAGGAAACAGGCGATGGCGGTTGCAGGATAAAAACAAGGCAATAAAGGTCCAGGCGGGGAACCTGCTTCCCCACCTGGACCTGAAAACGGTTAGCTATTGGGCTTACTTAAGCTCAACTTCTGCACCAGCTTCCTCGAGTTGAGTCTTGAGAGCTTCAGCTTCGTCTTTAGAAACGCCTTCCTTTACAGGACCAGGAGCTCCGTCAACGATTTCTTTCGCCTCTTTCAAGCCGAGACCAGTGAGTTCTTTTACTGCCTTTACAACTGCAAGCTTTGCAGCTCCAGCGGCCTTGAGGATTACATCGAATTCCGTTTGTGCTTCAGCTGCGTCCGCATCACCACCACCCGCTCCGGGTGCTGCTACTGCTACTGCTGCTGCTGCTGGCTCAATGCCATATTCGTCCTTCAAGATTGTGGCGAGCTCGTTTACCTCCTTTACAGTGAGGTTTACCAACTCTTCTGCCATTGATTTCAAATCAGCCATGATTGATGATTGAATTATTTGATTCTATTAATTAAATTCAGTGTCAAGCACCCCGTTCTTCTAGGGCTTTGACCAAACCAGAAATGGTATTGCCACCTGATTGCAACGCGCCAAGAACATTCTTGACAGGTGATTGCAATAAGCCAACAATCTCTCCAAGGACTTCTTCCTTCGACTTAATCGACACCAGAAAATCCAATTGGTTCGCTCCTACGTAACAAGCTTCCTCAACATAGGCCGCTTTCAAAACAGGCTTATCGTGCTTCTTCGCAAAATCTTTGATCAGTCGTGCAGGTGCATTACCTACATCACTCATCATGAGCGCAGTTTGGCCAACCAGTGTGTCATACAACTCACTGTAATCTTTGCCCTCAACGCGCTCCATTGCTTTCCGCAACAACGTGTTTTTCACCACCCGAACGGTGATGTCCTTTTTTGAACTTTCTCGGCGCAATAGAGTCGTCTGCTCTGCATCTAGTCCGGAAGCATCCGTTAGATACACAACATTCCTCTCTAAAAGCATCTGAGAAAGCTCGTCAATCAATTGATTTTTTTCTATACGAGTCATAGTTTCTCAGATTAGGCCAATGCCGATTTTTGGTCAACTTTGATTCCAGGTCCCATGGTAGAGTTCAAACAAACACTCATCATGTATGCTCCTTTCGCAGCGGCCGGCTTCAAACGCATCAACGTGCCAAGCACTTCTGATACATTCTCATTCAACTTTTCTACATCGAAGGAAACCTTCCCAACGGAGGCATGCACGATACCGTACTTGTCTACCTTGAAATCAATTTTTCCAGCTTTTACATCCTGTACAGCCTTGCCAACGTCCATAGTGACGGTTCCCGATTTCGGGTTAGGCATCAGTCCACGGGGTCCGAGTACTCGGCCCAATGCACCCACCTTGCCCATCACTTGGGGCGTGGTAATTATAACATCAACGTCGGTCCAACCGCCCTTGATCTTGTCAATGTACTCGTCGAGCCCTACAAAATCCGCTCCTGCATCCTTTGCTTCCTGCTCTTTGTCAGGATTGCAAATGACGAGAACGCGAACTGTCTTTCCTGTTCCGTGAGGAAGGGAAACCGTTCCACGCACCATTTGGTTTGCTTTACGAGGATCTACGCCGAGACGCACGGCAATATCAACTGAAGCATCGAACTTGAAATTAGAGCACGCCTTTACCAAAGCAGTTGCTTCGGATAGAGAGTACACTTTGTCAGGATCGACCTTTTCAGCGTATGCCTTTTGGTTCTTTGATAACTGTCCCATTTTGCGCAATTATTGACGTTAGAAGGGTGATGTTCCTTCGACTCGAAGCCCCATACTTCTCGCTGTTCCCGCTACCATTTTCATGGCAGACTCCACTGAGAAACAGTTCAAATCAGGCATCTTGTCTTCTGCAATTAGACGAACCTGGTCCCAAGACACCTTACCCTTCTTAATCCGATTGGGCTCTGGTGAACCGCCTTTTAATTTGGCGGCCTCCATGAGCTGCACGGCAGCAGGGGGCGTCTTAATGACAAAGTCAAAAGACTTGTCACTATAGACCGTGATCGCAACAGGGCAAACTTTGCCAGCCTTATCTTGAGTTCTGCCGTTGAATTGCTTACAGAACTCCATGATATTCACACCCTTCGCACCGAGAGCCGGTCCGACGGGAGGTGAAGGGTTGGCAGCGCCACCTCTAATTTGCAGCTTAATCAGTCCAGCTACTTCTTTAGCCATTGGTCATTTATATTGAACAGTCCTTAACACGCGCAAATGGGAAGCATTCGTAGGGGCATCGCGATAGTTTCGGCTGTCTGTTCCGGGTTTATACTTCTTTCTCGACCTGTAAATAGCCTAACTCAACTGGCGTTTTTCGCCCGAAGATTTTGACCATTACTTTCAATTTCTTTTTCTCTTCGTTCACTTCTTCAATGCTTCCATTGAAGCCGTTGAATGGTCCATCGGTCACTTTCACAAGCTCTCCGATTTTGTAAGGAATATTGATTTCCTCTTCCGTATCCGCCATCTCATCAATTACACCCAAGATGCGATTCATCTCATTTTGACGCACAGCCATCGGTTCTCCTCGCTTCTTTGCTCCAAGGAATCCAATCACACCTGTAGCTCCTCGCACAACATGTGGAACTTCTCCGATCAAAGCAGCTTCTAAATAGATATAGCCAGGAAATAAATTTCTTTCCTTACTCACCTTCTTGCCATTTCTGATTTGAAACACCTTTTCTACGGGTATCAGAATCTGGCCGACATAATGTTGCAAGCCCTCAGCAGCAATCTCGGCTTCGAGGATCTCTTTGATCTTCTTTTCCTGACCGCTGATGGCCCGCACTACGTACCATTTCTTTTCGATATCGCTCATGACAGTGTTTTGCACTTTCAATCTTTAAAGCACCTCATAAATCATTCCGACCAATCCACGCCATACCGAGTCTGCAGCATTCACTCCAAAAACCCAATCCATGACAAAAACCATACCCGCAACAATTAATGATGCTACGAATACCAAAACAGAAGCTCCCTGAAGTTCTTTCCAAGAAGGCCAAGTTACTTTCGTAACCAACTCTTGGTATGAATCCTGAATGTATTGAGTGAATTGAGACATCTAAGTATTGTTTTGCACGGGCGGCAGGACTCGAACCTGCAACCAATGGTTTTGGAGACCACTACTCTA
>ERZ887851.2487-NODE-2487-length-14333-cov-7.987603_pt1 | contig 14333 bp, 16 predicted proteins | sample MGYA00521100_ERZ887851 | MGnify/ENA primary metagenome ERZ887851 (study PRJEB32303, sample SAMEA104408602) | aquatic metagenome | biome: Brackish water; feature: Pelagic; material: water | place: Baltic Sea | collected 2014-06-06T16:11:00 | depth 11,444 m ...
CAACCCATTTATATATTTTTTTAGTTTAACTATGTTCTTAGTTTTTGGTTTGTATTGTCTTTTTAAAGAACCCATCCGCTAAATATTACGTCTTTATCGGGATATATCTCCTCGTTTGAATTGTCGTAGTATTCAGGAAAGCTACTTGGTGCATTAAACGACATATAATCCACAAATCTTTGAGTATAATATTCGGCAAAATCTCTTTCCTTTTGTATCAAGAAATCAATTTCTGTTTTTTCTACATTTACACTATTTTCTGCACTATGCTTAAATACACCACCATTGGCTATTGTATAAGCTGCAAACGGTAGATACTCAACCATAGCGTAGTGTATTAGCATTGGTTGAACATAATTGTTTACTAAAGACAAATAAGGATCAATAAGAGTGTTTGCAATTATGTCATTACTTATCTTATCATACAATTTAGTTCCTAAGTAATTCTGTATGTGAATTTCTTGTGCCAATTTAATAAATTGAATAAATTTATCTGTATCGACATTCCCACTCAATGCTGTGTTTTTAACTAAATCCGCTCTTTTTATAAATAGTGCTGTTGCCATTATTCAGTTATTTCTTTTTGTTCATCTATAACTTCTTCTGTATCGCCTTCAGAATCCTTTTTAATGCCTGTTTCCTTCTCTATCTCGGCATCTGTGATAGCATTAGTCAAATCCGTAAATTCGAGTGGTTGTAAGGTCTTAAAATAGATTTCTAAATCAATTCCATTATATTGTAATATCTTTTCTAATTCATCTAATATTGTCAACTGCATAGGTCTAATAACTGTGTTGTCCATAAGTATAGATGCAGTTTCTAATTCCTCTGCATTGTTGCCAAGACCTGAACTGTCTTTTATTCCAACCAACATTGGAGATACAATCCTATGGGAAACCATTACTTTTTTCATACTCTCGTCTGAAAGGAATTGATACTGTTGGTGTGCATCGCTTAATATAACAGGTTCTATTGTTGCCGAAAGTTCTTTACTATCATTAAACGCTAATATAAATTTACCTGCATTAGATGATCCACTAAACTTCTCTTGAATGGAGTGTTCTATTTCATCTCTTTGTTCTTCAGTAGGTATTCCATTGTTAAAGTTAATCAACATTGATGGTGCTAAACCGTTTTGAATATTGTTGATATGATAGTTTGCAATTTCTTCTTCAAGTTCAGCATACTGTAATCCACCCTGATAGTCAACAGGAGAGTAGTAATAAAAACCTGCTCTATAAGGTTTGATGTATAATATTTCAATCGCTTCTTTACTAAACCCAAACGAAGGAATCCTAATAAGTTGTTCTTTTGTTTTTGTTTTACTCCAATCATTTGAATAATAATATCCTGTTATATCTCCATTTTCATCGCATTTCTCTGCTCTTAAAGTTTCAACAGGTATGTGTTCTATTTGAGCAATTTTCTTTCTATCTTTGGAGTAAATGACTTGTATGGCAGCTTGTCCCATCATCTTATAGTCATAACATATCTTTTTTATAACTTTCTTAGTTAGCAAAGACTTCATTTCCTCGTACTCACTTGCTTTTTCCTTGCTTTCAACAGCATCTAAACCTTTGCCGTAAATCATTTCGGCAATTCCATTTATAGCTGCGTTATTGGTAGGGCTTCCATTATACCTATCAATAAGATATTGGAAGTAATTGTTGTCATCCCCATAAGAAATCCAATCTCTATTGTAAACCTCTTTGACTTCAGGTCTTGTGTAAGATGATAACCCTACAACGTGAACTTGACCTACTTTTTTATTTAATATTTTCTTATTTGCCATAATTTATGCTTTAAAAAAGGATATAATCGTTATCGTGAGTATTTTCCGTAACATATCCATCTTTATTTACGGTATATCTTTCGTAATCATCTTGATTAGTACAGAATATTCTGTCCTTGTATAAAGGTATTAGTGTTAACTCGTCATTTTCAGTCCAAGCACCATCCTTTTGCCAACTTTTTGTTGCTGAATCCCAACCATCAGCAGAATTATAAACTTCTAAGTCGTAAAATGTGTCTTTTTTCAATGATATAACTCCCGATAAAGATGAGTAATTTCCAATAGTAGTACTATTAAATTCATACTCCGAAACCGTATTAGTGGAATCATTTCTAACTCTCAATATAGACACCCCAACATTGTAAAGTCGAGGCACTATCTTAAAGACTTGAGCACCTTCTGTTTCTCTTAATATTACCATATATAAGTAACAAAAATTAAACCTCTTGTTTTATATAAACAAAAAAGGGGTAGCAAAAGCCACCCCCTATTGAATTGAATCTACAATTATATCCTATAGTGGATCACGTTGTGTACCTGCAGTTGCAGTTGCAGAAGTTAAACCTGCAAATGGATCGGCAGATGTAGCACCATCTACAAAGTTTGCCATATAGATTTCACTTGCAGTTAAAGTAAGTGTATATCCATTTAAGTCTCCCATTGCAGTTCCTGTAACAGCAGTTCCTCCTGTTACTTCCGCACCGTTGTCAAGTCCAACAACCATTACATTACCTTTGAAGTCCTCTACAAATACATGAGGTCTGCCATAAGCCATTACCTTCAATTCTTTGTTATCTTCTTTGGTTAGTTTATGAAGCGTAATATTCAATACCTGCTCAAAGAAAGTTGTTCCGTTCTCTGTAGAGGAAGTGATATTTTGCTCTAAACTTGAGTTACCTTTTACATCATAAGTATAATATGTAAAAGTACCTGTTGCATCGGTTAACTCATCGCTACTCCCAAGAGTAACTGTACCTAAGTCTCCGAAATCTACGAAGTGAATTTTTTTAATTCCACCTACCGCATCTTTACAGGGTTTTAATCTTCCTGATGATAAATCACAAGCCATAGTTTTATATTTTTTTTAGTAAAAAGGGTAAGTAGGCAATACCCACCTACCCCTTTATGTTAGACAATAATTATGAGTAAAGAACGATGTCAGAACCGATACCATACTGTACACCTGCTGTAAATCTCATTACAACACGAACATTTTGGCTTCCATCGATATCTCCCATGTCGATAACTTTCACTTCGTTGTGGTCTGAAAGCAATCCTGTACCGAAGTAAAGGTTTGATTTTTCAGCAGCAACTGCTTTGTTGTCTCCAAGTCCATTGGCAACAAACAATTTAACACCATCAAAAGACAATGATCCGTTGTTCCACCATTGAGTACCTTGAGCGTTTGTACCGTTAGCACCAAGACCTGCAGCAGCAAACCCACCTAAAGCACGAACATAAGCACGAGCGATGTTTTGAGAAACGTAGATGTACATATCTTCTTTTCCATAAAGAGCAGAAGGAATTGCATCAACAATTTTTCCTAATTCAACGATCACATTTGAAGCGTCAACAGTAGTTCCAACTACATCAACAACGGCAGCATCAGCAGCTAACAATGTAGCGAAACCATCAAATTCTCCTTCGTTTGCGTTAACACCACCCCAAATGTTTTGCTCTGTTTTTTGAGCAACTTTTGCAGCAACGTGACCAAGTAAGAAGTCAGCGAATGAAGGAGGCAAAGAATCAAATGCAGAATATCCCATTTGAACAGCATCCCAATCGGAACGGAAATCTTTTTTACATAGTTGTAGGTTAACTTGGAATTCTTCAGGTTGAAGGATTCTCTCTGTCAACGTAAGTTCTGAAGTAGGAGTAAAATCACAAGTACCATCTTTTACGATTGCATTAGAAGATACTTTTTTGATTACCTCTTTAAACTTTACGTTTGGTTTTACTTCGATACCTCCATTTTCAATGGTAGCACCGCTTAAAAGGGCAGCAGAAATATATTTCCCTGCAAATTCCCCTGCGTAAGTAGTAGTAATTGAAGTTGTAGTAGCCATTTTTTAGTTATTTTTATTTAGATTAATTTTGACATTACTCGATTAAGAGTTGTTTGTGGTTGATTTTGCCCAAATTTAAACCCTTGAGCGTTGGATTTTGATTCTTCAGGGTTATGTTTGATAGGTGTAGCTGCAGGTTGAGCAGATAGTTTTTCGATTTGTTTAGACATCTCGACTTTTTCTCCCTCTGACTGCATTTTCAATCCTTCAATCATTTCCATCATTTCAGAAATTTTAGATTCAAATTCGTCTTTAGTAACGTATTCTTCATCTTCAAGTTCTTCTTCTTCTTTGACTTCTTCCTCAACGACTTCCTCAATCGCTTCGGGTTCTTCAGCCAATTCTTCAGAAAGATTAGTTGCTTCTTCAACAACCTCATCTTTCACTTCTTCTGATAATTGCACGTTTTCTTTAACTGTGTCCTCAAGAGCAACAACTTCTTCAGCAGATACTTCTACTTCTTCAGCTTTTGCTTCAGGCTTCTCGATTAAAGAAAGTTTTTGCATAATATCATTTAAGATAGATGTTGCTTTAATACTTTCCATAAATTGAAATGTTATAATTAATTAATATATAATATAATAACAGCGTTTTATTGTACTGTTAGATTTTCCGACAAATGCTTATGCTTTTTTCTGAATAATAAACCACTCTGCACCATCACTCCAAATAGCAATACCCTCGTAATCTTTATTAATTCTGTATTTATTACCATCTGCACCACCATCTAAATTTTGACCATTTATTGGTGTTAAATCAACGTGCTTTGAACTTGTGAATGTGCTATCTGCAATAAATCTAATTAATCTATTTGCGTTTGTTGTTGCATTAGGCAAAGTATAAACAGCAGTACCATTATTGCCTGTCCAACTAAACTTAAACATTCTTGTATTCTCATAAGCAGATACACCTAAATCTACATCTACATCAGCTTCTGCAGTTAAGTGTTCAGCTACTATATAGTTTTTTATTTGGTGTAGTGTAGTTTTTTTTGTTTCGCTACTTTGCACTACTACTATATTCTCATCGCCTTGTAAAGCGGTTGCGCTTGTTAATTCACTTATTTTTTTATTTGCCATTACGTTTTTATTTTATAATTATCTTCTTGTAGTATTAAATTGCCATCCTCTTGAGCCAAAGAGAAAGAGGGTTTGCCTGTTACATTACCTATTCCTTGTGCCCATAAAGAACCATCGCAACAGTTTATAGAGTAAGTTCCATTGTCGCATAAACAAGCCCTCTTGCCCTTTCTTGGAGAGGTTCTACTTGGTATTCTATCTCTACTCCTCATCCTGTATTCTTGATTCAGTTTTGTTTATTTCGTCTAACTTTTGTTCCGCCCAACGGATTCCTTCTTCTCCTCCCCAAGCATCCCAAAGCAATCCACCACACCCCTCTGAATATGATTGACCTTTCTTTTTTTCAAATCTATTATAAGAAGCCATTTCAGATATTAAACATCTTGATATAGAAGTTCCTTCCGTAAGTAATTTAGCAAATTGCCAAGCCTGTGGAGTTCCACATCTCGGATTGTTTTTTTCTTTATAGGCTAACGCTTTAGCTGCATTCTTTTTCGCTTGTTCAGGGTAGTCGCTATAAACTTTATCATATAAACCTAAGTCAACATCAATAGATTGTTCTTTGCAACCACATCCACCATCTTGATTCAGGTCTAATTCCCCAAGTTCTTTTAGTTTGTTTCTACTCCAAGATAAAGCAGATTTACCACCCCAAAGCAGGTATGAAATTGTGCCACAAGCCTTTGTATCATTTGGATCATAATATGTTTCTGCTCTTGACAGGTAACTGTACATTCTTTTTATCGTTGCTACGGACAGTTTTTCTCCTCTTGCAAGTTGTTGCGCACGAATTTTCCCTACACTTGTTGCACATTTATTATTTACTTTTTTATTTAGTTCAATTCCTCTTTTAGCATTATTTCTTATCTCTTGACCGTAATCCCCATAAGTCTCTAATTCATACTTATCTTCTAATATAGTATTGGCAATCTCTAATAGAATTTCTTTAGCTTCACTTTCTTCTTCTAAAGCCTCTATCTTAGACATATCCACTTTATCAGTAAAATAACCCTCAATAGAAAATCCTTTTACTTTACCTGTTTTAACGTAATCATTCCAAACTTCATCATTGTTTACTTTCATTGAAACCATCCAAGTTCCAACAGGCATATCTAAACCATACTTTCTTGACTTATCATGGACTTCATCTTCAATAATCCAAGATTCCACAACAGTCAGCCCATTTAATTCAGCTTCGTGTTCTAAAGTTGATTTATTTTGATTGCCTCTCATAAAGAATAATTCAGATGCTTTTCTAACGGTATCTTCTGAAAAGTAGATGTAGTATTCATCTTTACCATCGGTTCTGTATATATTCTTATTAGGTATTAAGGCTGCACCCATAAGGATTTTCTTTTCCTTGTCAACCTCTGCAAGTTGTATCTTTTTTTGCTCTGAAAGGGCAATGAAGTTTTCTTCGATAGCAGGGCTATCTACTATAGATATTGCCTCAATACCTGAAAACAATTCATTCTCGTCAATAAGTAATTCTACTATTCTCATATCTATTAAATTAACCAAATGATGCTACATCTGTTGTGTTTCTATCGAGTTCTTGTTGTGTTGATATATCTTTACTAACCACAAATGCTTTTACAGGTGAAGCTTGTGCCGATGATACAGTTTGAGCAAGTTGTGATTCGGGAGATGCTCCTACCACATTGAATTCAGGTGCTTGTATAACATTACCTGCTCCACCGCCATCTCCTGCGCCACCACCGCCACCTGCTGACTTACTTTTTGTGCTTGTTGCCCAAATATTAGCAATAGCTAAACCTGCACCAATTTTGTTTCTAACCATTTGAGCCTTAATAAATGGTATTGCTGAAGCCAAAGGCGTACCTGCGTATGATGTTATTGTAGCTAATGAAATTTGATTGGCTTTTTGAGTTTCAATAATAACCTTTGCTGTAGCTGCTCCTTTTTCGATCAATAAAGCAGCTTCTTGCATTTTTTCATTGTCTCCTGCAAGTTTACCTATTAAAGAACCGACTTGTTCGGTGAAACCGACATACTGCATTTGAATAGCAGCTTTTTTCTCTATATGAGCCACTTCATTAGCAAGTTCTTCTTCCCTTAATATTACTTGAGCATCAAACAGCTTTCTCTCATTATTCGCTCTTTCTTCTATGTTTTTTGAATTGAATTCAAGGTTAAATTCAGCATCAGCAACGTCTTGTTGTAGTTTAGCTTCTTTCTTTTCTACATACTCATCACTAACATAATAGTCAAGTTCTGATTTTAATAAATCTATTTTTTTGTTAGCTAAGTCCTCTAATATCTTGCCTTCAGCTTCCATTCGCTTTGTTTCCAACATCATAAGTTGCGTGTTGGTTTTAGCTTTTATCTGAATGAGTACATCGGAAGCCTCTTGATCTGCTTTTATCTTAGACTCTCTAACCTCTGCTTCTGCTTTTGCAATTTCATCTGCTGTAGCACCTGATTCCTTAAATTCCTCAAGCCTCAAGTCTTGTCGCTTTTTAAAGGCTTCAACTCTTATTTTTAAATCCTCCTCCTCGAATTTACTTTGATTTAATATCTTTTCATCTTCTGTTAAAATATCATCTCTTACAGATTGCTTTCTATAAGATTCCTCTAATTTTTCTAAATCAAGTAACTGTTGCTTAAAGTTCTTGATTCTTTCTCTTCTGCTTCTTCCACCTCTTTCATTTTGCTCAACCTCAATGTCGGTAAACTTTATTAAAGTAGTTATCTTTTCATCAGCCTCATCTATCTCATCTTGATTAAGGGTTTTTAACTCCTCTAAGTCTTTAATTCTTTTGTTGACTTTTCTTCTTTCTACTTTACTTACTTCATACTCGTTTTTGTCAGCAAAAGAAAGTTGCTCCTCTTTTAGTCTTTGTATTTCCTTATCTAACTCAATTTCGTTATCAAATCCCTCTTCTAAAATAGCAGTCTCTCTATCTACTCTCGCATCTAATTTATCAGCAGAAATCTCGTCTATCTTATTTTGAGCAGCACGAGCCATAGCTAATTTAATCAATGCCTTCTCGTATTCCTTTGTTACTTTAACTGCATCATCTGTTTTTTTAGATAAATCTTCTATTGATACATCGGCATCTTTTAGATTTTGTACATAATCAGGAAATTTCTTATTCAACATTTCTATAGCATCAGATTTTTCCTTTTCTGATTTTGTTGAATCCTGAAGTGTTCTTATGTATGTTTCAAAACTACCTTGAAGATTGTTTAATGTGCTTGACGCATCTTTAAATGTTTCAGATAATAATCGGGATTGACCGAGCATTTCCTGAAAGAATTCAAATATTTTCGGACCAAATGAGATAAGTAACTGAATAGCGATAAGTATTCCCCCTGAACCTATTAAAGACCTACCGAGTTCCTTGAAAGAGGCAATTACTCCACCTTGAGTTTTCACGAAGCTACCGAACAAGGAAACTACTTGCGACAAGTTGTTTGCAATCGCTGTAAACCCATAACTCGCATCAGAAGCTAATCGACCTGTTTCAAGAAGTATTGCGTTATTAAGACCTGATTGCGTTCTACCTTCTTTAGTAGCTGCTGCTGCATTTATTTCAGCAATAGCCTTTTGCTTAGTGGCTGCTGTTGCTTGAGCAGTTAGTATCTTATATTTTTCTATTTGAAGATTATTAGGCTGTAAAGCCTTAAAATAATCCTGTTGTGCTTTTGTAACCCCATCAACTGACTGTTTAAAGTCTTTTGTTGATTTAGTTGCGTTCTTGTCGACAACCTGAAGTTCTATAAGTATCGTCTGTTTAGCCATTCTTTCTTAGTCTTTTTAATTGCTCTTTCATTTCGGTAAAGTTGCCCACAGCTTTATACTTGCCTTTTGCAATTTCTATTAGTTCTGATTGCCCATACCAATCATTTAAACTCAATAAATCTATTATTTGTTTTATCATAGTATGTTTAGTAATTCTATTTTAGATTCCCCTGTTAGCAAGTTAGTGTCTATTGAATTTATAACGAAAGCCTTATCGTTTATAACGAATCTATCGTTTAACCTATAATTAAGTAATATTCTACTTGGTAAATGTGCTGTAACCTTAAACATTCTTGCTCTTGGATTAAATACACCCTCTATGTAATCTGAATAATATTCGCTAAATAATGTTTCTGAATCTACACCATAGTTAACTCTTGTCCATTCGTCAAACTCAATATCAAAGTTTATCGTTTTCTTGGGTGCTCTCGTTATAATGTAATTTTCTGTTACTGAATTAAATATATCAACTTCTAACTCAACTTCATTGTTGCTTATTATAGAGATAATTCTTGCTGAAGAACCTGTTGTTAAAATGTGAGCAAAATCTCCAATTTCACAGTTCGCAAGACTTAAAAAGTCGCTATCTATAAGCCTAAAGGGAACAATGCTCGTGGGGTTGCCAACGTGTAGAGGGTTGAGTTGGTCTCTACCGTTTTCAAGTGAGTTAGATGGCTTTATATAGATACCTCTACCGCTATAACTTGGAGTGATCCAAGCGAGAGGTATTGGATTGGACTGCCGAATAGCGTGAAACAATAAAGGCTTCGTTAATTCAGGTTCATAATTCGCTGTCGGAGGATCGGCATCTGCATCAGGTTTGAAATTATCTCCTGCCGAATAACCCCACATAATATTTGTTACATCTTCTGTGTTGTCATCATATATTCTTTCATACTTCATGTGGGCAAAAGGTAATTTTATTTCATACTTTTTACCTCTATCGACATCTTTTGGTGTGTATGTTGTATCTCCAAATACTTCGTTTGTACTTTCTTTGTGCTGAAGCATCAATAAAGTCTTTGGATCTTCGTACTTAAATGAAATGTCGCTATAAGGAACTGCTGCTTCTATAGTTGATTTTGAGGCATCAACGTATTTAGTAATGTCGTATGTGGCTGTTTCGTTAGCATAAAAGTCATTCAGCGTAGTAACTTTTATTTTTCCGTAATCAGCACTTAATGGATTTTCATCGTAATAAGCAATGAGATTGAACATCTTAAATATGCCACTCAAAAAGTCATAAACTTTTAGATCAGGAACTCTTTGTGTTGGTACTATTTGTGAAATAGGGGATATTGTATTCGTTGTGAAGTTCGTGGTTTTAGTTGATATTAAGTTATAGTCGGTTTTTTGACCTATGCGCCATACTTTTTCTGTTACAGTTAGTGTGGATGAACCCACGAATTGGGAAGTTGATGATACAATGAACTGATAAGAACGAGTTCCATCGTAAGTTGCACGAAATCCTGTAGAAAACGAAATAACTTTGTCTCCTTGTAAATCATCATACTGCTCTATTATTTTGTTGTTATCATTGGTGTCTATAACCATAAGTGAATATTTATCTCCACTAATTTGATTAATATCTACCTTAAATATCATTTCTCGATGGATGTATGTATTACCTGAGTATATAGTTTCCATTACAAACTGAAAATTACTATCTGTCAGGTCTCCATAATCCTCTATAGATGTATCACGATAATATGAGGAAAGAGGATCGCCTGAAGAATAAGTGATACCATCAATCGCTTTTTCTAAATCATCTCCACCTTCTCCTATTTGTCCTTTCTCCCTACTCAACCAAAGATAAAGTCCAAAGTTGTTGGAATTTGAATTGAATATTTCTGAACCAAAGAAATCATCTGTAAATTCTATTCCGTATTTTTGCTGTATTCCTTCCAATAACATTCTAACAGATATAGCAGGTTTTAAGTCTGTATAAGCTAATCCTGTATCTGTATGGGAATGATTTGTGTGATAGTATAAGTTCCCTGAAAAGTCGTGGCTTTGTCCTGCTGCACCTGAATCATAAAAAAGTCTTTTTCTCGATGTTATTAATGGGTATACTATTGGATTTAAATACGTTGTTGCTCCTACAGTAAAATCGAGACCATTGACAAACCCTTCAGATACATTTGTATTATTCCATTCATGGGAAAAGTTATCTATAAAACTAAGGCTCTGCAGTTTATCTTCTCCGAATAAAGTTTTTAAGTTTACCGTGTTACCGAAAAAGGTAACATTGTATGAGTAAGCGGAGTTGTCCATCATTCCAACGCTATTCAAAAACAACTTACCCTCTCTAAAGGGTATATGATTTATCTCTAACTTTGCGTCTATTTTTTTTCTTGGATCATATACACCTTGATTATTATCGTCTCCAATAATATCATATCGGTGGAAATTGGCAAATATCTTATTATTCTTCTTAGATGCAGGTAATGTGAATGACTGTGAAAAATCCGTAAAAATCTTTGATATATCCTTTACGTCTTTTATTTTTGAGGTAACGGATATAGTCTCATCCTTAAACATATCTGCTCTTTGCCATTCCCCATAAGTGTCTTTTACAAATAAAATAACTGTATTCATCTATCGAATGTTGTTTATCTCGTCAAAAGCACTATCAAATGCTATTGAATAGTTTATTAACTTATCATTAACTCTTGTCTTATATGTTAAGGATTCTGTTTTTGGTGTTATGGGGATTACAATTTTCTCTGAATTTATCGTCTTAGTCATCCAAACCTGCTCACTCAACATTATTTGCTTTATAACATCATTGTATTCTTCAGATATATATCCTGTATTCATTGTTATACTCTCTCTACCTTGTTTGTGAAATTGCCTGTACTGATGAGTTTGGATGTCATATTCTCCTGTAATCTGATTGATTACATTTGATTTGTATTCTTTTGACTTTGTTTGAATACTTTCTACAGATTTAGTGAAGAACCACATATCCTGAAATACACCAAACTTGTTTATAAATGTAACTTTCTGTGGGGTGTAAACTCCACTTCTTGGAGATTGATATGTTGGTGTTAAACCACATTCCTCTGTTTGATATGACTTTATAGTTTCTGTTCCTGAAGATGATATTACTCTTATTTCGTCAACATCTAAAGTTGTTGATGCGTATTTTATTTGTCCGCTTGAGTTTGTTGATGAGGTTATGTTTTGTGTGGCTTGTAGAACTCCATTGTTATAAAATTGAACAGATGTTACCTCTTCCGTAAAAACAGGCACTCTAAGAACTTCTCCACTTTTACTATATATCGTTTTGTTTGATTGAAGAAGTGTTCTACTCAACTCTGCATTTGCTCCATCTGTAAAGTATGAGTAACCATCAAATGCAATAAAATCAAAGTATTCGCTGCGTATTCCTGCTGCAGGGCTTAACAATGAGCAATCAGCTTCAACCCAAACGACTTCGCTTCTATAATCATCATCAAGGGTATTTAGTATGGCGCTTAAACAGCTTGAGCCTTCAAATGTACCATAATCATTTATTACTCTTTGTTCATACAAATCCTCTGTAAATTCTTGATTGAAGTTTATATCTATAAAATCTCTTATAAGTTCCCCTATCTCAACTAATATAGTTCCTCCTGTTCCCCCTAATATAGTTTTATTCAATCTAAATTGAGGTGTTGATGGTTTATCTGTTCCAAACTCTCCTTTGTATATGAATAGACTCACTGTAACAGAATCAAGGCTTATATCTGTAAAGGTTAGGTAATATGGGCTTCGTGCGTTTAATTTTGTTGCCATTATTTATGTTTTAATTCGTATGTTTCTCCTTTTTTTGTGTAACCTAATGAAGTCATAAAATTGTCAAGGTCTAACAATATGTCTTTCTCTAATGGTTCTATTATTGTTTTTAGTTTATCAAACTCATCGTTAACTATGTCTGTTAGGAAGTTTGTTGGTTGAATGCCATTGTCTCTTATACTTCTACCTATAACAAAAGCTAATCCTTTTATTTTAGATTCTGTTGCCGTTACAAATTTACCTCTACTGTCTCTTAGTCTTACAGGTTTTGTCTTTATCCAATCCACTAATGAATCTATATTGGGGAAATTACCTGAACCCCTTCCCTCATTTAATTGCTCGGCATATTCGTTTCCCATTATATTGAATCCCGAACCACTACTATTCTCTACCGATATTGAATCCATTAAACTGCCTGAAGAATTTAATGGGGAGTTTATAACTCCTGACTTGTATGTTCTTGACCGACTTGCACCAATAGCCACCTTAGTCAGTTTAACCAATCTATCGGCAAATGACTTTAAGTATGCTTCAGTATTTTTAAGTCTTATGTCCATTAACTACAAATATCTATTTCAGAATTAGGCACTCTAATTGCGTAATCAATGCTCCAACCTGTAAGCAGGTTCTCGAATCTGTCCTCAAATATAGCTGCGGATATTTCACTATCTAATTCATATCCTTGTTCGTTTAACGATCCTTTCTTCAGTTCTAACTGCAACTTATTAGCTATTCCGAGTAGTGAGTTTAAAACATAATGCTTATTGTCTGAACCTAAAAATGGTTCTTTGGCATCTTTCAAATTCTTCTCTGCTGTATTGGCAATGTCCATCAACAAAATATTGACGTTAAATACTAAGTAGTTTTCTTGAAAGTCAACGCTTGTTACATTTATGTTTGACAATGGGAATATTGATTGCTTTTGTAAATCAACACTAAACACATCCCCATAATTTACTGTATTGATTCCTACTGTTGATTCAAACCAAGACTGTAGTGCTTGTGTTACTGAATAAAATTCTCTCATCGTTTACTGTATTTTTTTATCATTGCTGCTTCTAATTCGTTTTTCTCCTTCTCAAAAGTCAAGTAGTTTAAACACTTAAATACGTTAAGCGATGTAACTTTGTCAAATTTCGAGACATCCCCTTTAGCGAGTGCGTAAATTGACTGATACCAACCCCATTTTCTTCCAAAGTTTGCTTGACTTGTGTATTCTCCTTCTTGTTCAGTTCCTTCTCCAAATAGTTCGGGATAGCCTTCAATAGTTCTTTCCCTAAATCGTAAAAAAAAACCATAGAACTCATTACTACAGATAAAGGCATATTCTTCATTACCTCTTGCAAATCTTCAGATGGAGCGTATGGTGCTATTGTGTATTTGTCTTTTGACTTGAAGTTTACAGGTCTGTACAAAACAGCCATAGCCTTATGTATATTTTGCCAATCATTAATGTTGTTTTCTGTATCAATATATTCTCCTAAAGACATATCCTCTAATCTTGGCAAGAACCCCATATCAACGCCCTCTAACTCAAATCTACGGATTAGTTTCGGTTCTTCTTTAAACGCTTCATTAAGCACCGATAGGACTTTCTCATATTCCTTGATAGGGATTGATTGAACATCCTTTAGAGATATGTTGCAGAATATCTCAACAAGTTTCATATTCAAGAAGTTTATAGTACCCTCATCTTCCCCTTTGTTATTCTCTAATACAGATAAGTATTTTTGGTATTGCCAAAGTTGAATATCGGATAAACTGTTTGGTACTTCTAATTCTAATTTAACTGTTGCCATATAATAATAATAAATAAGATTTTATTTGTACTTTACTATTTCCACCTGTCG
>ERZ887851.2489-NODE-2489-length-14327-cov-16.746216_pt1 | contig 14327 bp, 7 predicted proteins | sample MGYA00521100_ERZ887851 | MGnify/ENA primary metagenome ERZ887851 (study PRJEB32303, sample SAMEA104408602) | aquatic metagenome | biome: Brackish water; feature: Pelagic; material: water | place: Baltic Sea | collected 2014-06-06T16:11:00 | depth 11,444 m ...
ATGAAAAGTGCAGATCGGCGAGGGTCTATGTGATCATCAGGGATGGAACAACTAAAGACAGGATTGGAATTTCTGGGCCATGCCGGCCCGGCTTTCAGGCAAGAGAAACGCTTGGGTGACCTGAGCATTTGAAAAGCGCGTCTCTATTGCAAGCAGGCGCAGACAGTTGACGGGGAATAGGCGATTTCAACCTCTTTGAGCAAAGCCGCTTCTAGCGGACGGCTCCTTAGCCCGGGGGCGTTTTGGATAAAGCCGGATCAGTTGTCCCACCACTATTGGCAGGATCAAGAATGAAGATGATACGAGGACAAAGTTTTGGAGTGGATCAGGGCGAAGTCCTGCTATTTTCCGACTTTGAACATGGAGGCATCATGTGGACGGGCGAGGGTTCGCGCGAAACTGTGTCGCGGGTGTCATTCTCGCGGGCCTACGTCGAACCGCCGGTCGTGTCCGTTGCCCTGACTATGTGGGACCTTGCCAAAGACGCGAATGCCCGCATGCATGTCGAGGCAAAGGACATCAGCGAAACCGGCTTTTCCATTGTGTTTCGCACCTGGGGCGACACCAAGGTTGCCCGAGCCTGCGCAGGATGGCACTCGATCGGGACAGTGCGCGACGAAGACGATTGGGACGTGAGCTGAGCCTGACGGCAACGGCCACTCGGTGCTGCTTCACGACTTCCGCTTCAGCCTGATAGGGCGATTCGTTTGTAGGATGGCAGGGTAGGGCAGGGTTACCTTGGTCGTTTCCAGCCCTGGCGCGAGGTTGTCCGCGAGACAGTCGTGCTTCAGGCGGGCAAGTCGCCGGTGGAGCTGCTGATAAGGGATAGCAGCTGGTCCGCCCGATGAGAATCAAACGGCTTGGTCAAGATGCCGTTCATGCCTGAATCGAGGCACAGTTCCATATTTTGCCGTGCGTTATGTGCGGTCAGAGCAAAGATCGGCGTGGACTGCGAGATCTTGTTTTCCTCGCGCATGCGTTTGGTCGTTTCGAATCCGTCCATGCGCGGCATGCTCAAATCCATCAAGATGATGTCACAGCCATCGAGGTCAGGGATGTCCAACGCTTCCTGGCCGCTTGGGGCCTCGATCACGATGTATCCACGGCGCTCCATCAGCACCCGCACGACGAGCCGATTGGTGGCGTCGTCATCGACCACCAGGATTTTTTTGGCTGCGTCTTGCCCCATGGATCTTTTCTCGTCGTCATACCCGATGGGTTGAGCGCTAGCAGAAATCAAAGATTGTGTCCATCGTGCGCGCCGGTTTGGACTAAAATGCGTAGATGGACCCCGGGCCTGTCGTGGCCTTGGTTTGCCACTCAATGCGGTGTGCCAGTTTGTTTGACATGGACTTGGTGATCCGTCTCGTCATGCCTGTGACGACCCCGTTCAGGCGGGGCAGACGAGCGAAGACCTGTCCTGATCAGACAGGTCCTGAGCGCAGTTTCGTTCCGAAATTTCAAGAAAGGCGCCGCGCTTCGGTGGATCGGCGGCACAAGGACCTGCCCCAAAATCTCAGCAAAGAGCGTCAGAACAGTAAGCCCGTCCGGGATGACCGAGGTATCCGGCCCAAAATCTGGCCAGTAGGTCAGAGAAAAACAATAGCGAAGAATTCCCACGCCCTTAAGGCGAGTGTCCGGAAAAGAGATGGCCCCAGGGCGATCAAAGATCATAGATCAACGAACGCCCTGGCTAAAGCCAATGGCTAACCCTTATCCTCGTTCACAGCGCCAACCGTTGTGCGTGCACGACGATTTCCAGCCGATTTGCAGCGCAAAATTTGCCTTTGAGAACACCGATATGATGTTTGACGGTCTTTTCACTGATCGACAGGCATTCTCCAATCTGGCGATTGGTCTTGCCCTGCATCAGGTGGTTGATCACCTGTTCCTCGCGCACTGTTAGACGCAGACGGTCCACCTCGGAACGCCGGGTGTCCTTGGCTCGCAATTCGCGGAAGATTTCCATGCCGATATCGGGCTGGATATAATTGTCGCCCTGCATGACCCGACCCATGGCGATCTTCATTTCCGCGGGCAGGCACGAATGGGTCATGATCCCGGCAGCGCCAGCATCCAGAGCATCAACTGCAAAGTTTGACGAATGGACCGGGCAGAAAGTGATGATGCGCGCATTGGTCATGCTGCGGCGGATATTGCGTATCGTTGCCGTTGGGCTGGCCACGCCGACCAGGTCAAGCACAATGACATCGATCTTGGCACGGCCAAGGTCTTCGAGGCCGTCTTCCAAAAGTTCGGACGACCCTGCCACCTCAAAGTCGGGCAAGGTTGAAACAAAGCTTTGGATGCCCTCACGAATGAAGACTTGATTGGAAAGAATATAAACTTGTTTCACTGGCCCCCCCAGGCTTTCTAGTGAATAATGAATGTATGAACAGGTTGAACCACAGTCTTGGCAGCAGCAGCTCGTCCCAACGCGCGTAATCCTACGCTGTGGCCTCCCATACGTTTAAATGTCGTCCCAAAACGCGAGAATCGCTCGCCGCTTCGCTTATAAGTAGATACATTTTTGTACCTGGATCAAGCTTGGCCGCTGAGGTCCTATGACACGGACCCTGTCCCTTGCCCGAAAGCTTAGGTTGAAAGCGGCGCGGTTTCATGTGGTCCCGGCGATGCATAAACCTAATGAAGCCATGCATTTATCGACATGCGGGCGGGTAGGTGCGTGGCGCCCTTGCGTTGGGGGTTACGTGGATTGGTCCTGCCTCAAGGGTCCCGGCTCTTTCGGTACCTAGGACCTACCCTTCTAGGACCAAGGTCCCGATTGCGAGCGGACCTAAAGTGGAGGGCGCGCCGCCTGTTCTCTGGCATTTCCCTGACACTCAGGGCCCTGGCATCTTGCCGGGCAAAGACGAGTTGAGGGATTTGGGACATGTCGGACAAGGCCAGTAAGAAACGTGAAAAGGACGCACGGGTGGCGCGGATCACCCAGGGGATGCGGTCCGTGATGCTTTATCTGTTTGGCATTTCGGGGATCATCAACGTGCTGGCTTTGACCGGCGCCTTTTACATGATGCAGATCTATGACCGGGCTTTGCTAAGCGGTAGCGTTCCAACGCTCGTGCTTATCTCGATGTTCGCGCTTGGGCTTTTTGCGTTTCAGGGCGGTCTGGATGTGATCCGATCGCAGATCCTGCACCGGGTCGGCGCGCGCTTCGACGATCAAGTCGCCCCCGATGTTCACCATATGACGATCGAGATGCCGCGCTACGGCTTTTCCATCGGCGAAGCGCTTGAACGTGGCCGCATGGTCGACACGTTGCGCAATTTCCTGAGCGGGCCCGCGCTGGTCGCGCTGCTGGATCTTCCCTGGATGCCGATCTTCGTCGTTTTCGTGTTTTTCCTGCACCCCTATCTTGGAGCCCTGACGATCGGCGGCGCAGTGGTGCTGACGCTGCTGACGATCATGACCGAGGTTTTGACCCGCAAGGCAAACCGCGATGTCAGCCGCGCTGCCGCTGTGCGGAGTTCGGTGGCCGAAGCCAATGCTCGCAATGCCGACGTGATCCGCGCTATGGGCTTTTCTGGCAATGCCATCAAGCTGTTCCGCGAAGCCAATGAAGACCACTTGCGGCTTCAGGCCGGGTCCAGCGACATCACCCGGACCATCGGCGCGATTTCCAAGATTCTGCGGATGATGCTGCAATCGGCCGTTCTTGGGTTGGGCGCCTATCTGACGATCTTGGGCGATATGACGGCAGGCTCGATCATCGCGGCCTCTGTCGCCTCGGCGCGGGCTCTTGCGCCCATCGACGCCACGATCGCCAACTGGAAGAACATCATCATGGCCAAAAACGCTTTTGCCAAGGTGCGTGAGACGATCGCTGCCCTGCCCCCTGCGGCTAGCCATATGGAAATGCCGGACCCAACCGAAAGCTTTTCGGCAGACGCGATCACCGTTGTCGCACCATCGACCGGCAAGGTCATTCTGGCCGATGTGTCTTTGCGCCTCGAAGCCGGGCAGGCCCTTGGCCTCATTGGCCCCAGCGGTGGCGGAAAATCCTCGTTGATGCGCGCGATGGCTGGCGTTTGGCCGGTTTTGCGTGGTCACGTCCGGCTTGATTGCGCAGACCTGAGCCAATGGAACGAGGCCGCGATTTCGCGCAGCTTTGGCTACCTGCCGCAAGACTACACGCTGTTTGATACCACCATTGCGCGCAACATTGCCCGCCTCGGTGACCCGGATCCCCAAAAGGTCATCGCTGCTGCCAAGGCGGCGGGCGTCCACGACATGATCGTCGCAATGCCCGACGGCTATGAAACCCAGCTTGGCGCGAACGGTACCAACCTTTCGGGTGGTCAGCGGCAACGTATCGCTCTGGCCTGTGCGCTTTACGGCGATCCGTTCCTGGTTCTGCTCGATGAACCGAACTCGAACCTGGATGCTGATGGAGAACGTGCGGTAAGCGATGCGATCGCATCTGTGCGGGCACGCGGCGGCATCGTCATCGTCGTCGCACACCGCCCCAGTGCCCTGGAGCAGGTCGATCTTATTGGCATCGTCCAAGATGGCGGTCTGGTACGGATGGGGCCGAAATCCGAAATCATGAAGGTCAAGTCCGCCCCGGTTGCTCCGGCGAAGCAGGGCCCAGAAGGCCCGCGTATCGTGGAAAGGGCAGTGTCTTGATCAACGTAAAGTCAAAAAAGGGCAAGACCTCCGAAGGCGAGGTGCGGATCGATGAAATGGCTGAACTCAAGAAGCCAAAGTCGTCGACATCCAACAAGAAAATCGCAGTCGGTTTGGGCGGTATGTTCGCCCTTATCGCCTACATGCGGTCCTTTGGGTCGGATCAGACGGCAGAGGCCCGCGGTGCTGACGAAAGCATGCTGGAAGAACCGGAAGAGGTCTACTTGACCTCGGAAGATCCTCAAGTTTCAGGCGCGCAGCTCGAAGTGGCGCAGGAAATCCCTGACGACAACAGCACGCTGATGGACGAAGCGGAAAGCCCTGTGGCCAGCCTGGTCAGAGCGAAATCCAACGCGTTCCCGGCTCAGGACATGACAATCGCCAGTCCGCCTAAGGTCGCGTTTTCGGAGCAGGCTGTCCTGGCTCCGGCCAAGCTTCCGACGGACGACGTCACTCCGCCGACGACGTCCGGGGCGCCTGGGGGCTCTGCGACTTCGGGCGAAGATAAGGAGGCTATCGCGGCCAAAGATGGGGCTTTGGATGATTCCAAGCCTGAGGAAACGACCGAAAAGCCTACAGAACAGCCGCCCACGACACCCGAAGCCCCGGAAACGGATCCGTCCAACGCTGAGACAACGGACGAGCCCGAGGCGACTGGTGATGAAACCGGACTGGCACCTGAAGAAACGGCCCCTGTGTCTCCGACGGAGCTGACGCCGATCACACCTGAACCTGTGACGCCAGAACCCTCTGTTCCCGAGGCACCTGAAGAGCCTGTCAGTCCAGTTCATCCCGAGGGGCCCGCCTTGCCTGAAGAAAATCCTGAGACTGGGCCTGAGACTGGGCCTGAGACTGGGCCTGAAATTGTAGACCCGTCGACCCCGACGGACCTACCGCACAATGGACATGAACTGACCGTCCGGCCGGCGGACCGCGAGTATATCGAGGGAACCGAGGCAGCCGATGACATCTTCGGCACCGATGCGGCCGAGGAGATCCTTGGTCTTGGTGGGGACGATCGGATCGATGGTATGGGGGGCGACGATGTCCTCTTCGGTGGCGCTGGCGACGACGTTCTTGACGGCGGCGACGGCGATGACGCGGTCATGGGGGGCGATGACCATGATCGCCTTGCAGGCGGCGCAGGTGACGACCTTGTCATGGGCGAGGCCGGGGACGACGAGGTTGACGGCGGCCTTGGCAACGATCTGCTACTGGGTGGCATCGGGGCCGATACCATTTTTGGACGCGACGGCAATGACCGGATCGTTGGCGGCAAAGGCGATGACATCTTGCATGATGGCATCGGTCGGGATGTGCTATTGGGAGGGATTGGCGATGACACAATCCATCTCTCTGCCGATGCCGATGTTGACTTGATCGAAGGCGGCGAAGGGTTCGACACCGTCGATCTGTCAGCAGCACAGGTCAGCAGTCGGACAGACGTCGCTTCGGGCGAGGTTCAGCTAGACGGTGGACCCGCCGACCAGATCGTTGATGTCGAGGCATTCGTGTCCGGCTCTGCGGCGGATGAATTCGACTTTTCCGGACTGGTAGCTGGCAAGCATGATGACGACGCGCCAAAGTTCTTTCAGATCACCGACTTTAGTCGTGGTGACACAGTGCGCGTCTCCGAAAGCTTTGCCATTGGGTTTGACGATTTCGCCGATGACCGTCTGTGGGCGTCGACGCCCGAGGCCGGTTCGGAACTTGAAACGCGTATGCGCGAGGCCAGCGGTGAGACCGCGGATGCGGTCCCCAGCCGGCTGTCGTTCCGATCGGCCAGCGAAGAAGGGATGGTCGCGCGCGTGATCGAATTCGATTTCGACGTCGACGGTCATGTCGATCTTACCCTGCTCATCGAGAGCAACTTGCCCGAAGACCAGACCCAATTTTCAGATCAAGTCTGATAGAGGAATATGAAGATGAAACTCAATAACGACATCTCCTCCGATAAGAAGAAGATATATTCCATTCGCGGGCGCGTTATCGGCGGCCTTGTGCTGTCGGGTCTGTTGGTTGCCGGTATCTTTGGCTGGGCGGCGCGTGCCGATCTGGTCGGTGCGGTTGTCCTGACTGGCGAAGTTGCTGTCGACCGCGACCTGCGCGTTGTGCAGCACCGTGACGGTGGCATCGTGCAAGACATTCTCGTCCGGTCGGGCGACACCGTCAACGCAGGCGATGTCCTGATCCAGATCGACAATACCGCCGCCTGGACCGAACGGGCCATTCTTCATGGCAGGATCGCGGAATACTCGATCCGCAAGATGCGTCTCGAAGCACAACGCGATTTGAATGACGGCTTTGAACTGCCCACCGGTCTTGATCAGCTTGTCACGCCGCGCGAGACGATTTCAGAGATCTATGCAGGTGAGCTGCGGATTTTCGAAGGTGTCATTGCCTCTTATCGCAGCCGTAGCGAGCAGCTGGAACTGGGGATCGAGCAGGTTCGTGCCGAGATCGAAGGTCTCGAGGCGCGCCTTACCGCCAAGAATGAAGAAATCCTGTTGGTTTCGACCGAAAATGACCGGGTCGAACAGCTTTCCAATCGCCAGCTGACCGCGCAAAACGCGGTCTTCTCGATCAACCGTGAAAATGTGCGGTTGCAGGGTGAACGTGGCGATATCCTGTCGACGCTGGCCCGGGCCCGTAGCCGGATCAGCGAATTCGAACTCGACATTCTTTCCTTGCGCGATCAGGCGCGGACGGATGCGCAGCAAGAACTGCGTGAGATTGATCCGCAACTGACCGAATTGAACGAACGTCGTCTGGTCGTCGAAGCGACATTGGCCCGCACTGATATCCGCGCGCCCATTGCAGGTCGGATCAATGACATCAACGTCAACTCGATTGGCGGAGTCATTTCGCCCGCCGAGATCCTGGCAACCATCGTGCCCGAAGACGCCAGCCTGGTGTTTACGGGGCGGGTGCCTGCCGTGCAGATCGAACAGGTTGAGGTTGATCGCCCGGCACGCCTGCGCTTTTCGGCCTTTGAACAGAATGCGACGCCGGAAATCTTGGGCGTTGTCGAATATGTCGCCGCGGCTGCCACTCGCGATCAGGTGACGGGCATGGACATGTATTCGATCCGGGTCGCAGTTGCCCCCGAGCAGCTCGACCTTTTGGGTGGACGGGAACTTCGTCCCGGCATGCCGGTCGAAATTTATGTTACCACCTCTGAGCGCACAGCTCTGTCCTATCTTGTGAAACCCTTCCAGGATCAGATCGCCCGCGCGTTCCGCGAACGGTAAACGCCCGCTCGTCATCAACCGCTTGCCGTCAAGGATGGGCGGCAAGATCAAAGCTCAAGACCCCCCGCTGGTTCAGTCCATGCGGGGGGTCTTCTTTTTTGGACGATCGGGCAGGGGGGTCCTATTGGACCTTCGGCCACTCTGAGGTGGTTGCCGTCGGCCAGCGCATTTCTTGCCTTGCTGCATTGGGGTTTGCGCATTTCCACGTGCCGGAAGGTCCCGGCAATATGGTACCAAGGTCTGATTGTTTTAGTCCCAGGGTCCACAACACTGGTCGACTATGGGTGCATCCCGAGACCCCGAAACACCCTCATACCAACCGGGAAGTGTCGCGAACGATGGTTTGCGATTCGGTGAAATTGAAAATTCGAGGGACACTCAAATGGTTTACGTCAACACAAACGACCTTAAGCACATTCTGGACCAGATCTTCATCGCGGAGCAGCACGCCGCCGGTACGCCTTTGACCGATCTGGTGGCTGACCCGCAGCTCGCGTGGGGTTTGCGTCTGGTCGATGGCAGCTTGAACAACCTGACCGAAGGTCGGGACCAGTTCGGAGCGGCCGACCAAGTGATGCCGCGTTTGTTGGATTCGACCTTTCTGACGCAGCCCGACACAGCACACCTTGCCGATCCGAACCCACGCGCACCGCAAGACGGCCCGACGTCGTACCTCCAAACCTCGGGTTCGGTCTACGATGCCGACCCGCGCATCATCTCGAACCTGATTGCTGACCAGACGCTTGCCAACCCGGCCGCCGTCGCAACGATGCTTGGCCAACTCGGTATGTCTGGTCAAGAAATGCTTGCAACGGCGAACGAGGTCGTTGCTGCGCACCAGGCCCTCCTGGATGCGCAGGCCGCAACCACCAATGTCGATGCGGCTATCGCGTTGCAGCGCGAGGCGCTCACAACGGCGTTGAACACGGCGCAAAGCGCACTGACGGCTGCGTCTGAGGACGTCGTGTCCAAGACTTCTGCGAAAACCACGGCAGATGAGGCCGTGACATCTGCGCAAGCCGATCTTGATCTCGCTTCGGCAGCACTGGTCACCGCACAGAACGCGGGTGACGTCGCCCCGGCACAAGCGGCCCTGCAACTGGCTCAGACCGGTTTGGCAAGCGCTCAGGAAATCCTGAACCAAGCAACTGCTGACCTTGAAGCCGCCCAAACCACCGCTGCGAACACGCTTGTGGCACGCGATGCGAAGGTTCTGGAAATCCAGCAGCTTGCAGATGCCAAAACCATCGCTGATACCGCGCTGAGCAACGCTCAGACCGAGTTGAATACACTGCAATCGACATTGGACGGCATGACCGTTCCGACCGGGTTGGCCGCTGCACAGCAAGACTTTGACACTGCCACCAGCAATGTTGCAGCTGCCGAACTTGCATTGAACGACGTCAATGCGCGTCTGCTGACGGCGCAGGGCGAACTGACAACACTGAACAGCGATCTGTCCGCCGCTGAGGCGACCGTTCTGACGCGCCAGGCAACTCTTGCCACTGCGCAGCAGGCCGCTATCGACTCGCAGGCCGCAGTCGATGCTGCCCAAGCCCTCAGCAATACCGAGTCCGCCGAATCCGCTTTGGCACAAACCGCGTTCATGAACGCCTTTGCGGCCTATCTGGCCAGCCCGACGACCAACTACGCTCAGCTGAGCGCAGCCGCCGCCAATTGGTCGGCGGAACGTGCCCAGGCAGATTCTGCCGCGGCAGCGCTTGCCGCAGCGATCAATCTGGATAACGATGCCGATGCGACGGCGGCAGATGCACAAACCGCGCTGAATACGGCCAACACCCTCGTCGCAACCCTTACAGAGCAGCGGGATGCGGCGCAGACCTTGGTCAACAATCTGGTGTCCGAGCAGGGCACGGACGCAACCACCCTTGAAACGGCACAAAACGCACTGACCGATGCCAACACTGCACTGACAAACGCCCAGGAGGCAGCCTCTGCCTATATCACGGCACAAGACGCTGTTAGCACGCAGCAAGCTGTTGTGGATGGCGCAACGACCATAGCCAACGCGGCCGCTGGTGCCGTGACCACCGCTCAGGGCGAGCTGACGGGTCTGAACACCCAACTGACCACTGACGATGGCGAAGTTACGCGTCTGTCCGGTGTCGTGACCACCGCTGGCGGCGACGTGACAACTGCCGAAGGGCTCGTTTCCGACGCTCAGACCGCTCTTAACGATGCACAGTCCGCCAGCGTCGCAATGGGCCTGGCGATGGCGCAAGTTGCAACCGCTTCGATAACTTTCACATCTGCCATGGCGACGGCGGCAACGGCTGCAACCGATCTTGAAACGGCGCTGTCGAATGAAAGCGACCTGCAAACCACGAAGGACCAGGCGGCCACGGCGCTTGCCGCTGTCGACAATGTCGGCGCCGCAGAAGCCGCAACCGCGGCCGCTGCTCTGGCGTTGACCGAGGCTGAAGCTGCGCTCGATACGCTGCTTGTCACCCATGGTATCGAAATGGATGGGAACAATCTGCGGATCGTTGATGTTGCACCCGACGAAGGTCTGTCGGCTTCCTACAACTCGTGGATGACACTCTTCGGTCAGTTCTTCGATCATGGTCTCGACCTTGTCGGAAAAGGTGGCAGCGGCACCGTCTACATTCCGCTCCAGCCTGACGATCCGCTCTATGACGCAACATCTCCGACCAACTTCATGGTGCTGACCCGCGCCACCAACCAGCCCGGCCCGGATGGAATCCTTGGGACCGCAGACGACGTGCGCGAGCACTTCAACAAGACGACCCCATGGGTCGACCAGAACCAGACCTACACCTCGCATGCCTCGCACCAGGTGTTCCTGCGCGAATACGAGCTGGACACCAACGGCCGGCCGGTTGCCAACGGCAACCTGCTGCATGGTGACAGCGGTGGCATGTCCACCTGGGGCAACGTCAAGGCACAGGCTGCCAACCTGCTGGGCATCCAGCTGAATGACAGTGATGTCGTGGATGGTCCGCTGCTTGCGACCGACGTTTATGGCAACTTCATTCCCGGCGCGAACGGCATGCCGCAACTCGTGGTGGCCAACCCGGACTTCGTGACCGACCCGAACCAGCCCGAGTTCCTTCTTATCGAGGGCGATTTGGCGAACCCGGTCGATGCCAGCCAGGCAGTCCGCAACGGCCATGCCTTCCTTGAGGACATCGCCCATAACGCAGCCCCAGGCACCTACGTCGTGGATCGGTTCACCGGAGAGACGGCTGTCAAGCAGGCCGATGCCGATACTGAAACCGGCAATGCTATCATCCCCAACCTGTTCGGCCAGAACGAAACCTACGACAACGAGCTGTTGGATCGCCACTTCATCGCTGGTGACGGGCGTGGCAACGAAAACTTTGGCCTGACCGCCGTGCACCACATCTTCCACACTGAACACAACCGCCAGGTTACGGAGATGAAGCAAACCATCATCGACAGTGGTGAATTGGCCTTCATCAACAACTGGCTGCGTGAACCGATCGACGCAACAGGCCTCGCGGGCATTACTGCCATCGATGATCTGGAATGGAATGGTGAGCGTCTGTTCCAGGCGGCGAAATTCGCCACCGAGATGCAGTACCAGCACCTTGCCTTCGAGGAATTCGGACGCCGCGTGCAGCCGCAGATCGCGCCCTTCATGGTCAATAGCTCGCTTGAGCTGGACGGAGCGATTTTCGCAGAGTTCGCCCATGTGGTTTACCGCTTTGGTCACTCGATGTTGACCGAAAACGTCCAGACCATGGACGCCAACGGTGTCAACACCTCGACAGATCTGATCTCGGCCTTCCTTAACCCGGTGGCCTACGATCAGGACGGCACAATCACGGCGAATCAAGCTGCAGGTGCGGTTGCGCGGGGCATGTCGCGTGAAGCTGGCTCCAACATCGACGAATTCATCACCAGCGCGCTGCGTGACAACCTCGTCGGTCTGCCGCTTGACCTTGCGGCGTTGAACATCGCCCGTGGTCGGGACGCCGGTGTCCCGTCGCTGAATGCGGCAAGGGAACAATTCTATGCCGCAACTGGCAGCGAATTCCTCAAGCCTTACGAGAGTTGGTCCGACTACGCTGCCCACTTGAAGAACCCTGCATCGATCGTGAACTTTATTGCGGCATATGGCGCGCACGACAGCATCGCTACGGCGACCACCGTAGAAGAAAAGCGTGCTGCCGCGATGGAACTGGTCCTGGGGGGCGAAGGAGCGCCGGATGACCGGCTCGACTTTGTCAACGGAACTGGCGTTTGGGCCAATGCAGAAACCGGTATCAACGATGTCGAGTTCTGGATCGGTGGTCTGGCCGAAGCCATCATGCCCTTCGGTGGCATGCTGGGGGCGACATTCGGGTTTGTGTTCCAGCGCCAGATGGAAAACCTGCAGAACGCTGACCGGTTCTACTACCTCAGCCGGACCAACGGTATGAACATGATCGGCGAACTGGAAAACAACTCCTTTGCGTCGATGATCATCCGCAACACCGACATCAAGGATGGTGGAGCGCACATCCCCGCCGATATCTTTGCTGCGATGCAATATATCCTCGAAGTCGACACTTCGGTCCAAACGATTGAAGATCCGGTTTCGGAGGAAGTCGATCCCTTCCTTGCTGGAATGGGCACCAGCCTTGTAGAGCGTGCAACCGCAACGGTGGACCAGCCTCTGGTCAACGGCCAGCTCGAATACGACAACCTGCTGCAATTCAATGGCGGCGATCATGTTGTCCTGGGCGGCACCAACCAGCGTGACATTCTCATTGGCGGCCTTGGCGACGATGCCATTTGGGGCGACGGTGGCGACGACCTCTTGATCGGCGGCTCGGGGGTCAACACCTTCCGTGCGGGCGATGGGGACGACATCATCAAGGATGGTGACGACGTCAGTTTCTTGCACGGCGAAAACGGCAACGACGTCATTTCGGCCGGCGGCGGCGCAGGCGAGCTTATCTTTGGTGGCAGCGGTAACGATGTTATCATGATGGGTGCCGACGACGCCAAGCACGCCTTTGCTGGAATGGGCGACGACTTTGTGCTGGGTGGCGCGGGGTCCGACATTGTCGATGGCGGAGAAGGAGACGACTGGATCGAAGGCGGCGACGGCTTTGACTTCCTGTTTGGCGACAACAACAACAACCTTGGCGGATCGCGTGTCCAGGGCCATGACGTCCTTTGGGGCGGCCCGAACGACAACGACCTTCATGGCGAAAGTGGCGACGATATCCTTGTTCAGGGCGAAGGCACTCATGTGAACTTGGCAGAACTCGGGTACGACTGGATTGTGCACAAGGACGCCAATTCGGGTGCGCAGGTCGACCTGACCAGACGCGTTGTTACAGAGCAGGCCGAATTCTTCAAAGACCGCTACATTGATGCGGAGGCCGTGTCTGGTACACAGCACGACGACATGATCTGGGGAGACAACCGAATTGGTGGCGATGCACCGGCTGATGGTCTTCTGCTGGACAACGAAATCACGCTCTTTGCCAATGAACTTACCCAAGAAGGCGTCGACCGGATTGACGGCCTGCGTGAAGTCCTTGGCGGCATGATGGGTGTAAACCCCGGCGACTTGTTCGTTGCTGGCAACATCTTGCTGGGGGGCAGCGGTAGCGATGTTATCCAGGGCCGTGGCGGTGACGATGTCATCGACGGTGACAAGATGCTGAACGTCCGCATCTCGATCCGTGCTGCGGACGATGAGTTCATCGAAATTGGCACTGTCAATAGCCTGCGCGAAATCCTGACCGACCTCCTGGACGGCACGCTGTCGCCAACTCAGCTGAAGATTACCCGTGAAATCCTTGATGCGGGTCAAGAAGGCGATGTCGACGTCGCAGTCTACTACGATGTGCGCGCCAACTATGATGTCCGCACAGCTCCAGACGGAAGCATTATGGTCTCGCATATCAACGTGACGCCTGGGCCTGTTCTGCTCGATCCGACCAACGGTCGCCCGAACCCGATCAATGGGGACGGCACCGACCGGTTGACCAACATCGAAATCCTGCGCTTTGCTGATCAGGAAATCGATCTTCGGACCAACCCGCCTGGCAACGGTGTCATTTTTGGTACGCCGCAGGATGACGACCTTACCGGGACTATTGGCACGGACGTGATCTATGCTGCCGGTGGGGCGGATGAGATCAATGGTGGCGCTGGGAACGACATCATCTTTGGCGAAGGCGGCAACGACCAGATCATCTGGGATGCCCCCAACGGCGGCTATGATATCGTAAGCGGCGGCAACAACGGTGATGGCATTGGTGACACCGACATGGTGGTCATCAATGCCGATGGAACCGAGACGGCGATCACGATGTACACGGTTGCAGCATGGCTTGATGCCGGTGGTGCTCCCCCGCTTGATCCGCTGTCCGAGATCATCATCACCCGCACAGTGGACGGTGTGGAAACTCCGATCATGGAAG
>ERZ887851.2516-NODE-2516-length-14218-cov-6.808727_pt1 | contig 14218 bp, 6 predicted proteins | sample MGYA00521100_ERZ887851 | MGnify/ENA primary metagenome ERZ887851 (study PRJEB32303, sample SAMEA104408602) | aquatic metagenome | biome: Brackish water; feature: Pelagic; material: water | place: Baltic Sea | collected 2014-06-06T16:11:00 | depth 11,444 m ...
ATCCCATGAATACTAAGTTTTTAAATTTCCTTTTCCTTATTTCTGTACAATTAGTTTGCGCTCAAATATCAGGTACTATTATTGAATTAGATGAGAGCCTCCCTTTAGAATATGCAACTGCAGCTCTTTTTCGTGAACAAGATAAGAGTCTTCAGACTGGAGTCATCACGAACCAGGATGGATTTTTTGAGATAAAAAACATCCCTAATGGACGTTATTATTTAGAAATATCATTTATAGGTTATTCAACAAAAACCGTTGAAAACCTAGAACTTTCTAAGAGTCAAAAATCCATTAATGTCGGATTGGTTTCTCTTGAGCTGGGAAATCAGCTTGGTGAAATTGAATTACGTTCTGAACGGTCTACGGTCATTCATAAAATTGACCGTCAAGTTTTTGACTCCAGAAACTTTCAGTCTAGCCTAGGCGGTACCGCCACTGACGTGATTAAAAATCTTCCTTCCGCTAGCGTGAATGGACTTGGAGAAATTAGTATTAGAGGAAGTAATGGCTTTACTGTATTAATAAATGGGAAGCCAACTCAAGGACAAGTCAGTGCCATTTTAGGACAATTACCAGCAAATTCTTTAGATAAAATTGAAGTTATTACCGCACCTTCAGCCAAATACGATCCGGATGGTAAAGGGGGTATATTAAATATCATTACCAAAAAAGGAGTTACCAACGGCGTTTTTTCTCAGGTTAATGTTCGGGGAGGCCTTCCATCTATTGAGCCTTATGGGACTCAGCGAGCAGCACAGCGTTACGGAATAGATGCTACTGTTAATAGCCGAACTGATTTATGGAACATTTCTGCATCTGCGAGTTACAATCGAAATGACAAAACAGGAAGAAGAGAAGGGGAGTTGTATATCATTAATATACTCCAAGACCGACAAACATTTCTTCCGTCTGATGGCGAGCGAAGCTTTGATGATGTAAATTATAATGGCCGTTTAAATTTTGAATACACGCCTAATAAATCTGATCGCTATTCGTTGGGGTTTTTTGCAGGAAAACATACCAAAGAACGTCTAGCTGATATTACTTACTATAATAACCAATCGGTAAGTCCAATTGGATCTGATCAAAGTTCTAGCTCATTTTCTTATTATAACCACAACCTAAGAATACGTCGTGGTGATTTTGTTTTAAGTAGTTTTGACTATGATCACGACTTCTCAAATGGTTCTAAAATCACCAATTCAGTCTTGTACGAATACACGTTTCTTGGAGGGCCAACGTATAATGACAATGTTGATACTCCCGACTATAATACGATTTATCAACAGGAATACAATACCAACGACAATCCCCTGCATGGATTTCGTTATAATTTTGACTATGCATTCAAGCCCTTTCCGTTTGGACAGCTAGAAGCTGGATATCAGTTTAGATCCCTGAATCATAAAGGAGATTTCGTGTATCAACGGGACGGTGAGCTTGTACCAGAATTCTCAAGTAACATACAACTCAAACGAATCACTCATTCGGGGTACTCCCAGTTTGCTGGGACTAACAATAAATGGGATTATATGGCAGGTATCCGTCTGGAGTCCATGGATAGATCCTATTCAGAATCTCTTTTAAGTGAGGCAAGTCCCAATGACTATACGTATGAATATGTGAAGTTATTTCCTTCAGCCTCGTTACAATACACAGTAAATGAGGATACAAAAATAAAAGCAGCGTATAGCAAGCGAGTGAACCGCACGACAACGCTTAAAATGAATAGTTTTGCTGAACGCGAACATTCTGAGGTTTTTGAACAAGGAGATAACCGGTTGTTACCAGAATTCATTGACTTGGTTGAGTTGGGGATTACCAAAGAGTTTGATTCTAAAAATTCCGTTTACGCCACTTTTTATTATAGACATGTTGATAATGTGATTAATAGAGTAAATACGTTAGCTTATCAATCTAACGGGGTTGTGATTGACAGTATTTTAAATCGTGTATATTCAAATGTAGGAAAAAGTAATGCGAAAGGAATTGAGTTAGGCGCTGAATTTAAACTAAACTCCAATTGGAGTAATTTTATAGGAGCCAATATTTTTAACTATGATATCGATGGACAGTTTGTGTTTAGACACCGCGATGGGGTGAATCGAAACTACAGGGTTAACAATCAAAATACAGTGTATTCCTTTAATATGAATTCTACCTACGCTCTAAAGCAAAACGCTTCTATTCAATTCACGTTTAATTATATTTCTGAAAGAAATACTGCTCAAGGAAAAGATTCTCGGTTTTACACCCCCAATCTAACATTCAAAAAATCCTTTTTAAATAACCAATTGGTGGCTACTTTACAGTGGCAGAATATAGACATGGGATTGTTGAAATCCAACGAGCAAAGTATAGCGACTTCTAGAGCGAATGAGTTTTATACCTACACTAATTACGTATATGAAGTTGATATGGTTATTTTAAATATTTCTTATACATTTAACAAAGTTAAAAATCGCTCTAAGTTTATCAAAAGTGAGTTTGGTAAGCGTGAATTCTAGGCAGTAGTTGCTTCTTAACTAAGCAGTTAAATCAAATGAATTAAACAGCTAAGGACGTCAATGCCTCGATATTTACAACTAGTAAACGATAGATTTTGGCCTGTACTTTTCTTCTGTTCCGAACTCTAAATTTGGAGTTGGCCCCATTACAAACTTAAGCTCGCCACCATTAACTAACTCTTTATGAGTTATGTAAGAGTATTTATGCTCAGCCCCATTAAGTGTTACTTCTTGAATATAAATATTGGAGTTAGAATTGTTTTCTGCGATAATTTTCATGTTTTTACCATTGCCTAAATTTAAATCTACCTCGTCAAACAAGGGACTTCCAAAAACGTAAGCGCCGTTTGAAGGGTTTACAGGATAGAAGCCCATAGAAGAAAATATATACCAAGCAGACATTTGTCCACAGTCTTCATTCCCACTTAAACCATCTGGTTTGTCTGTATACAGATTAGTAGTTATATATCTCACATTTTCAGGTATTTTATATTGCTGCCCTGCATAGGCATACATATAAGTGGTGTGGTGGCTAGGCTCGTTTCCGTGTGCATATTGCCCAATCAGTCCAGTAATATCCATTGAAGACCCTTCTTCCAAATCAGAAGAAATACTAAACAATTGGTCTAGCTTTGAGGTGAACCCTTTATCCCCTCCAAGTAATTCAATCAGACCTTCTGGGTCTTGCGGAGTTAGCCAAAGATATTGCCAAGCATTTCCTTCACAATAATCGTTGACTCTGTGCTGAGCAGACTTAGGATCAAAAGGAGTTCGCCAGCTGCCATCAGCCATCTTACCTCTCATGAATTTTGTTTCAGGATCGAAATAATTTTTATAGGACTTCGAGCGATTTAAAAAATACTCATAGTCTTTTGGCTTATTTAATTTAGCTGCGAGCTGCGCAATTCCCCAATCTGCTATGGCATACTCCATGGTACTCGCAATTGATTCCGCCATGTAATCTGAAGGAATATATCCATATTTCATTAAGTCTTTTACACCAGGCTCGTGGTCTCCAGTTGCACTTTCTTTAACAGCTGCATATACTTTTTCTAAGTCAATCCCTTCAAATCCTTTTAAGCAGGCATCAACAACAACAGGGATAGCACTGTAACCCGGCATCGTATTAGTTTCATTTCCTCTCAAGTGCCATACGGGTAATTTACCTTGTTGCTCAAATATTTTAACCATCGAATTTACCATGTCACTCACTCTCTCTGGCTGCGTTATCGTATACAAAGGGTGCGCAGCTCTGTAGGTATCCCAAAGAGAAAATAGAGTATAGTTGGTAAACGTTGTGTCTTTATACACCTTTTTGTCAGTCCCTCGGTATTCGCCATTAAGATCTTGGAATAGATTAGGGGCAATCATATTGTGATACATTGCTGTATAAAAGACTCTCTTTTTAGCTTTGTCTCTTGTTTTAATATGAATTTTTGAAAGTTCTTTATTCCATTTGTCTTCTGCATCTTTCAACACTCTATTGAAATCCCACCCTGGAATTTCTATCATTAAATTATCTAATCCATTACTTGAACTTACAGGAGAAACACCCATTTTCAAATAAATCACTTCATCTTTTTTAGTAGAAAATTCTAAAAAGCCTTTTAAAAATTTCCCTTTTTTTTCAGAGGCTTTTGCTCTTCTACCATTATTATAAATAATAAAATCTTTAACAGGTTTAGAGACCACTAATGAGAAAAACTCTCTTTGGTCAGATGCCCAACCTGATGAAAACCGATACCCTTCAAATAAAGTATCGTTAATTTGTCTCAAATAAGTGTCGGTTGGGCGGTCAGCACTTCCTTCACCTAAATCTATTATGATCCTTGATTTTGAAGATTCGGGAAAGGTGTATCTGTGCAATCCAGAGCGTTCGGTGGCCGTTAATTCAACCTTAATATCATAGCGATCTAACATGACTTGGTAGTATCCAGGGCTTGCACTTTCTTTGTCTTTCGAATATAAAGAAGCATACCCTTTCATATGTCTGTCCTGTGTTCCAGCATTAATTTTTAACTCGCCGGTCGCCGGCATGACTGTAAGTTCACCTAAATCTGACATTCCAGTACCACTTACATTTAAATGGCAAAACCCTTTAACAATACTGTCTGAGTGATGGTAGGACGATGACCAATCCCAGCCTTTATTAAAATTTGTTGGGCCCACTTGAACCCCGCCAAATGGCACATTAGCCCCTACGAAAACATGCCCATGACCACCAGATCCGATAAAGGGATCAACATATTTTATATAGTTATTCGGCTTCATACTTTTAAAACCAAAACTTATTAATATGAGCGCCATTACAGCAAATATGTTTTTAAAATTAAGATGTTTCATGTATTATATTTTTTAATTTGTATTAAGGTTGGCAGTTTTTTTTTATTTGTAGCTTTAAAATCTCTTACTAATTATTAAGCACCTAGTTTGTAATTGCACCATAACCTGACAACTCTACTTCTATTAATTGAAATGCTTGATTTCCAACGGTTGAGGTATACCGTAATCGGATGTATCTTGAAAATGGTCCAGTAGGAAAATCAAACTCAATTGTTTGGAGGTCACCTCCGCTAATGCTTTGATCGACGATAAGCTGCCAGCCAGCATTTTCAAAACTTTCAGTTGAAACAGGGTCAGAAACTACTGTATTTCCAATGGATTGAAATACTGGTAAGGTTTCTGCATCCTCTAAATTGGGTCTTCCCCAGATCTCTAATTGAGTGGGGTTGTTTCCAGAAAAGTTATTGGGATCTCTAAAGTGTAATTTACATTTTGTTAATTGAGTCGTAACCCCTAAATCTATTGTAAAATGTCCAGGGACTGCATCTTCTCCTGAGTGATATCCATAAGCATCATTGCCAGACCATAAAGAGTTGTTATCCCATAAATAATTGGAAGGGTTTCCACCATAAGAGTTTCCTGGATTGTCGCTAGGCATCAATGACATAGAAAATAGAGATTTATCATGAACTAAAGGCTGACTATCTTGCCCATATAGAGTCATTTCCGTTAGCTGTGAATTGGTATTTCCAACCGAGGACAAGACTCGGTATCTAAGATATCGTACTTGGTTTGCAGGGCTGACTAAAAAACTACTACTCGCCATCGTTTCACCATCAATAGTTCCTTCGTATAGTAGGCTCCAACCTGCATTATAAAAAGCAGCGTCAGTATTAGAACTAGTTTCTGCGAATTCAATATTATCACGACCCCATATTTGTACTTCAGTTGCATTGTTTTGAGGGGAAGAACTTGGAGTAGGCATTTCTAGTTTGACCTTTCTTAGTGTGGTGTTTAAGCCCAGATCCAGAGTAAAATGATGTGGCATGTCTCCTGGATTTGAATAATAGGTGAAAGTGTCATCGCCAGCCCACGAGCCATCCCCATCAAATAGGTATAGTTCTGGATTTGCGTTATTATATGTCCCTAGGTTATCACTAGGCATTTGTACGAGCTGAAAAAAACTTTTTTCAAGTTCACTATACGGAACGTCTGGTAGGGTATAGCTATTAGCGGATAAAGGGATGGTGTCAATCCCATTTAGTCCTGATTGTATATATGATTTAGCATCTATGTTGCCCAAAGGGTTAAAGTCTATTAGTTCGACTCTATTGTCTTCAAAAAATGCAGTGTCTCTAACGATTTCATTTGCTTCGTTTTCGTAATCGATAGTAGTGAAAATTACATATTCAGATTCTGCATTTTCACTAAAATTAACATAATTCCCATCGCTATCAAAACTATAACCAGTAATTTCTCTTGGGTCCTGATTCGAAACAAATTCATCACCTATTGCGAAACCGGCTACAAATTGTGGGATCGATAAATTCCCGTCGGGATCTTGGGTGGTAACACTAAACTCGTAGCTTTCTTCGTCTAAGTCAGACAATAGAGCGGCATAAATTTCATCATTGTTGTTTATGTCAAATGTTTGTATTGCTCCATTAAATTCTATGATTAATTGATCTGAATTTCCAAGGAATTGAGTGTAACCCTCTAATTGCGCTCTATAGTATCCAGGTCTAATGGTCAAAGTGTCTAACCTTCCTGCGTAGATAATTTCTCCATTTAAATACTGTTTATGGATGGATTCTATATCTCCACAACGTAGTAAGAACAGCGGTAAGACTAACAAAAAAAGTAATAAATAGGGTTTAGTTTTAAATATTCTCATGATTTAAATATATCGTTATTCAACGAGGCCTCCCCAAAATGAGAGTTCTCCAATTACTGACACCATTTGATTATTCCAAGATTCTAAGTTTACAAATCGTATGTACTTAATATTGTATTGTTGTGCGTCATAGCCAAAAACAAAATCTTCTCCGTTATCTTGAAATAAGTAATCTTCTTCAGTATTTGAACCAGGGGGCAACCCTGAAGGTTTAAAGGACTCAAATTCCCCTAAAAGTATCCAGCCATCCCCAGGGTTTTCGGGACTATAGATAGGTAAATTATCTAAGTTTTCACGGCCATAAATTTTAAATATCTTTGGGTTTCCATGTTTATATAATTCGGAACCACCTCTTTGGTATAATTTAAACCTATTTAATTTAACGGTTTGCCCTAAACTGATGGTTAACTGGTGTGGAAGTGCTAAAAAGCTAGTGTGTCCACAGTTCCATTGGCTACTCCATGACCCATCCCACATTTGATTTGCAGAGAATCCATATTCGCTGAAGCTTTCGTCTCCTGGCATTGGTTGTATCGAGAAATAGCCTTTATCTAAAAACACATCCTGCAAGGGGGTTGTTTCTAAAGTTTTTGTTATGGTTTGATTTCCCCAACGATCTTCAACATAAATAATAAATGTAGTAGGAACAGGATCATATCCTCTAAAGCTGTAGGAACTATTGGCCTGACTTGTATAAAAGGATTCTTTAAACACCTGGTTTCCTTCTGTATCAATAATAGACATATTTAAGGAGACCTCTGCTCTAGTAGGATTTAGGTATGAGATGTTGATTCCACCAAAATCTTGAGCCCCTTCAATAGATTCTAATATCGCATGTATTGGTGCTTCCAAAGGAGAGATTATAGTAGTAACTGCTTCCGATTCGTTGTCCCCCGTGTCTACAGCTGTAACATCTACAGAGTAGTCTCCAGATTGCCCAAAGCCAATAATGCTTAAAGTGTCTATTACTGAGGATACGATTACTTGTTTAGAAATACCATTTTCATCGCTGTAAGCCCCTTTTATATATAACAAGTCTTGGTTTGTTGGTGGGGTAAATCGGATGATTGCTCCCCCTGCTCTGTTTTCTACAGAATTAATTACAACGGGATCGGGAGGAGTTCCGTCGGATCCGTATGCTCTGTGTTCCTCTTCTGTACACCCCAAAATTAAGAGCAAACAAATTAGCGAATATACTATATTGATTTTCGGTTTTTTCATTTTTCGTTTAATAACGTTTGTTGTTTTTACCATCCTGGGTTTTGAATTAAGTTAGGATTTCTTAGTAACTCTGTTTGACTAATAGGCCACAAATAGTCTTTAGTTAGGTAGTTTCTATAAAAGATATTTTCAACTTCGTAAAAGCCCGCGACATCGGGTTTAAATATGTTCCAGCCTCTAATAGGCTTACTGAAATATTCACCTGCTAGTTTCCATCGTCTTAAATCCCAGTATCGATGCCCTTCAAGGGCTAGTTCAATCATCCTTTCTTGGTGTATGATAGCTCTCATGCCATCTTTTGTGCTAGGTTTACTTGGGTTTGCAGAATGCATCTGCCAAGTATTTACTAAGTCACCCCCAACATCCAATCCGGCTCTATCTCTCACTTTTTGAATGTATTCATAAACATCGGCATCTGGCGCTGCCTTTGTTTCATTAGAAGCTTCAGCATACATTAAATATAAGTCTGAGAGTCTGATTATAGGAAATGAATACCCTTGTATAGTAGAGCCTTCCAATGAGATTATATTTTCGTAGTGAACTAGTTTTTTTGCAAAATACCCTGTAATTGAATAAATTTCAAATCCTTGTTTTCCAGATGGCGCTCCAGCCTTAGCATTTAAATGTGGTATGAAATTCATGTTTTCAGTCTCTAACGAAAACCACTTACCACCATCAAAACCTAAAGTAGAGTAAAACCGGGGCTCTCTAAAAGTGTGTAATTTAGCTGTAGCATAATCATCTTCAATATAAAACTCATGATAATTTTCATTATCAGCATCTAGTATTGGGGTTTGAACAACATCAAATCGATTTCCATACTCCCATGAAATATCTTCGTCAATTGGGACTCCATTTCGAGTGTAAAATGTTTCAACCATATTTAGAGTTGGAGCGTGAGACTTTTTGGTGTAGCCAAATAGTGCTGAGTGGTCTGCGGTCCATCTTGGCTGACACCATTGTTGTAATTCGCCTGTCCAATCAGCTGAAAATGCCCAGATTATTTCAGAATTAAATGGCTCAGTGATCGCTGCTCTAAGACTTAGTTCTTGGGTTATTTGATCACTAATTCCTCCGATTATAGGGAGTTGCTGATTAAATTGATATAGGGAATGCCCATTGGCTTCTGCACTTTCAATAGCATCTAATAAGGCGTCTTTAGCTAAGACCCATTTTTGAGGGTCATAGGACTGGTTAACTAAACTGTTACCTTGATTGTCAATAAGACTGCTAAAATCTGTGTTTCCATTAAAAATAGGACTAGCGCTTAGCATTAAAATTTTAGCCTTAAGTGCTTTTGCTATTGGCATAGTGATTCTGCCTTGTTCTGTGTAGACATAATTAATGAGCCCCGGCAAGTTGTCTGCCACTATAACTTCATCTAGTAACTCTGTTAGATAGGTTACAACTTCATCAATTGAGGCTCTATATACATTTGTTTCTGTCGATGGGGCACTAACAGGAATATTAGTGTCTACTATTGGAATCGGACCATACATTTGCATAAGCCAAAAGTGATAAAATGCTTTAAGGACCTTCACTTCATCAAGCCAACGAATGCGTTCTTCTTCCTCAAGCCCTGGAACTGCCACTAGATTATCTAAAAAGATATTACAATCTCTGAGAGCATTAAATAGACTCCGCGGAGCTCCTCTACCACCTTCCCAGTAGTTCAAGTATGGACTTGAAGAATTTTGCATTCCTTTAGCGACTCGAAAGCTTGTTTCGTTGTTCATGTAAAAATCATTTTCAGCGTAATACCAAACTTCATCTCCAGCTAGCAATGAAAAATTCTGCTCAACGTGCGCATGTTCAGGAATATATGTGTAGCATGTTGAAAGAAAATTTTCAGCTGTAGACCGCGTATTAAAAGCTAAATCAATAGTTGCAATATTGTCTGGAACAACATCTAGATAATCATCTTCACATGAGGTGAAAATTAAAACAAAAAGTATAAGGATTTTTCTCATGATTAGTTGTTAAAAATTTAAATTTACGCCAATGTTAGCTCCTTGCTGTATTGGGTAACCTAGTCCGTTACCACCCATTTCTACATCCCATAATTTAAACTTGCTAAATGTGAACAGGTTAGATCCCGTAATATAAACCCTTGCAGATGATAAATTAACTCGAGATGCTAAACGGTCCGGTATAGAGTAACCGAACTCAACAGATTTGAGTCTTAGAAAAGAGCCATCTCGAAGCCACCATGTGCTATTTCGATTGTTATTGTCTATCAATTGATCAGAAAGTCGTGGCCAAGCTGCATAAAGGTTTCTGTCGTTTTCGGACCAATGGTCATTAGCCCACGCACTTAAAAGGGCATTGTTTCCAATGGCACTTCCACTTGTGTCAATAAATGGTGATGTGTTGTAGGCATCTATAAAAAAAGAAGACTTCAGAGATCCCTGGAAAAAGAACGACAAATCAAAGCTTTTGTATGAGCTAGAAATACCAAAACCGTAAATTATTTCTGGAGTTGTTGGATAGCCTATCGCAACTTCATCATTGATGTCTATAATCCCATCTTTGTTAATGTCTTTATATTTTATATCTCCTGCTATATAGTCTCCAAAAGTTTGTAGTGGGGAATTCGCAATATCAGCTTCGTCAATAAATAACCGCTCAGCAATGTATCCAAATGGTTGTGATAAGTTCAAACCAATTCTTGAGCGCCACGGCAATCCTGCATTCCTATAATCTAATTCTTCATAAACTTCATACTTGCTTGTTGCAAAAGAAAAGTTAGCTCTAGCAGACACAAAGAGATCATCACTAAGGCTGTCTTTGTAGTCGATAGTAAACTCAAAACCTTTTGAAGATGCTTCTCCCACATTAGCTCTTAATGGAGCTTGAAGCCCCATTGATGCGGGAATCTGAGCTCGATCCATTAAAATGTTAGAACGGTATTCAGTAAAGTAATCTGCTTGGATATCTAAAACTCCTAATAATCCAAGTTCAACTCCCACGTTTAACATCTTTGCTTTTTCCCAAGTAATTTGATCATTTGCATAACGATCTATACTCACACCATTAATATATGTTCCAAATTCTTGCCCAAAACTAGACCCCATTGAGCCATTATTTAAGTTGACTTGAGAAATATAGAAAAACCTATCGTCGGCGCTCCCAATTTGATCATTACCTACTAGTCCATAGGTCCCTTTTAATTTTAACTTGGTAATGGTATTTGAAAGAGGTTCCATAAATTCTTCATTTGATACATACCATCCAAATCCAAATGATGGAAAAAACCCAAATCTTTCTGATTTTGCAAACCGTTCCGATCCGTTGTAACCAAAATTAAACTCAGAGAAATATCTGTCATCAAAACCATAAGTGAATCTTCCTGAGAGCCCGATGTTCCTGTATGGTAATGAGCTTTGCAGGTTTCCAGCATTAGCATATTTGAGTTCTCTTAAAATTCCAATTAACATCCCTGAAATTTCATGTTTTTCATTCAGGGTTTTTTTATAGTTTATTGAGCCCTCAAAATAAGTGGAATTCGTTATAATTTTAGTGCCTTCGTTATACTCTAAATATTCAGTTCCTTGGTTTGGGTTTAATGCAACCAAAGTGTATTGATCGCTTTGAAAATCATAATTTCCAAGGGAATAGTAAAATGGATTGTAACGCCTTTCTAAATTATAAAATGAATAGCGTGACGTGTTAGCTAGTAGCCTAGCGTTTAATCCTTCTGTTATAAAGCCTAAATCTTGCTTAACTTCAACGGTTGCTAAAAAGTTATTATAACTCTCATCCTTATAGCCCCTCATAAGGTCTGCATAGGGATTTAAATATCCTCCAAACTGACCTGCATTTCCGAAAAGCACATGAGATGAGTTTTGAAACTGCGCATCTGGCTCATAAAATTTTGGATATAAAACAGGGTTTGCTTGCATTGCTTTTCTATAAGTTGCTTCTCCTCCATCTATAGGGCCTATGTAATCATCGAAATTGCCATTAAATTTAAGAGCCACTTCAGTGGTAGGTGTTAAATTTACATTGATGTTAGATCTCAGCGAAATTCGTTTAAAATTTATATTGTTATTAAAATTATTTCGAGGGTCTACCTTCAAGTTTCCGTTATCAGTATTTACGGTAGTTGCCAAATAATATCTAGCAATTTTACCACCACCGCTAATGTTGAAGTTAAACCTACTATTAAGGGTATAATCTTCTAGTAATTCATCGAACCAGTCTACCGTTGGATAGGCCATTTTGTTCCTGTTGGGATCTTTAGAGATTAGTATTTTCTCTAAAGAATAAATCCTGCCTCCTAAGGCGTTTCTTGTTACCAAAGCTTCATTGTGTAAAGTCATGTAGGTAATTGGGTCTGCTATTTCTAGAGAACGTGTTGGTGCGGAGTAGGATTTTTCATAGCGCACATTAACCCTAACAACCCCTTCTTTCCCTACTTTTGTGGTCACTAAAATAACTCCATTTGCACCCCTCGCTCCATAAAGTGAAGTTGCGGTAGCATCTTTCATTATAGAAAAGCTAGCAATATCATCTGGCTGCAAGCGAGCTAAATCTGTTGAAGTTGTTTCTATCCCATCTATTAGAATTAATGGGGATCTAGCATAACCAAATGTACTAACCCCTCTAATAAAAAACTCAGCATTATCTCTTCCAGGCTCTCCGCTCCTTTGAAAAGCAATGACTCCAGCTACGCGACCTGCTAATGCAGTGGTCAAATTACTTGATGATGTTTTTAGTTCTGTTGGGTCAATAGATGTTACAGCTGCAATGACACTTGATTTTTTTTGTTTACCATAGGCGACTACTGTTACTTCATCTAGCGCTGAAAGATCTTCCTGTAGTATAATTTTTAAATTGGTTTCTGTTGTGATATTAACCACTTGAGATTCATAACCCACATAGCTAAAAGATAATCGTGAACCAGGATTAATCGCGATTGAAAAATCTCCATCAAAATCAGAAACAACACCATTTCTTGGGTTACTTTCTTCAATGATGTTTACTCCAGGAATGGGTGTGTTTGAGTTGTCAATGACAGTTCCCGAAATTATTTGTTGTTGTTGAGCCGAAACACTTAAAAAAACAAAAAAGAAGAAACCCATGAAAGAGTTCTTGGAAAAAAGGACTGTGATGGAATTAATCATTTAATAATGAATTTTTGATAGTGTGAAATAAAAGCTGAATCTAGCTCTTGTGTAAATATAGTTAAACGAACTATATTTTTATTGCGGATATTACCTATATTACGTTAATTAATTAGGAATTAATTAAAAAAAATAAAAATTAATCATTTATTAACCGGCACTTAATCTCGCTGTTAACCTACACAAGTTATATTTATACTTTAAATGTTCTAGTTATGGTTTTAGGTTTAAGTAAAATAGTAGAACTTTTCTAAACATCAAACCTATTATTTTTAAAAATAATCTTAATTTGTGATAGTCGCAAATATCTAACCAAAATTAACTTTATGAAAAAAATTACTTTTCAAAGAAAACAGAATGTTATTAAAAAGTTTTTTATTGTTTTAATAATTGCATTCGTTTCTAATCTTGATGCACAGACCACTCTACTAACTGTAGGATCAAGTGGCGCTTTAACAATTAATAGTGGAGGGACTTTAAATGTCTCTGGCTTGGAGTTGAGTCCAAGCTCTGACTATACTATTAATGAAACACAAGTTTCAAAAGAGTTGACAGCTGTCTTGTTGGATGGGACTCCAGCCATGGAGAAAGTTTATTCCCTAAATGCTGACATCGAAAACTTTTTAGGGACTATCTCCTACAATTATGTAGATAGCGAAATGAACGGACTTTCTCATGATGCGTCTATGTATGTTTACGATACTACAAGTTCTGAATGGACCGAGTATTTAGATACGGATTCTGCGGATTACACAGTAACAAGTACTTTCGATTCCCCAATTCAAATAAACCAAGTCACAGTAGGTGCTCCAAACAGCTTAGCTGTTGAGGACATAATTGCTATGGGAATCAGAATTTACCCAAATCCATCTTCCTCTGTCATAAATATAGACTACCATGATGACTTACAATTAACCTTATTTAACGTTTTGGGACAACAAGTAATGAGTTCTAATTCTAAATCAATCAACATTTCAAACTTAGATCAAGGAACTTATATTTTAAGGGCTGAAGATTCAAACAATACTATTAATAACTTCAAAATAATCAAAAGATGAAAAAACACATTCAATTAACTTTAATATTTGCTATTGCATTTACTTTCAATTACTCATTCTCACAGCCAGCAGATCAAGACAAACAGTCTGCGCTTGTTTTTGTTGAGAACGGAGATGCACAACCTC
>ERZ887851.2517-NODE-2517-length-14217-cov-19.893024_pt1 | contig 14217 bp, 12 predicted proteins | sample MGYA00521100_ERZ887851 | MGnify/ENA primary metagenome ERZ887851 (study PRJEB32303, sample SAMEA104408602) | aquatic metagenome | biome: Brackish water; feature: Pelagic; material: water | place: Baltic Sea | collected 2014-06-06T16:11:00 | depth 11,444 m ...
CTATGGTATTCTTTTAAAAAACTGCTCATATAATTCCTATGATAAATACTTTATATAAACTATTTATTACCTATAGTAATATAGGGTTATAATACTGAAAGAGAATATTTACCATGGTAAGATTAACTGGCACTGTTGCAGATATGTCCGCTGAGGACTTTGTAGCCGCTATAAGAGGCGGCGCAGCAAATCGTGGTAATCAAACTCCTGGCGTAACTAGGGGGAACGCTGCCGCAGACGCTGCTATGAAAGTTTTGACAGGTATCACCGGTGCAGCTGGAAACATAATTGAAAAAGGTGGCGGGCGGCTATCAGATGCTGCTAGTGAGTTTAGCGGCGCATTAGGCGGAATGATCGGCTATGTAGAAAATACTAACGATGTATTTCAAAGTTTATCAAAAGTAGGTGCCGGATTTAATGCAGATCTAGGAAGTCTAAGAGCATCAGCAGCATTAACACGAATGCCTTTAGATCAATTTGCAGGCATGATTGCCCAAAACACACAGGAACTAGCTGGGTTTAGTGGCGGCGTAAATGCTGGTGCAAAAAGATTTACTCAATTAAGTTATGCAATGTTTGATTCTAACCTCATAGAAAATTTTATGGACTTAGGAATGACTGTTGAAGAATCAAATGATTTTTTAATGAAAAACATGGCATTTGATCGTAGACGTGCAAGATTAGAAAACATGACTGATCAGCAGCAAGTACAAGCGGCACTAGATCTTGCTAAGTCGATGGACGTCATGGCTAAAATTACAGGTAAGAGTGTACAAGAACAACAAGACAATATGACTGATAGAATGAGAGAAGGTGCAACCCAAGCTAGATTGCGTTTATTAGAAAAACAAGGTGTTACTGGAGCAAGTGACGCATATAAGCAAGCACAGCAAGCTTTATCAGGCTCACCTAAAGTAGTTGGCGACTTATTAGCCGATCTTACACAAACTGGCGTACCATTAACAGAAGCTACAAAGAATTTTGCTGCAACAAACGCAGAAGCATATGCACTACTACAACAATCTGCCGCTGCAACTAAACGCGGAGATGTTGGGACAGCAGAAAGACTAGCAGCACGAGCAGCAGCAGCTACAGCCGCATATGCTGACAGTCAGCAAGGTCTTACATTAGCTACTCTTGGAGGTGTTAGCGATATTGCAAAAGGGCAAGCAGATAGATTAGAAGAAATTGGCCCTTTAATTGATGCAATGGCTGAACATTCTGCTAAACTTGAAAGAGAAATTGGAAGAACGCCGACAATGATCGAAACGTATAATGATATGTTGTCAAATGCTGTAGATATACAAGGTAGACAATTAGGCGGCACATTGCCAGGACAAGAACTTCAGCAATCGGTTAGAGACGGACAGTTGCAGATAGCAAATATAGCATCGACATTTAACACAGAATTAGGCAAAGCAATGAGTAGTAGTGCAGTTGCACAAGGTATATTTGAGGGATTAACTAACTTTATAGAAGGTGGCGCAGGAATTACAATTGGCGCAGCCGCAGTAGCTACTAATCTAGCAAGCGGAGTTACACCTGATGATGTTGCCGGTGCAACGGACAATCCAGAAGTGCGTGACGCTCTATTAGCACTGACTGATCCATTATCAACTATTGCTGAGAAAACAACTGCAGAAACAACACTAATTGATGCAGGTGTATTAAATCCAGACGGCTCTATGGATGTTAATGTTGTTTCTGACCTGTTTGGAAATCTATCTGCAGACATGCAAGCTGTCTTAGACCAATCAGATGTAACTCCGAGTACTGATAGTTTTCTGGCGCAATTTCGACAATATCTTCTTGGCCAGGACAGGGCACTTGGCGGTCCTGTTAAACAAGGTGTTGCACATAGAGTAGGTGAACAAGGGCCGGAAATGTTTGTTCCTGACACAGACGGTACAATTATACCAAACATGAAATCAGAGATGAATAGAATAACAAATCTACAGGAAAAAGAATCTCGGGAATCGTTGACGATGGCCAGGCTAGCGCAATATGCGCCGGATGTTGATAATATTGAATCTCAACAATCGTTAATGATGGATAGACTATCACAGTTAACAATGCCGGATGTTGCTAACCTCTTGCAAGATGAGTTACAACAGTTTGGAGCACCAATGTCTGAAGCAGCAAAAAACTTTGCAGCAATAAATCCAGATGTATATGATTCTATGCAACAAGCTTCTACTACATTATTATCAGGAATAGAAAGTGCAATTATTCCAAATATGAAATCAACAATAAGTCGAATGCCAGATGTTGCTAAAATCTTGCAAGACGAGTTACAACAGTTTGGAGCACCAATGTCTGAAGCAGCAAAAAACTTTGCAGCAACGAATTCAGATTCTCGTAATACAGCAGCATCATCTACTGATAATAGAACATTAGAACAAAAACTTGACAACCTGAACCAGACTATGTTACAATTAGTAAGCATAAATAGTACACAAGCAAGAACAGGCGAAAAGCATTTGCGAGCTTCTCGATATAATGGTAATTTAATGACAGGACTAGGTAGAGCATGAGTTGGAAAAAACATTTTACACCTGTGCAAACAGGCGACAACCCAAATGGAAGCTATGGTCCAATAAGCGGTTCAGCTTCTGCTGGTCGTCCAGGTCCAGCACGATCTAACTATTCAAGTTACTTGCCTGATGTGTATGTGGGTTCACCTAACAGAGTTGAACGCTACGGCCAATACAATACAATGGATTTAGATAGCGAAGTTAATGCTGCATTAGATATCCTTGCTGAGTTTTGTACACAAAAGAATAAACAAAATGGCACTAACTTTAAATTTGCTTTTAATAAAAGTGCAACAAATAACGAAATTAACATTTTAGGCCAGTACTTAAAACAATGGTGTAAAATAAACAACTTTGAAACAAGAATGTTTAGAACATTCCGTAATGTGTTTAAGTACGGCGATGCAATATTCTTAAGAGATCCAGAAACTAAAAAGTTGTTTCATGTTGACCCTGCAAAGCTAACACGCATTATTGTTAATGAAAGTACTGGAAAAGTACCAGAGCAGTATATTATTAAAGATATTAATTTAAACTTTACTGAAATGGTTGCTACTACTCCGCATATTACTAATGGTAACATGGGCAATCCTGGAGCAAACTATCAAACTGGTGGTGCTCGCGGAATGACTGGCGGCGCTGCTGGGCAAAGTGGATCTAGATTTGATGTTGTTGACGGCGAGATTGCAATTGATGCAGACCATGTTGTGCATTTAAGTTTATCAGAAGGATTAGACAATAACTATCCTTTTGGCAATAGTTTACTTGAAACTATTTTTAAAGTATTTAAACAAAAAGAATTACTCGAAGATGCTATTATCATTTATCGTGTACAACGTGCGCCAGAGCGCAGAGTATTCTATGTTGATGTGGGTAACATGCCATCACACCTTGCTATGCAATTTGTTGAGCGTGTTAAAACGGAAATACATCAAAGGCGTATCCCATCGTCGACAGGTGGCGGAACTAATGTCATAGACAGTTCATATAACCCTCTGTCAATTAACGAAGATTACTTTTTCCCACAAACTGCTGAAGGGCGTGGTTCAAAAGTTGAAACATTACCAGGCGGTACTAACCTAGGAGAGATTGATGACCTTAGATATTTTACTAATAAGCTCGTACGCGGTTTACGAATCCCTAGCAGCTATCTACCCACAGGCGCTGATGACGGAGCTTCTTCATACAATGACGGACGAGTTGGAACTGCTTACATACAAGAATTAAGATTTAATACTTATTGCGAAAGATTGCAAGGATTAATTGCAGAAGAATTTAATCAGGAATTTAAACGATACTTGTTAGAAAAGGGCGTAAACATTGATACTGCAATGTTTGATCTTGAGTTTGAAACTCCACAAAACTTTGCAGCATACAGACAATCAGAACTTGACAATGCTCGTGTACCGACATTTACACAAATGAGTGCTATTCCATATGTGTCGAATAGATTTGCTATGATGCGTTTCTTAGGCATGAGCGAAGAAGAAGTTGCAGAAAATGAACGGTTGTGGAAAGAAGAAAACGACGAAACACTTAATACAGGCGGCGAAGATGCTAGTGCAGAAATGCGCGGAGCAGGTATTAGTAGTGCAGGTATTAGTTCAGACATTGACGGTGCAGAAGACATTGCTCCAGAAGATGGAGATATTGAAATTGGCGGAGAAGCAACGCCTCCAGATACAGTTACAGGCGGAGATGTTGCAGCGCCTTCTCAAGGTGCAACAACAACACAAACGGTATAAATACAATATGATATTAAGAGAACTATTTTATTACGACAAAGAAACAATCGAGTCTACTGAGGATGATCGTTATGACCCTCAGTATGATGATAGTGTTGTTAAAATGAATGATACTCGTAAAACACGTCTTACATTGCGTCAAATTAATCGTGCAAGAAAAGCAAGTGAACTACATGCAACTGAAAAAGCAAATGAACTAGATTTTGTAAGACAAATGTACGGATTGGCAGCGCAAGCTGAAGCTGCTGTTGTTTAATGCCAAAATTAGACAAGGCTTTATACACTAAGGATCAGTATAAGGTATTAAAAGCTGCACTAAAGGCTGAAAAAGCTGCTTCTAAGTTAACACAATCTATATCTATAATAGAACATTTACAATCTAAAATACTTACTGGATTTGTACTAGGCAATGGTACTAGCAGGTCCGAAATCTCTCCGATTGAATTACAAAAATTAGGAAAAGTATACGGATGTAATGCTTTATACAGAAATTTTGCACCCGATCATCTAATTGCTGTTGATACTAAAATGGTTGTTGAGATTAATGAAACAAATTATCAGAAAACAAACCAAGTATGGACAAATCCTAATAAAGCATTTGCAAAGATGGATGGATTTAATTTTTTTCATCCTAGCAAAGGATGGTCAAGCGGCCCTACAGCATTATGGTTAGCTAGTCAGCATCAAAACACAACAATATACATATTAGGATTTGATTATAAAGGATTACCGAACAGTAATAAAGTAAATAATATATATTCCGGTTCGACAAATTATAAAAAAACTTCAGATACTGCTACATATTACGGTAATTGGGTACGCCAAACTAAAACAGTTATAGAATCAAATAGTAGCATTAAGTATGTAAGAGTAATAGCATCTGATAATTTTATTCCAAACGAACTAAATAAAATTAGTAACTTAACACATATTACAATAGAAGTATTCAAAAAAAAGTACTCTCTCACCTAAATGGCTCGTTTTGAGCCTATTATCATCCCATATTTCTAATAAATAGTAAATACAATTGACAGCCTTACCATAGGTACAACATTTATTAGGAGATAAAAATGGCAGATACAAATAAATTTGAACAGATGCTTGAAAAACTTGTCAACGAAGACAAGGCAGGCGCTGAAGAACTATTCCACGAGATTGTGGTAGAAAAATCACGAGATATTTACGAAGGTTTGCTAGAAGCAGAACTTGAAGTAGACGAAACTGATGACGAAGAAGTTGATGAAGCAACTGACGAAGAAGTTGATGAGTCAGATGAAGAAGTTGATGAGTCAGATGATGATAAAGAATTAGACGAAGATTTTAATCTAGACGAGTTTGAAGTTGAAGCAGATCCAATGGACGCTATGATGGGCGACATGGAAGTAGATGGCGGCGAAGCACCAGCTATGGATATGGATATGGATATGGGCGACGAAGGTGGCGAAGGCGATGTTGAAGATCGTGTTGAAGACCTAGAAGACGCACTAGACGAATTAAAAGCAGAATTTGAAAAAATGATGTCCGGTGACGATGGAGATGAAGACGGCGAAGACGCTGGCGACATGGACATGGATATGGACATGGATAATAACGGTGATGACGACGAAGAAGCTGAAGAAGCTTATGCGTTTGAAGCATCAGATGAAGAAGTTGAAGAAGCAGCAGACGAAGAAACTGACGAATCAACTAAATCAGAAGCAGAAACAATGCGTGAATATGTTGAAAAAGTAACAGCTAAAATGGGCGACAACGGTGCAAACACTAAGTCAACTGTAGCTAGTGCAAACAACATGGGCGGAGATGCTTCAAACTTGGTAGCAGGCGGCGAAGCTGATACAAAGGGAACAACAGGCGGACTTGCAGCACCTTCCGAAAAAGAAGATAATGCAGGAAATGTTAATGTACCCGGCGGTAAAGCAGCTAAGTCAAACAAAGCAATGCCAAAAGGCCACGGTGCTGAGAAAAAAGGCGCAGGCGAAACTGCTGATAATAAAAAATCTACTATTGGCAAATAAGTAAGGACTAATAGATGAATCACTTACGAGAACACCTAAGTTTCGATCAAGCGAATATTGTCGTTGAGTCTGCTAACGAAGGAAAAGACTTGTACATGAAAGGTATCATGATACAAGGCGGAGTACGCAACGCTAACCAGCGTGTGTATCCTGTAAATGAAATTGGCAGGGCTGTCAAAACTCTCAGCGAACAAATCGAGGGTGGATACAGTGTACTCGGAGAAGTTGATCATCCAGAAGGCCTTAATATAAACTTAGACCGTGTAAGTCACATGATATCCGAATGTTGGATGGACGGTGATAACGGTTATGGTAAACTAAAAATACTACCAACACCGATGGGACAACTAGTTAAAACAATGCTGGAAAGCGGAGTTAAATTAGGCGTTTCATCGCGTGGTAGCGGTAATGTAAGCGAAGACGGTAGCGGCAACGTTAGCGACTTTGAAATAATCACTGTGGACGTTGTGGCTCAGCCTAGCGCCCCTGGTGCATATCCCACACCAATATACGAGCATTTAATGAATGCACGAGGTGGGATGAAGGCATATGAATTTGCACAGGCAACTAAAAACGATCCTAAGGCACAAAAATATCTAAAAGAATCTCTGATTAATATAATCAGCAGACTCCAATAACAGGAGAAAATATAATGTTGGACGCACTTAAAACACTTTTCGAAAATGATGTAGTATCAGAAGATGTACGTGCAGAAATCGAAGGCGCATGGGAGCAAAAGATTCAAGAAAACAAAATGCAGGCAACTGCTGAGTTACGGGAAGAATTTGCTAAAAAGTACGAGCACGATAAATCAACTATGGTTGAAGCTATCGACTCTATGATCTCAGAACGCCTTGCAGAAGAAATTGCCGAGTTTGCAGATGATCGCAAACAGCTAGCTGAAGCAAAAGCAAAGTACGGAGTAGCAATGCGTGAAAATGCAGATCTACTAAAACGCTTTGTATCTGAGTCACTAGTAAAGGAAGTATCTGAACTGCATGAAGATCAAAAAGCAATTGCTGATAAATTCAGTATGCTTGAGAACTTTATCGTTGATGCACTTGCAAATGAAATTGCAGAATTCCACGAAGACAAAAAAGATTTAGCTGAAACTAAGGTAAAACTTATTAAAGAAGCTAAAAGTAAATTTGCAGAAGTTAAAACTAGCTTCGTAGCAAAAAGTGCCTCAAAGGTATCTGCTATTGTTGAAAGAACACTTAAAGGTGAGATTTCAGCACTTAAAGAAGATATTGAAGAAGCACGCAGAAATGATTTTGGTCGTAAAATGTTCGAAGCATTTGCTTCTGAATACGCAACAAGCCATCTGAACGAAAATTCAGAAACTGCAAAATTAATGCAAGTTGTAGCGTTGAAAGACAAACAACTAGCTGAAGCAAAAGCCTTTGCAATAAAAGCAAATACTTTAGTTGAATCTAGAAACACTGAAATTAAGCGTATGGCAGTAACTGCCCAGCGTAAAGAAAAGATTAGTGAACTCTTATCACCTTTGAATAAAGGTCAAAGAGAGATCATGACAGACTTACTGGAATCAGTACAAACAGACAAGCTAGAACGCTCGTTTAATAAGTACTTACCGTCCGTAATTGATGGAAATACTCCGGCAAAAAAGGCAATCCTTTCAGAGGCAAAAGAAATAACAGGCAACAGAAATACAACAACTAACGTTAGTTCAAAGCAAGATGACAATGTCGTTGACATTAGACGTCTAGCTGGTTTATAATCAAGGAGAAAAACTATGTCGGAACTACTAGAAAGCCGCTGGTCAGATACAAAAAATGCACTACTTGAGGGCCTTGTTGGCACCAAGAAATCTGTAATGGCAACAACATTGGAAAATACTCGCAAGTATCTTTCAGAATCTGCAACAGCTGGAGCAACATCCGCTGGTAACGTAGCTACACTTAACCGTGTTATCCTACCTGTTATTAGACGTGTTATGCCAACTGTTATTGCAAATGAGCTAGTTGGCGTGCAGCCAATGACTGGCCCAGTGGGACAAATCCACACACTACGTGTACGTTATTCGGACACATTTAACGCTGGTGCAAGTGGCGCAACAGCTGGTGAAGAAGCACTATCACCATTTAAGATTGCTGAATCTTATTCAGGCGCAACTACTGGTAAAGCAGCTAACACTGCTGCACTCGAAGGTGAGTCTGGTAATAGACTAAGCATTCAAATCTTGAAGCAAACAGTAGAAGCAAAATCACGCAAGCTATCAGCTCGCTGGACTTTTGAGTCTGCACAAGACGCACAGTCAATGCATGGTATTGATGTTGAAGCGGAAATCATGGCAGCTCTTGCACAAGAGATTACTGCTGAGATTGACCAAGAAGTACTAGCATCGCTAGGTTCTCTTGCAGGTACAGCTGGTTCAGTTTACAACCAAGCTGCTGTAAGTGGTACTGCTACATTCGTTGGTGACGAGCATGCTGCTTTAGCTGTTCTAATCAACCGTGAAGCAAACAAAATCGCACAGCGTACACGCAGAGGCGCAGGTAACTGGGCAGTGGTATCACCATTTGCACTAACTATCCTACAGTCTGCTACTACAAGTGCATTTGCACGTACAACAGAAGGTACTTTTGAAGCTCCAACTAACACTAAGATGGTTGGTACTTTGAACAATGCTATGAAAGTATATGTTAACACATATGCAGCTGATAGTTCTGATATTATTATCGGATACAAAGGTTCAAGCGAATCAGATGCAGCGGCATTCTATTGCCCATACATTCCGCTAATGAGCTCAGGCGTTGTACTAGATCCAACATCATTCGAACCAGTCGTATCATTTATGACACGTTACGGATATGTTGAGCTAAACAACACTGCGTCATCTTTGGGTAACGCAGCTGACTATCTAGCTAAAGTTGACTTGTCAACTAACTCAGCTAATGTAAGCTTCCAGTAAACTTTTACTGATACTTAAAATAGGCCCTACGGGGCCTATTTTTATGACTTGAGTAAACTTTGATAAATACTTGTGTCGTAAATCGTGCCGTACAATACGGACTTATGCAGAATTGACCCGCTGCGTAAACCTAGAACGTTTTAAAGGAGATAAACAAATGGGAAGACCACTTAATAAAAGATTTTTTGGAGAGCCAACAGCAGGCGGCAATGAAATCAAAGTTCGTTTCCGTGCTACAGGACAAGCTGAAGCAAACGGTTGGATCGTAAAGCAATTAGGATCTAAAAAGTTCCGTTGCTACGATGGTACTAACACAATGGATTGTACAATAGTTGATAAAGCACAAGGTGCTTTAGCAGTAGGCGATATGACTATTACAGTTAAAGACGATGGCGGAACAGCTCGTCAAGTAGTTAAAATTTCAGGACGTACTGTAACACTTGACTCAGGCACAAAAATTGCTTGGAACTTTAGTAATGCTACAGATGACGGCGCAGTTGAAATGGAAGAAGCTGGAACAGATGATTCATTCACTAGTGCAGATGATTTTGAAGCTGACTAAGATTAGTTATGGGGGATTAAGTTCCCCCATACTTTTTATATAGGAAATAAGAATGTCAAAAGTATTAAGGGTAACAGACGGCGACTATAAAATTATAGTAGATAACGGCCCAACCGGAACGATCTACTTAGATACTACTAGCGGCGCAGCAAGTCCAAGAGGCACTGTTGTAATTACCGGCGACTTAGAAGTCAAAGGTACGCAAACAACTGTAGAATCTTCTGTTACTACTATTGCTGATAACATACTAACGCTAAATGAAGGCGAAGCTGGTGCAGGAATACGGGCTAGCTTCCAATACAAAGCAGGTATTGAAATTGATAGAGGTAGCTTGCCTACTGCAAGATTAGTGTTTGATGAACAAAGTCCTTATGTTGCTGGCGGCAGTAGCGGCACAGGATCATTTAGATTTGAAGATGTTAATGGAACATTTCTTCCACTTAATGTAAACAGTATTAATGCCGAAGGACCGTTATATATAACAACTCCAGGCAGTGCTATTAATGTAGCAGGCACAGTTGATTATGAAAAAAATGTATTTAACTATTCGGGTTCAAACATTATCAATCCACCAATTTTAAACGCAGACTTTATTCCAAACGCCCAAGGCGTAGCAGATTTTGTTGCGTATGAATTATCAAATTATAATGATGATAATATTGCACAATTTGACAGCGAAGTTGCAGTATTGGACTTTGATGCTACTGGAAATGAAAGTAGAGTAAGAATTACAGTTGATAGTGTAGTAGTAGCTAATTTCTATCCAAACAGATTTTCATTAGATACTATTGAAATTATTGATAATTTAATTACTACTACTGATTCTAACAAAGATTTAATTTTAAGTGCAAATGGACCTCAAAGTGTAGTAGTACAAGATGCTTTAGAAATTACAGCATCATTATACGACAATGATCCTGATCTACCATCTGCAAATGCACCTACTAGTGGAATTAAACTATACTCTACAACACAGGGCAGCGGCAGTACAGGCCTGTACTTTATAAACGAAGATAATAAAGCAGACGAAATAATAAGTAAAAATAGAGCATTGCTGTTTAGCATGCTTTTTTAAGGAAAACACATGGCAATAGTAAATAGACAAATAACAACAGCTACATTAGATATCTTTGATCCAGTTAGTAGTCTAGGTGTTCCAGTAGGAAAAAGCTATGCAATTACAAATATATTAGTTTGTAATACTGGTGCAGCAGCAGCAACATTTGATATGCACCTAATACCTAACGGTGATCCAAGAGACGATAAAGTTACACAAGTAATTAATGGATTAACACTACCAGCCGGGGAAACTTTCACGTTTGATAGTGAAAGAATTGTGTTAGAAGCAGGGGACGCTATTGTTTTCCATCAAGCAGTTCCGGACATTGGTGCTGGGTTAACAGACTTAGCAGCAACAGTGAGTTATTTGGAAGTGTAATATGAGATTAATAAAAGCACAAAGTACTAACTTGCGCAGTATTGCAGGCAATGGTATGAAATATGATATCAACAGTATTAATAGAATGGGCGGCGCAATCGGAATGGTAGTTCCGTTAGGAACTACTGCTGAAAGACCAGCGTTACCAGAAGCTGGTATGATGAGATATAATACAGACGTTAATGCTTTTGAAATATATGCAGACGGCGCATGGGGCGAAGTCCGTAAAAAAGAACCAGGTAACATTGTGCAACAAAATTTAGGAAACGGTGACGCTAGTGAAACAGTATTTGGCCCATTAGATAATGGAGATGCTAATTTTCCAATACCTGGAGCAGCGCAAAATTTACTAGTACTTGTAGAAAATGTTTTCCAACTTTCTACAACTAACTACACACTAGAACAAAGTGCATCAGGAAATTTAGCTGGCCCTAATTCGCCATATGCAGACGGATACTATATCAAGTTTACATCAGCACCAGACTTGGCTAAACCAATAACAGTGCTACACAACTTCGACAAGTAAGCCGATAAATACTACTAATAGGAGTAGCAAATGGCACAAGTCGGTAGAATTTCTGGACCAGTATTACAAGCAAACTTAGAACGCAATGGTATTGATCTTGCATTTAGAAATACCACATCTGATACTCAATTATTGTATTTTAATGTTAGTGGTGGAAAACTAGGTGTTAATAAAGGCACATCAGGGTATGATTTAGATGTTGCAGGCACAACACGATCTACAAATTTATTATCTAATACTAACTCGGTAGCAAATTTCACAATTGAGAACAGTACATTTAGTACATTAGTCGGCGACATTAATTTAAACGCCGGCGAAGCCATTATTATGGCTACTATGGAAAATGGTACTATTCGAATTAACGACAACATAATTAGCACAATCGAAACTAATGCTAATATAGATATAACTCCCAATGGTTCCGGAACTACTGAAATTGTAAACGACTTAACTACATTTGGTAGTATACATTCAAGTGGCAATATTAACTTTGATGGTACTATTACAATTGGTGATAATGCCACTGACGAAGTAATATTTAATACAGATGTTAATTCAGATATTATTTCTAATACTAATAATACTTATAATTTAGGATCATCTGAAAAACGCTGGGATTACTTATATACTAATCTAATAAACGGAACGTCGGTTGTAACGCAAGAATTTATTCTAGGCGGATTAGATATAAATCTTCGGGTCGGCGGAAAATTATATGTTGCACAAAACGGAGATGATTCTAATAAAGGTGATCATCCGTTGTCGCCATTTGCTACTATTTCTAGAGCATTGCAAGCGGCAGAAGCAAGCGGCGAACAACCTACTACTATTGAAGTATATCCAGGAGAATATCAAGAAGCTCTTCCTTTGATTGTGCCTAGCAATGTAACAGTCTCAGGTCAAGATATTCGCAATACTATTATTACTCCAGACACTAGTAGTCAAAGCAACGATGTTTTTCACTTAAATGATAATTCTACTATTAGTGATCTAACTATTAGGAATTTTTATTACGATAGTATTGGCAATACAGGCTATGCGTTTAGATTTGCACCAAACACAGTAATGTCAACTCGTTCACCGTACATTCAAAATATTACTGTCCTAACAAATGAAACTAGCGAAGGAGTTGGAGATGCAGGTCGTGGCGCCTGGATTGACGGAGACGAATTAAACGCTGCAACTGTAAACAAGACAATGTTATTCCATAGCTGTACTTTTATATCTCCAAATGCTGATGTTATTAATATGACCAACGATGTAAGAGTTGAATGGTTGAATAGTTTTACATATTTTGCTAATAGAGGTTTATATGCATTTAACGGATCTAATGGCGGCGCAGAATTACGATCAATTGGGTCAGCAAACGTATATGGTAATTATGGTGCAGTAGCAGATGGTGCTGATACATTAATGTATCTAATACAACACAACTTTGGTTATATCGGTGCCGGAAACAAAAGCGACAATAATGAAGAAGATGTTATTCAGGCAAATGAAATTGTTGAATTAAACTCAGGACAAATACATTTTGTAAGTACTGACCAACTAGGTAACTTTAGAGTCGGTGATAGCTTTTTTGTAGATCTCGAAAACGGAAATACAAGTATTAATATTGATACTAGTAATATTCAATCCTTGAGTGGATTAGTTATTAATACTGATAGTCAATCGTCTACGATAGACGGCACTAATATAGATACAGGAAACATAAACTTTGCATCAAACAGAATTGCCTCCACAGTTGGCAATTTAAATCTTGATAGTGTTACCGGAATTACTGATTTAAATAATAACTCTACAATTAGTGGTTCTTTAAGTATTAGAGATGATTTTAGTTTTGGAGGAACTTTAAATTTAGCAGGTGACCAATCATCTAGTGATAGACTAGTATTTAATGTTGCATTTGAACAAAATTTTAATCCTCACCAAAACTTAAAATTCAATCTTGGTGAAACGCAACGATACTGGTCAACTGCACATTTAGATAGAATTGAATTAGCTAATATTGTTATTAATGACAATTACATTGAAACTACTGACAGTAACTCTCCTTTGGAATTGCGTGCTAATGGAACTGGTGAAATACTTATTCCTAGTAATAATGTTCAAGTAGATAACAATCTAACGGTGAGTACTAATACTAATTTACAAAGTGTTACTAATATTAATACACTAACACACTTAGGAAATAGAATACATACAGGAGACAATCTATTAAGCGGCGAACTAACTGTTGATAATGTTTATGTTGAAGATAACTTTATTACAACTGTTGCAGGAGATTTAAATTTACAAGCTACTGGTGATATTAACGTTGATACAAATGATGTTGAAATTGCAAACAATCTAACAATAAGCGGCACAACCGATTTACAAATATTAAACGTTAATGGACTGTTAATACATATAGGTAATAGAGATCAAACTGGTGATACAACTGTAACAGGCAATGTAACTAT
>ERZ887851.2520-NODE-2520-length-14209-cov-9.132471_pt1 | contig 14209 bp, 10 predicted proteins | sample MGYA00521100_ERZ887851 | MGnify/ENA primary metagenome ERZ887851 (study PRJEB32303, sample SAMEA104408602) | aquatic metagenome | biome: Brackish water; feature: Pelagic; material: water | place: Baltic Sea | collected 2014-06-06T16:11:00 | depth 11,444 m ...
TATTTCACTGAAAGATAATAGTACTTTTGCCAACACTTATTAAATAAAAGGTATATGAATCTTGGTGATTTACAATTAAAATTTTATAACGTAGGTTTAAGTTATAAAAAAGCAGATGTAAACGTTAGAGGTGTATTTAATGTCACTAAAGAGGACCAGGTATTATTATTAAAAGAAGCAAAAGAAAATGGATGCGAAGGACTTTTTGTAGTTTCTACCTGTAATAGAACAGAAATATCAGGATTCGCAAAACATCCTTTCGAACTAATTAGTCTTCTAGTTAAATATTCGAAAGGTAATTTAGAAGATTTCATTAATGTTTCCAATGTCTATAAAAATAAGGCAGCAGTAAACCACCTCTTTAATGTAGCGGCAGGTTTAGATAGTCAGATTTTAGGCGATTATGAAATTGTAGGTCAATTAAAAAATTCTTTTATTCAAGCTAAAAAAATGGGTGTAACAAATACCTATTTAGAACGGTTAATGAATTTGGTACTTCAAGCTAGTAAAGATGTAAAAAACAATACCAAGCTAAGCTCTGGTACCACATCTGTTTCTTACGTAGCTATTCAATACATCATTGATAACATTCCAAATTACAACGAAAAGAAGGTTCTTAATTTTGGTTTAGGTGATATCGGCAAAAACACCTGTAAAAATATTTTAGAGTATACCAATAATAAAAATTTAACTCTTATTAACAGAACCGAGGGTAAAGCATTAGATTTTAAGAAATTACATCCGGAAATTACGGTTAAGAATATTTCAGAATTAAGCCAAGAAATTAATGATACTGATATTTTAATAGTTTCTACAGGCGCTAATTTTCCAACCATTACTAAAGAGCATATTAAAGAAGGTAAAGAATTATTGATATTGGATTTATCAATGCCCGAGAATGTAGATGTTTCATTAAAGAAAATCGAAGGCATTAGCCTTGTTAATGTTGATGAATTATCAAAAATTACCGATAAAACTGTAGAAATAAGAAAACAAGAAATCCCAATAGCAGAAGGAATAATTGAACAATACAAAAATGAATTCAACGATTGGATTTCTTATAGAAAATTTGTCCCTGCAGTAAATGCGCTTAAAGAGTCTTTGCAAACTATTCAAAGTCATGAAATAGATTTTCACAGAAAGAAAATCAATAATTTTAATGAAGAACACGCCGAAATAATTACCTCGCATATGATTCAAAAAATAACTACTCAATTTGTAAAGCATCTAAAAGATGATGAAACATCAGTAGATCAAAGCATCGAGGTAATTAGTAAAATATTTAATTTGAAAGAGCTAAGCTTAAACGAAAATGATTAAAATAGGAACCAGATCTAGCGAATTAGCTCTTTGGCAAGCAAATACTGTAGCGAGACAACTAGAAAATTTAGGACATAGCACTAAAATTATTAAAATTGATTCTATTGGAGATCAAGTTCTTGATAAGCCATTATATGAATTGGGGGTTTCCGGTGTATTTACTAAAAGCTTAGACATTGCATTAATTAATAGAGACATCGATATTGCTGTTCATTCACTTAAGGATGTGCCAACAAAACTACCTGAAGGTGTCATACAAGTAGCTGTTTTAAAAAGAGGGAATTACAACGATGTGTTAATTTTAAAGAAAGATGAAAATTTTTTTGAAAACAAAATTGCTACCATAGCAACTGGAAGTTTGAGAAGAAAAGCACAATGGCTTCATCGTTATCCTAAACATACTATAATAGGACTTCGTGGGAATGTAAATACCCGTTTGAAAAAACTTAAAGACAATCCTTGGGATGGAGCAATTTTCGCTTTGGCTGGCTTGTCAAGAATAAAACTATTACCAAATAAAGATAAACATATTAAATTAGATTGGATGGTCCCCGCTCCTGCTCAAGGAGCTGTAATGATTGCTGCTTTAGAAAAAAACAACAATGCAGTAAATGCTTGTAAAAAATTAAATGATGAAGAAACTGCCATTTGTGTAGCAATTGAGCGAGAATTCTTAAGAGTTTTAGAAGGTGGTTGTACTGCACCAATTGGAGCGCTAGCAACTATCAAAGAGGAGGAGGTGAAATTCAAAGGAGTATTATTTAGCCCAGATGGAAAAAGGAAACTTGAGTTTAGTAAGGTAGTTTTAAAAGATGAAATTGGTGACTTAGGTGAATTTGCAGCTAACTTTATACTAGCAAAAGGAGGAAAAAAATTGATGAGAGAAACTATAAGTATTGAAAAAAATACAAATGTTTTTTCTACCAAATACCTATCCAAAGAACAAACATTAAAATTACAGTCAAAAGTAGGTGTTGCTATGGATGACTTTATAGCTATTAAATACAACAGGGTAAAGCCTCAAATTTTAAAAGAACCGTTAAAAAATGTAATCTTCTCAAGCAAAAATGCGGTAGAAGCTTTATTATATAATTATTCTTCTGAAAATTTAAATTTTGAAAATATTTATTGTGTTGGCAGAAGAACCAAACAATTAATTAAAACCAAATTAGGCATCGTGGCTCATGTTGAAAACTCTGCTGAAAAATTAGCTAACTATATTTCTGAAAACTTAAAAGAGAAAGAAGTTACTTTTTTCTGCGGAAACAAACGCAGAGAAGAACTTCCAGAAATATTATCTAAAAACAACATCACTGTAAACGAAGTAGAAACCTATCAAACGGTATTGACTTCAAAAAAAATTGATCCTAAATATTCAGCCATTCTTTTTTACAGTCCTTCTGGGCTTGAAAGCTTTTTAAAGAATAATACCACTTCCAATCGCATTGCTTTTTGTATTGGAGAAACAACTGCAACTGAGGCTCGAATTCATTTCAAAACTGTAGTTGTTTCTAAATCAGCAATGGTTGACGGAGTTATTGATTCGGTAAATGAATATTTCAATAATTAAAATGAAACACCATGATTAGTAGAACAAGGCGTCTTCGTAAAACTGAAAACATTCGCCGATTGGTTAGCGAAAATAAGCTAACAATCGACGATTTAATATATCCCCTATTTATTGAGGAAGGTAAAAATATAGCAACGGAAATAAAATCTATGCCGGGAATTAAGCGGTTCTCATTAGATAAAATTTCAACAGAATTAGATGAAGTTACTAGCTTAAATATACCAGCAGTCTTACTTTTTGGAATCCCATCTAAAAAAGATGATGTAGGTTCCGAAACTTGGAATGATAATGGTATTGTTCAACAAGCCATTCGATTTATAAAAAAGAACTATCCAAAACTATATGTGATTACAGACGTCTGCTTTTGTGAATATACGAGTCACGGCCATTGCGGAGTTATACATAATAACGGTGTAGATAACGACGCTACCCTAGTTAATATAGCTAAACAAACCATATCTCATGCAAAAGCTGGAGCAGATATGTTAGCACCATCTGGAATGATGGATGGAACCATTATCACGATGAGAGAAGCCTTAGATAATACAGGGTATTATGATCTACCTATTATGGGGTATTCGGTAAAATATTCATCTGCATTTTATGGACCTTTTAGAGATGCTGCAGATTCAACTCCAACATTTGGAGATCGAAAAACCTATCAAATGGATCCTGCAAATAGAGATGAAGCTATGCGAGAAGCAGCTTTTGATGATGCAGAAGGAGCAGATATATTAATGGTAAAACCAGCCCTCTCCTATTTAGATATTGTAAGAGACTTAAAGAATAATTACGACAAACCAATCGCATGTTATAATGTTAGTGGAGAATATGCTATGATTAAGGCAGCGGGAGATAAAGGCTGGATCGATGAAGAAAAAGTAATGATGGAAAGCTTACTGTCTATGAAGCGAGCTGGAGCAGATATCATTATTACTTATTTTGCAAAAGAAGTTGCTAAAATTTTAAAAAGAGATTAAAATGAATTTAGAAAAATCATTAGAACTTTTTACAAAAGGTCAAAAACACCTTGTAGGAGCTGTAAATTCTCCGGTTAGAGCCTATAAATCAGTAGGTGGCATTCCTTTGTTTATTAAAAAAGCAAAAGGAAGTAAGATCATCGATGTAGACCGCAATAAATACATAGACCTAGTTTTGTCTTATGGTCCTATGGTTTTGGGCCATAGAAATAAACGAGTAGAAAAATCAATCTTAAACGCCTTAAAAAATGGCTATACTTTTGGAGCTACCTCTAAAGGCGAAATAAAAATAGCTAAGATGGTCTGCGATGCTTTTCCAGGAATGGATAAAGTGCGATTTGTAAACTCAGGTACTGAAGCTGTATTAAGTGCACTTCGTTTGGCTAGAGCTTACACTAACAAAGACAAAATTATTAAATTTTCAGGTTGTTACCATGGACATTCAGATGCCTTATTGGTAGCTGCTGGTTCTGGATTAGTAACACTGAGTATTCCAGGTTCTAAAGGTGTTCCAAATGATGCTATCAAAAACACATTGATTGCTGAATACAATAATATCGAAAGCGTAAAGAATCAAATAAATAATCACAAAGACATTGCTGCCGTAATCATAGAGCCTATTGCGGGTAATATGGGAGTAGTTCTACCCAATCAAGAATTTATTTCAGAATTAAGAAAGATTACCAAAGAAAAAGGAATTCTATTAATTTTAGATGAAGTAATGACAGGATATCGTTCTAAATACGGAGGCGCTCAAGAGTTATTAGGAATCGAAGCAGATATTACTTGCTTAGGAAAAGTAATTGGAGGTGGTTTTCCAGTAGGTGCTTATGGAGCTAGAAATGAAATTATGGAAACAGTAGCCCCTTTAGGAGAAATGTACCAAGCAGGAACCTTATCAGGCAATCCTATTGCCATGGCTTGTGGTATTGCTACCTTAAAGGAACTAAAAAAACAAGATCCCTATGATAAGTTCAATGAAGTTGCAGAAAAAATAGAAACCTTTTTATTGGAAGCTGCCAAAGAAAATAATATTGATCTACAAGTAAATCGTTTTGGATCAATGATGAGCCCATTTTTTTCAAGTGAACATATTGTTGATTTTAAATCAGCTCAAAGTTCCAATACAGAAAAATTTAAAACATTTTTCTGGAACATGATTGACAATGGAGTCTTTTTACCACCTTCTCAGTTTGAAGCTTGGTTTTTATCAACTGTACTTTCCAAAAAAGATTTAAAAAATATAGAAAAAGCAATAAAAGCTTCTATGAAAGCGGTTGCAGATAAACACAATTCATAATAAATGTATAAAAACGATTTATATTTAAGAGCTTTAAAAGGAGAAACGGTAGAACGTCCACCTGTTTGGATGATGCGCCAAGCCGGGCGATATTTACCAGAATTTATCAAAATTAGAGAAAAATATGATTTTTTTACACGTTGTAGGACTCCAGAATTAGCTTCAGAAATTACGGTACAGCCTATCCGCAGATACGGTATGGATGCTGCTATTTTATTTTCAGATATTTTAGTAATTCCACAAGCAATGAATATTGAAGTGGAAATGAAACCTAATTTTGGCCCTTGGTTACCTAATCCTATTCGCACTCAAAAAGATGTAAATAATGTTATTGTCCCAGATGTTACTGTTGAACTAGATTATGTTATGCAAGCTATTAAAGCTACTAAGAAACTATTAAACAACGAAGTACCTTTAATCGGTTTTGCAGGCTCTCCTTGGACGATTCTATGTTATTGTGTGCAAGGTCAAGGTTCTAAAAACTTTGATAAAGCAAAGGAATTTTGTTTTACTCAACCGGTTTTCGCACATACCTTATTGCAGAAAATTACCGATACGACTATTGCATATTTAAAAGAAAAAGTAAAGGCTGGTGTTGATGCAGTACAAATTTTTGATTCTTGGGGAGGGATGCTTTCTCCTGTAGATTATCAAGAATTTTCTTGGAAGTATATCAATCAAATTATTGAAGCATTAAAAGATGATGCCCCAGTAATTGCATTTGGTAAAGGATGTTGGTTTGCTTTAGAAGAAATGGCAAAATCTAATGTATCTGCCTTAGGAGTAGATTGGACAATCAACCCTAAAATGGCTAGAAAATTTGCTGGAGATAAAATCACTCTTCAAGGAAATATGGACCCAAGTCGCTTGTTATCAAAACCTTCCGAAATCAAAAAAATTGTTACTGAAATGATCAATAATTTTGGGAAAGATAAATACATCGTAAACTTAGGTCATGGTATTTTACCTAATATACCATTAGACAATGCCAAAGCATTTATAGATGCAGTAAAAGAGTATAAGGCATAATGTAATTAGTAAAAATAACATAATGTTAGAAGTTTAATATGTAACAAAAATGAAAGATCAATTTCTAGCCTATATTAAAAATTTACAAGACACCATTACTTCAAAATTAGAAGAAGTGGACGGAAAGGCTCAATTTAAACAAGATGTCTGGACACGACCTGAAGGTGGTGGTGGAAGAACTCGCATGATTGAAAACGGAGCTATATTCGAAAAAGGGGGTGTCAATATTTCAGCTGTTCACGGAAAATTACCAGAGTCGATGGAACAGTATTTTAAGGTTAGTGAATGCGATTTTTTTGCCTGCGGATTAAGTTTGGTTTTACATCCTAAAAACCCTTTTATTCCAACAATACATGCCAATTGGCGCTATTTTGAAATGTATGATACCGATGGGCAAATTATTTCCAATTGGTTTGGAGGAGGACAAGACCTAACTCCTTATTATCTTTTTGAAGAAGATGCTATTCATTTTCATCAAACCTGTAAAGATGCTTGTGATAAACATCATATCGATTTTTATCCCGAATATAAAAAACGTTGTGATTCTTATTTTTGGAACACCCATAGAAATGAAGCACGTGGAATTGGTGGTTTATTTTTCGATTATCTAAAAGAAACTGACAACCTCAGCTTAAAAGACCGTTCTGATTTTGTTATGGAAATCGGAAATAGTTTTTTAGAAAGCTATGTTCCTATCGTTGAGAAAAGAAAAAATTTAACCTATACAAAAGAACAAAAAGATTGGCAAGAAATTAGACGAGGGCGCTATGTAGAGTTTAATTTAATTCATGATAAAGGCACGCTATTTGGTTTAAAAACAAATGGACGAATTGAAAGTATTTTAATGAGTTTACCTCCTAAAGTTCAGTGGGTTTATAGTTACTCACCTAAAGTAAATAGTGAAGAAGAAAAGTTGATAAAAACTTTACAAAACCCAAAAGAATGGTTGTGACTAGTAGTTAATCATAGTCCTGAAAAAATCAACGGTAAAACCTTTTAAAAAAATAACGATACCAAGTTTATTATTCAAAGGTTATATCTGAATTAAATTTTGATTAAACCTCTCAAAAAATAGTACCAATACGGGTGCTTTTTAAATAAGTATAATAAGTGTATAAAATATTTTAATAAATTTATCATAATCCGTCAAATTTTATTAGGTTATTTGTTTGACGACTTTTTTTATTATAATAACTAGAAAGCAGACACGTCAATTTCATTTTAAATGAAAATCAAAAAAACATTTCATTCACAATTAAATTTAAGTTTCACCTATGAAAAATGTAAACAAGTTCTTAACCAAGAATACAAATACCATTAAAATTCTCGTATTTATTTATTTATTCTCTTTTAATTTCAACGGAGAATCACAAATAAATTGGACTACTGATGGGGATTCGTATTACAAATTAGAAAACAATCAATTACTTACCTATACCCTACCCAACCACGACATTAAAACGGTAATTACCAAAGCACAACTTACTCCAGATGGCAGGTCAGAACCTTTAAAAGTAGATCATTTTTCATTTTCTTTGGACCAACAAAAAGTGCTTTTATTTACCAATACTAAAAAAGTTTGGCGACTAAAGACCAAAGGAGACTATTGGGTTTTCAATTTTAAAACAAATAAACTAAGACAAATTGGAACATCTTTGACGCCTTCTTCTCTGATGTTTGCAAAATTTTCTCCTGACGGAAACACCATAGCCTATGTTTCTGAAAATAATTTATATGCTGAAAATGATGCTAGCGGCATTATAAAACCATTAACCACCAATGGTACAGTTACCTTAATAAACGGAACTTTTGATTGGGCCTACGAGGAAGAGTTTGCTTGTAGGGATGGATTTCGCTGGAGTCCAGACAGTAAATCTATCGCTTATTGGCAGATAGATGCAAGCGAAATAAAAAAGTTTTACATGGTAAATAATACAGCTGCTATCTATTCGCAATTAGTACCTTTAGAATACCCTAAAGTTGGAGAAAAACCTTCTGCATGTAGCGTGGGTGTCGTAAACATTTCCGATTCCAAAACAAAATGGATGAATATTCCAGGAGATCCCTCTCAAAATTACTTAGTACGAATGGAATTTATTCCAAACACCAACGATCTACTAATTCAACAGTTAAACAGAAAACAAAATCAACTTAAATTATACTTGGTAGACGCGTTAAAAGGAAGCGCAAAAATTATTTATGAAGAATCCGACGAAGCCTGGGTAGATCTATTTCAACTAGGAAATACCTATGCAATTGATTACACAAATGATTTTAGCTTTTTAAAAGAATCCAACAGTATTCTTTGGGCTTCTGAAAAAGATGGTTGGAGGCACTTATATCAAATTTCTTTAGAAGGAAAACCAGAAATTTTAATCACCAAAGGCGAATACGATGTGATCGATTTAAAATACATTCATAACAAGGAAGGTTTTGTGTATTATTTAGCTTCTCCAGATAATGCAACGCAAAAATATTTGTATAAAACCAACTTAAATGGAAATGGAAAAAACAAATTACTTAGTCCGGCAAGTTTAAAAGGAAGTCACGATTATTCTTTTTCTTCAAATGGCAACTATGCAGCGCATACTTTTTCAAATCATTACACCCCTTATGCTAAAGAGTTTATTAGTATTGCCAATCACAAAGCATTAACCGAAGAAGAAAGCATACTTAAAAACATTAAAAAACTGGAAGAAAAATCAACAACGGAGTTTTTTACCATCACTACTACAGATAATGTGGAAATGGATGGATGGATGATAAAACCTACAAATTTTGATCCCAATAAAAAATATCCTGTGGTCTTTTATGTTTATTCTGAACCTGCTGGCACCACCGTAAATGACACTTATAATACTAGTAAAAACAGATTGTATAATGGAGATATGGCCGAAGATGGATATATCTATATTTCATTAGATAATAGAGGTACTCCATCTCCAAAAGGCCGCGAATGGAGAAAATCTATTTACCGAAAAATTGGGGTGGTAAATATTAATGATCAAGCAATGGCAGCCAAAGAAATTTTGAAATGGAATTTTGTAGATTCCGAGCGCGTTGCAGTTTGGGGTTGGAGCGGTGGCGGATCTGCCACCTTAAACTTGATGTTTCAATATCCAGAAATCTACAAAACAGGCATCGCTATCGCTGCAGTTGCAAATCAATTAACCTATGATAATATTTACCAAGAGCGTTATATGGGTTTACCCCAAGAAAATAAAGAAGATTTCATTACAGGCTCTCCCATTACCTATGCCAAAAATTTAGAAGGAAATTTGCTTTATATTCATGGTACTGGAGATGATAATGTTCATTATCAAAATGCAGAACTACTTATAAATGAATTGATAAAAAACAACAAGCAATTTCAGTTTATGCCTTATCCAAACCGGACGCATGGCATTTCTGAAGGAGAAGGAACTAGAAAACATTTAGCTACCTTATACACCAATTACTTAAAACTACACTGTCCTCCAGGAGGCAGATAAAGTTAGTAACAGGGCAATTTCAATAAAACACTTATGATCCTATCCGTTAAAAAATAATTATTTACCATAAAAAATGCCTAAAAAAATAAAACTTCTTTGGGATTTTAGAGGTCCAGAAGCCTTAAAGATTGCAGAACACCATTGCATTCACCTTCGAGAGTATGCTGAAAAAGAAAAAATTCAAGTTCAAGACATAGCTACCAAAGTAATTTCAGAGATGTACTGTATCGCTTTAATGATTGTAGAAGAAAAGGATATGCAAAACTGTAGAGAAGCATTAAAGCCACATAGAGGACAGCTTGCAACTAATTAAAAAACTTAATTATTAGTCAATACCCAAAGCTCAACTTTTTCAGAGGAACGCCAATGTGAATCTCGCTTTGTTTTATTTGAGGTAGTTTTTACTCTTTTTTTAAAAACATGCTCCAATTTAAATCGCTCTCCTTCAGCTAATTCCTTTTCTATTGGATGTTCTTTTATCACATTTGTTATTTGTGCTAAATTTGAGAATAAAAGTACTAGTTTACCTTCTGGCAAAAGTCGTTGCTTTGCTCCTGCAAAAAAATCAGAGAATAAGTTTTTACTATAATAAATAGCTTCATCAATATTTTCTGAATTAAAAGATGCTGGCAACCAAGGTGGATTAAACACAATTAATTCAGTTTGTTTTTCAAACTTTCCAAAAAGAGGAGCAAAATCTAATGCTATCTTTCGAGATAATTTTGTAGTTCCCATAAATTTAGTAAGCCCAACAATCGCATTGGGATTGGTGTCTGTTCCAAAAACCTTTTGAAAACCATACTTTATCATTTGAAAAGAAAGCACACCACTTCCAAACCCAACATCTATTGCTGTCTTTTTAGGTCCTTTATATCGTTTTAACCAATTATCAAAAACCTCTAAATGTTCAAAACGAGTAGGGAAATAGGTTCCGTAATAAGGATGTACTTTATTGCGCAATACAGGAACAGAAATTCCGTTTTGATACCATTGCCAAGAACTATTCAATCCTTGTACTTGAGGAAAGGTGAGTAAAAAATTATTATTATCGGGATAAAACTTTTCTAACCAGCCAATAGTTGGAGATTTCTTTACAGATAATTTCTGATCGGTAATTTCAATTAAAATAAGGTTTGAAAGTTTATGATATGCAGCACGGTATTGACGCTGCTCTTTAAAAGATTTATTTGGAAGTTTTATTTTTAAATGTTGATGCAAATCTTGAAGAAGGGATATTCCATTACTGTAAAAATCTTGTATTAATAATGGTTTACCGGCTTCTAAAGCTTCAATAGTAGACCGAACATCAACACCATGTTTAAATATTTTTAGGTTTTTAGTAATCGCAATAGGTGCTGGTTTATTTATTTTTATGTCAGTAATCATAGCTTGGTTTACATTTTTGATAAGGTAAGTAATCCTTCCAACCAATTACTGTGTTTAATCGATAATTATTCAAAATATATTAGTTAAAAAGGCATATAATTATGAGGTCTTAATTTCCTATGGAAAAAAGTATATTTGCACAGAATTTCACTCCAACTTTTGTGCAACTATATTTTCAACACTTCAGGTCTCTATTAAACAAGTTTACACTTCCAAGTAAGTTTACCTTTCCATTTTATTATGAACCACACCCCTTATGCAAGATAGCTGCAAACGAATTGCAAAATTATTTACAAACACAAACCGATTTTGATCATAATTTCGGAATAGATCCTTTAAAAAAAGGACTGTCTATTGGAAAAATGTTTGGAGTATTAGTGGTGCAAAACCAGCATAAAGAAATAGGATATATTTCCGCTGTTTCTGGGAAGTTAGCAGAAAAAAATATTCATAAAAAATTGGTTCCACCAGTTTATGATATGCTCACTAAAGATTCGCATTTCTTAGAGGAGGAACATGTTTTAAACAAGATCAATCTTAGCTTGGAAAGTTTAGAAAAAAATACTGAATATTTAAGCTTACAAGCACAATACCAATCAGAAAACAAAAAAGCAACTATTGATATTCAAGAAAAAAAAGAAACGTTAAAATCAGCTAAAAAAAATAGAGATATACAAAGAAAAAAGGCGAAACTTGATTTAACATCAGAAGCGTATGCTGCTTTTAAACAAACATTAGCTAAGGAAAGTTTAGAAGCTAAATGTTTATTTAATAATGTAACTCGTTATTGGGAACATATCCTAAACGCTATTAAAGAACAATCTTCTGCTTTTACCAATGAAATAAAACTACTAAAAGAGCAACGTAAAACAAAATCAGCTGCATTACAACAATATTTATTTAAACAATACCAATTTTTAAATTCAAAAAAAGAAGTCAAAAACCTATCTCAATTGTTTGCTGAAACTTCTGAACAAAATCTGCCAGCGGGTTCTGGAGAATGTGCCGCTCCAAAATTACTGCAATATGCTTTTTTAAACGATTTAAAACCAATTGCGATGGCTGAGTTTTGGTGGGGACAATCACCCAATAAAGAAATTCGAAAACACCAGCAATTTTATCCAGCTTGTCAAGGAAAATGCAAACCGATTTTAACACATATGTTAGCAGGAATTGAGATGGATATAAATCCGTTGCTACAAAATCCTGCAATTGGTAAAGAACTCGAAACAATTTTTGAAGATGAAAATTTGATCGTGGTTTATAAACCTGAAGCCTTTTTATCAGTTCCTGGAATTCATATTCAAGATTCAGTTTACACCAGAATTAAGCAACAAGTAAAAAATATTTCTGGCCCCATTATAGTCCATCGTCTGGACATGGCTACTTCTGGATTATTGCTCTTAGCAAAGAACAAAAAAGCACATAAGAATTTACAAAGTCAGTTTATTAATAAAACGGTAAAAAAAAGGTATACGGCTTTGTTAGACGGAATTGTAACTGATAACATGGGAACAATCAACTTACCGCTTCGAGTTGATTTAGATGATAGACCAAGACAATTGGTCTGTTATGAGTACGGAAAACAAGCAGAAACAAAATGGGAAGTAATAGAACGGAAAAACGGAAAAACAAAAATACATTTCTATCCAATTTCGGGACGAACCCATCAATTGCGAGTTCACGCTTCTCATATTTTAGGATTGAATATTCCTATTATTGGTGATGACCTATATGGTAAAAAATCTGATCGTTTGTATTTACACGCAGATACGTTAGAATTTAAGCATCCAACAACCAAACAAAAAATGATGTTTCAGAAAAATGCTGAATTTTAATAAACAACGTAAGATTTATTGCTCATTTTTTTGGTGCTAATTTTAATTATTCACAAATCCTCCATTTCGTTTATATTCACTAAATTACTAGCTTAAACAATCAAAAAAAAAAGGTTAAAATGACAAAACGAAGTATTATTTTTAGTCTTGTATTTATAATTGGAATAGTAAGCACCATATCTTGTAACAGAAAAACATCTAATACTGTTAGTTCTATTGTAACAACAAATTCAATAGCATCAGAAAAAAAACCATATTTAATATTAATATCTCTTGATGGTTTTCGTTGGGATTATTTAGAAAAATATAAACCCCCACATTTAATCAATTTTATAAAAAATGGAATTAATTCTGAATCTTTAATTCCTTCTTTTCCAACTAAAACTTTTCCAAACCATTACACAATTGCAACGGGAATGTATCCCGACAAACACGGAATCATTGCTAATAGTTTTTTTAGTTACGACAAAGACATGACTTATAGGATAAGGGATCGTGAAAAGGTGGAGGATGGAAGTTTTTACAGTGGAAACCCCATTTGGATACAAGCAAACAAAGCAAATATGGTAACAGCAAGTTATTTTTTTGTTGGCACTGAAGCAAACATCCAAGGACTCAAGCCTACTTATTATTATAGGTTTGACAATAGTGTGAAAAATGAAGTGCGAGTTAATCAAGCTATTGATTGGTTGAAATTACCTCCAAAAAAGCGACCCCATTTAATTACCATGTATTTTTCTGACATGGACGATACAGGGCATAAGTATGGCACAAAGAATGATGAAGAATTAAAAAAAACCTTATTTGAATTAGATAAACAATTAGGAGTTCTGTTTAAAGGAATTGAAAAAACAGGACTGCCCGTAAACATAATTATTGTTTCAGATCATGGGATGTCTACGGTAGCAATTTCTAATTTCATAGCTATTGAAAAAATAGAAAACGATTCCTTATATACAAGTATAGACAATGGTGCGATTGTAAATATCCATCCTAACGATAAGAATCAAATTGATTCAATTTACACGTATTTAAAAAAGAAGGAATCCAATTTTAAAGTTTATAAAACTGAAAACACACCGGGTTTTGAATATATTCCTAAAAATAAGAACTGGGGAGCTATTCAAATTTTACCAGATTTTGGATATTATTTTTCATCGACTAAAGGAATAACATCCAGAAAACAGCATATAAATACAAATTTTGGAGTACACGGTTATGATCAAAAATACAAAGAAATGCACGGCATATTTTATGCAAATGGTCCAGCTTTTAAAAAAGCATATAGAATACCT
>ERZ887851.2522-NODE-2522-length-14207-cov-12.517524_pt1 | contig 14207 bp, 12 predicted proteins | sample MGYA00521100_ERZ887851 | MGnify/ENA primary metagenome ERZ887851 (study PRJEB32303, sample SAMEA104408602) | aquatic metagenome | biome: Brackish water; feature: Pelagic; material: water | place: Baltic Sea | collected 2014-06-06T16:11:00 | depth 11,444 m ...
TGGATGAATTGAACCAAGCCTTCCCCAATGTCACGGGCATTCAAATTCGAGAAGCTGCAGCTTTGGTCACAGGGGTGGTGTCATCCATCGCCTCAGCCGCTTCGATCGGTGCGCTTGCCACGCTCATCACCGGTTTTTTGATCCTGATCGGGGCAGCCGCGGCCGGCACGGCCCAGCGCGCCTATGAAAGCGCAATTTTAAAGACACTCGGGGCCACTCGGCGCGAAATTCTGACCTCCTTCGCCCTCCGCTCCATCATGATCGGGGCACTTGCCGCCAGCGTAGCCCTTGGTGCAGGGCTTCTAAGCGGCTGGGCTATCAGCCATTTTGTATTTGAAAATCAATTCCAAATCATCTGGATCAATGCAGCATTGGTGATCCTTGGCGGTGTCGGCATCACGTTAATAACAGGCATGCTCTTTGCCCTCGCCCCGCTGTCGAAATCCGCTGCAAGTGAGCTCAGGCACTGCGATTGACATCAGGGCGCAGGATATCTGGGCGCTCTTCCTGTGTCAGCCGGAGTTTTTTTTACTATGCGCGTTGGACAAAACAATTCACCTTATCGCCTCAAACCGCTTTGGTCGCAGGCGGAACCATAGGGTGAACGAATGGGCAATGCGCGCGTTAAATATTCACCAATCATACCAACTGACAATCGCAAGCCCCAGGCCATCATATCGCTTAAGCCATCCATAATAGGCCTTGTCAGAAATAACCTCAGTGCGGCAAGCACGCATCCCTCAACCGTAAGTTTGCCGACCATTGAGTAGTCAATAAGACCAACATTGTTACGAAACGTTTGTTATTCTGCGAGCGTTTGATCGAACCAGCTTGGTCGATAAAACGAATGATCATAAATAGGATTAACCCCTTCTAGAATGAGCCAAGCAACCCGTTCCTCGTACCGTACTTCGGAATAAACCGCGCGGCGCGGTTCAACCAAACAAAAAATTCAGCAGTGCTTACTTTGGAGAACCCACAGTAAAGCAAAAGCCTTATATGCCGACACTAGCATATCTAAAGTTACTAGAGGCCCACTACCGTAAAACTGATGATCAACAGAGGTGGCTGATAACACTTATTAATGACACGGCCCTAAAACTTTCTGAGTCTGACAACCAGTGTATCTCCAATGTGGCTTAAGATGCACCCCATCCCCGCATCCACATCCAGTTTGAACACAGGCCTTGGAGACTTCTGAAGACCACCAGCAAACGAGTTGTGACTATTGGCACATTTTTTTTGCGCAGCTGATCGCCCCTACAGATCACACACAACGACTTCTTGTTCCCAGACTACTGCAATTAAAGGGGCATAGAGTAAACTCAACAGGTACTGCTGTAGCTGAGTGTTTTCAACTATTGAGCGCATATACTTAGGCTGTGTCTTAGACTTGATGTGAGTTAGAATTCATCTAACGGCGCCACCACCAGACATACTGGCTACTCACTAATTTGGACCCTCGGCCGTAAGTAAAGATCGTAAGTATACTTCGTCGCTCATAATCGTGACAAGAAAATTATATACCAGTAGGTTCTCAATATGAATTTCGTGATAAAATCTAATTTTGTATTTTCTGCGAGTTCAACGAGTGCGGATTTTTTTCCAGCTCTTGCTGCCATTTTTAAATATCTTTTCCATACCCATTTATTAGCTGGGCGATCAGCCTCCAGTAATTTTGAATGTCTAACTATAATCTTCTTGAAATAAGACGCTCGTTCCGACGCATTATATGCCTTTGTGACCGATTTTGAAACTTTTGAGTTCCTTGGACCTTTATAAACGATTACCCCATCAAAAGAGCTAACATAACACCTTGCGCCAGATGCAACCAATTTCAAGCATAGGTCCGTGTCCTCGTTCACTCTGAGTTCAGGATCGAAACCACCCACTTCTTTAAAGATAGAATTTGATAGCCAAAAACCACGGCATAAGGCAGCCATTTTCATTCGTAACGATTTTTTTTCTTCAACAAAACTGGTAGTAACTGATTTTACGGTGTTTGCGATTGCGTACATTTTATCTCTGTCTTTTGAAATTGTTGTCTGACAAAATCCATAAGAACGATAATGCATTCCCTCTCCTTGGACCAATAATTCAAAGATCGATTTCCAATACCCAACTGAAACTAGATCATCATCATCTAAAAACAGTAACCACTGACCGGTTGCGCGTTCGGCGCCCAGGTTCCTGGCAGCTCCTGCACCAGTTCCACCTGCAGTTTTTAGCACTACGGCATTTAAAACACCCAGCCTATTTCTAGTGGCTTCTGAAAGTTGCCGCCCATCGTTGACAATAATTATTTCTGTATTCTCAGGACTAGCATTCACTGCAGATAGGACTGCATCAAGAAGATAAACTTCACGGTTGTAGGTTGGTATTATAACTGAAAATGTTATTTGGCGCGCCATGACCGGATAAACTTTCTGTGATAACCAATAACGTTACTAGTCGCTATAGAGGTTCCAATAATCTGTAAGCCAAGTTGGACGATTAATTCCAGTACGCGGAAACCTTGCCCACTTTTTACCAATATTCGCGACTTGACGTGGGCGAGGATAACCATGAAATGCAACCATACGTGACTTTTCATGCGGCGCCTGCGGCGGAAGGAATAGGTCTACTAAGTATTGACGCCTTAGATGGTATTTAAAACTTTGGACGTACTCTAGATCAAAATAATCAATCTCTATCGCAGTACTGCCAACGAATTCTTGTTCAATATCAAAAGCATTGTAAGCATAATTTGGGTCTTTTGCAAAATTATTAAAAATATTTAAATGCCGGCTTAAATTATATGACATTACACCAGTCGCAGGCTGTGGGGGAAGCTTACTATTAAAACTCTTCCAACGTGGCCCACAACTGAGAAGCCACAACGCCTCTCCGGGCTCTTCTAAGAATGGATCGATATTCCCACAGATTACTGTGTCTATGTCCAAAAATAACACCTGTTCAAATAATTCACAAAGGCTCGGATGAAACAAACATATTTTCGGCCAAGCACCTTTTGACCTTGGCATCTGACTTAGACCTGCCATTGGAATAGGTAACACCACTATGTCGTCATCAAGCCCAGAAGCGTTATCAGTCAGACAAACGAACTGAAAACTATCCTCACTATTATTTCTAACAGCTCTTTTTAGGATATTCACATCCTCAGATATAAATTCCTCCCCCCATTTAATGGTAACAATGGATTTTTTCACTATCATCTCGACTGTTAACTAATACGCTTATCGTTTCTCGTTTTTTCAACGTATTGTCAAATACTGTATTTTAGAATTTACAAATCTGAGAGCAGCGACTTAAGTATTATTTTCAAATTGTGTTGTAAATTTAACTTTAAGTATTCCAATAAAAACGTGCTTAAAGATTACCGTTTAACTGATTTTCCTACAAATCACCTCGATTTGTGCAAGAGCACCACATCTTGCTGTTTGATCAATAGGATAGCCATTAGATAATTGATATAACAAAATTGTTTTTTTCAATTTGGCATTATTTATTCGTTTCTCAATGCTCGACAGCTTGCGATTCCAGAAAGTGCGTGAAGCTTTAGGTGTTTTATTTTTAGGAAACAGTAAATCGTAGTCATAATTATCATCCCAGATTTTGTGCTGAATAATTTCAGACTTTGGCAAAGCGCCACACTCCAAGAGAATGTCAACAGAAACCGGAGACCATGATGAGCTTCCGCCAACTCGAAACGAAGCTTTATGATCTTTGTTAAACAATGGCGGCCAATTATATTGTTCATATAAATCCTCGTGCGGGACGACAGTGATCATATATCCGCCGGGCTTTACGAGAGACCACCATTGCTCAAGGGCATTTATTGGATTTAACATATGTTCTAGACAGTGGCTTGAATGCACACAGTCAAATTGCTCCGGTTCAAGGTACTCAAGGATATGGTTTGCATCTCCGTGAACCTGGTCAAAAATCTTAGCGTCTTTAACCACTGGGTCGTCTCCAGCTCCAATATCCAAGACACGCCCTGAGAGGTATGTCATGAAAAATTCCTTTGGCCTCAAATCATTAGTTTTTTTTGCTTCATCTACCATACTTCTACATCCAATTTACTTTATATCTAGGGCTGGTATTATTTTAGTTGAAGTTGTGACGGGTTAGGCAAAATCTGTCAATTAAAGTGTTTAGCGGACAAAGCTGCAGACTTTATTGACGTAGTTATAGTCAAGAACCAAAAATTTATACCCATTATCAGCCGTGTACCAACAGGTAAGGCACCACCGACACATTTGAATAAGCCTACGCATCCAATAAGTGCAACATAAATATATTATAAATTTTATATACTAAATAAATTGGCTTAATAAAAATGTCTTGCCTCAGTCCAACCATGCGCCGAGCTAGCAGTTCAGCAGAATTCCTGAAAATCTAAGAGGAGAAAAATGGCCAATTGATCATTTGGGTAATCTTTGGCCCTTTGGAAGACTAAACTCTGTCAAAAAATACTCAAGTGCTGAGTTTAAATTTGGAAGAATTAGATATGAGGATTCTATCAATGCATCGCCACATTCCCCGATTAATATAGCTGTTTTAATTCCGGCAGCCTCTGCGGATTGGATGTCGCTAGGGCTATCTCCAATAAGTAGCGAATTTTCTAGGTCGATGCTGTGCTCCAGTTCAGCCTTTCTAATCATGCCAGGAGCAGGTTTCCGACAATCACAATGCCTCTGATATTCGTTAAAACCCATCTCTGGATGGTGGGGGCAAAAATACACCTCGTCTATTTGTGCACCTTTTTCGGCAAATTGATTTTTCATCCATTCTGTAAGATCGTTAAACGTATCGATTGTATAGTAACCACGGCTTATCCCCGCTTGGTTGGTCACAATAATAACAAGATACCCCGCCCGATTAGCTGCAAGCACCAACTCAAAAATTCCTTCGATAAACTCAAAATTATCTGGCGTATGCACATACCCGAAGTCTACGTTGATCACTCCATCTCGGTCCAAGAAAAGAGCGCGTTTTTTCATTGGTCGGCCAACAAAGTTTGTGCTTTCAAGTAATCTTCGGGAATACCGATGTCGATAAACATGCCCTTAGTTATAAATATCTCTACCGTTTCGCGTAGTATCTTCGGTACAAAATAGTCAGTTTCTAACGAAAACGGTTGGTACAATGGAAATTCCCTCAAGGCGTCTGCCTGCAAGGCATAACAGCCCGCATTGATTAGGCCAGGGCCTGAGACATTTTTTTCCGAAAACCCTGTAATTTTAACGCCATCCCAGACCAACTGCCCATAGCGGCTTGCGTCTGGCACCGCTTTCGCAACAACAATAGGGTTCCTATTTTTTTGCAATTGTTGTTTGAGTTTTTTAATCTCAAGCTCCAGAAACGTATCACCGTTGAAAACGAACATGTTACTCTGAGTACACGCGGTTGCCGCTAAACGGGTTGCCCCCCCGGTTCCAAGTGGAATTTTCTCCTCAACGTAAACGAGATCTTGTCCCAAAAAATTAGAGCCGAAATGGCTGCGGATCATTTCGGCTTTGTAGCCCAAAGACAGCACTACCCTCGAAAAGCCTTTTTCAGCCAGTGATTTCAGTAAAATTTCTAAAAAAGGACGACCAGAGATCGTGGCCATCGGTTTTGGCACGTCACTAACCACTGATTGCAATCTTCTTCCAAACCCACCGGCCAAAATGATTGCCTCCATTACACAGGCCCTTCAAAGATTGTCCGTTCAACCAAACCACAAATGATATGACCAAGAACAGCATGTCCCTCCTGGATCGTTGGCGTCTCCGAAGATGGTACGTTCACATAATGGTCACACAGCTCTTCCATCGGGCTTTCTCGATTACCGGTCATTCCGATACATACGGCTCCAATCTTTTTTGCCTCTCGCAATGCATAAATGATGCTAGGTGACTGTCCAGAAGTAGAATAGCAAATGAAGATATCTCCCTCTCTTGCATGCGCCTGTAGTTGCCGGACAAAAATCATATCATAAGCGTAATCATTCCCGATAGCGGTCAAGATGGAAGTATCTGTAGTTAATGCGATCGCGGGCAAACTGGGACGGTCAAAAGCAAACCGACCAACGAATTCACCCGCAATGTGCTGTGCATCTGCGGCGCTACCGCCATTTCCAGCAAGAAAAACTCTACCACTATTTTTTAACGCTAAAATGCAAGCTTCAGCTGCAGCCTCAACACGTACCAAAAGTGCATCATCCGCTAGCATGGCCGCCAAACATTTATGGGATTTCTCAATCTGACTTCTGACGTAATCTCTCATTCCACTCTCCATGCCTGAGTTCCATATTTTGTGAAATGACAGTTGCTTACAAGTCCACTGAAGCCATTCAAAGCGCGTATTACGTTCATGCGTTTTTCGGCTGGTACAAAAAACCACATAAATCCGCCGCCACCTGCGCCAGATACTTTTCCAGCAACCGCACCAGCTTGAATTGCGGTTTGGTAGATCACGTCAATCTCAGCATTGGAAACAGACTGTGAAGAACGTTTTTTGTTTTCCCACCCGGCTCGGATTGATCCTATCAGCCCTTCAAAATTACCTTGCAATAAATACTCTTTCATTGAATTCGCTTCCCTTTTTATACCGTGCATCGCCGTCAAGGCATCAGCATCGCCGGACGCCACATTGCTGCTCTGGTCTGCAATAATGTGCGCTGATTTCCGCGAAACACCCGTAAAATATAACACTATAGATGCCTCCAACTCGCAAATAATCCAGTTTTTAATCCTAAGTGGATTAATTACCGCGCGCTCATCCCCATAAAATTCCATAAAGTTGAAACCTCCAAAGGCTGCTGAATATTGATCCTGTCGCCCTCCTTGAAGACCACAATCTACCCGTTCAATTTGGTAAGAAATTCGCGCTATTGTGTAATCATCTAGTGGTAGATTTAGTAGTTCCGCAAACGCGTGAACCATTGCAACAACCAACGTTGAGGAAGAACCCAAACCTGAGCCAATAGGAGCATCACAAAATGTGCTTAACTCCAATGATATTGGTTTGTTATTATTAAAATTTTTTATAATATAGTTGTAAGTAGCGGCATGCAGATTCATTTTTCCGTCAAGTAAAAGTGGAACCTTAGCTTGCCTCTCCTGCTCCAAATGCTGATCGCAAGCTACAAAGCGCACCACGGGTTGATCAAGAAGCTTTATGACTGCATAGGCATAGCGATCGATCGCCGCGCTGAGCACACACCCCCCGTAAATATCACAATAAGGAGAGACATCTGATCCCCCACCTGCCAGACCCAGTCGAAGAGGCGCTCGAGCTCTAATTGAACGCATTTGATCGCTCCATCGTACACTTATCCAAATTCCTAAATACGATAGCTCCTCTTCGGGATTGGTTCAACATATCCAAACAATTACTTTTGTGCGATGATTGAGTATTCCACACAGATATCAATTTATTTTTTATATAAAAATTTAAAATGGCATAGTCCGTTCCTTAAAGATCTCTAATACAGATTGATTATGCTAACAATCGTCTGAGAAAAAATTTGATTTCTGCTATATTTTGCAAAGCTAAAGATCGCCAATTAATGTTTCATTTTGCAGCTCCGCCGAGCTATCAGGAAATTATCTGGAGTGTGTGCCATTTAAGCCAGCGATAGCGTGTGATCATTTATTAATATTTGAAGTAGCCTTAGGGGCATGTTACCGTTCTTTGGGAAATCATACTATAACGAAGCCGTACCAAATGCAAAAAATTGAGCATCGACCATACTCGTTTTTAAAAAATGGCGTTTTTCCAGACAAGGTTCCATCTGACGGAAATATGATTCCACGAAAGATTTGGCAAACCTGTAAAGATAAAAATTCAATGCAATCACAGCTTGTGGATTGCGTTTCTGCCCTTAAAAAAATGAACCCTAGTTGGACACACACTCTATTTGATGATGAAACTCAATATGAATTTATAAAGGCGGTTTGCTCTAGACGTTTTTTAGAAGCTTACAAGCGCATTCATCCCTCGTTTGGAGCTCCGCGAGCAGACCTTTTTCGCTATCTAATCGTTTTTTTGCATGGTGGGGCATATTTCGACCTAAAAAGTGGGACATCTCGCCCACTTGATGAGATCTTACTTAGCAACGACTCATTTATTATCACGCAATGGGACAACGGACCTGACGGCAAGTTTCCTGGCGGCGGGATGAAGCGGGAACTAAAGAGTATTCCCGGTGGAGAGTATGAGCAATGGAATATAATTGCAGCTCCAGGTCATCCTTTTTTAGCTTCTGTAATTGAAAAGGTTCTCGAAAACATTGAAAATTACAATGCGGTCAGATTTGGGCATGGGGCCGTGGGCTGCCTTAACGTATTTGGACCCCATGCATTTACGCTAGCAATCCACCCACTTTTGAAAAATTACCCTCATCGAAAGGTAATCAGCTGGAAAGAGGGAATAAAGTATACAATGTTTGAAGGAGATAACAAACACTACAATCTGGATCCGTTACACTATTCGCGTCACATCATTGCTCCAGTCGGCCCAGCCGGTTTAAAAGGGTCGAAATGGCTTAGTTATTGGCTGGCAGAATTCATGTTTTGGCCGCTATCATACCTACGCACTCTCAATTATCGAAGACTTCGGTCAAGGCGAAATAAGACATTTACAGCACGCTAAAACTATTTCAGGCAATCGCGATGGACCTTATTTAGACAAGGCTGAATTGAACTACTTATTTAATAAAAAGTCGTGATTTTCGTTCGAATGCACAAACAAGTAATTTGAAAAACAAGCTTTATCGGACGGTAGTTTTCTTACCTGTAGATTATTAACGGTTGGCTCAAACAACTCACCTTTTTTTTCATCAATCCCCCACCCGTTATAGCCCGCAGCCTCCATCAATTTGAACACATCCGAAAAATGCTTTTCATTGGCATCCAACGTGTCAGATACATCGGGATCCCATAGTTCAATTATAAAGTAATGTTTGATATTGCCACTAATAATATTCATTGATCCTTTCAAAACGTCTAATTCTGAACCTTCAGTGTCTATCATAAATATTATTTTTTGATCCTTAGGCTCAATAAGGTCATCGAGTTTGACCACACTTACGGTGTCAATTTGACTGAGTGGTGCAGCAGGGTTTGGCTTTATTAAAGATCCTGTATCACCTCCTCCAAAAAACTTCATTTCAGATGTTTTAGACCCAGCAGCAGCCTCATGAAGTTGGAAATTATCTCCGAATTCATTTGCTTTAATGTGCTTTTCTATCATCAGGCAATTGGACTTGTCTGGCTCAAAGGCGATAGTCTTCACACCTTTTTTTAATGCTATGCAACAATAGTATCCATGATGTGCCCCAACATTAACAAACAAGTTCACGTTATCTAACAAGTTTTTAAAAACTTGCGTTGAACCGGGCTCCCAAGTACCGTCGATAAATGATTGGAAGCCGCTAAATAAAAATCCATTATAGCTCATCCTAACCGGCTTGCTTTGTAAACGCCGGTAAAGTCTACGACGATTATAAAATCGCAGGTTATCTATAAAATCAAAAATCAAACTCATCGTGTTCCCCTCGCGAAACCTAGAGTAACTCTAGTAGGGCCATGTATCAATAGAGACCGCATTCTAAAAGAGCTTCAATTTCGTGTCTATATTATTGGAATTGAAAGTTTTTGCGAGGGGTTTGCGGCATCGTTTAAAACAGTATTTATAGATCTATTAGTATGGATTGACAATTTATCATCATTAGATCGGTTGATACAGAGTGTAGAGCTCGAACAGAGCATCTAATCTTGGCAAACCATTCTCCGATATAGTTCAAATCCGTCAATAAACGTCCAATAAGTTTATCACATCGGCTTTCTTACGGAGCTAACCTTCCCGGCTTCTTTCAAGATTGTCCAGGGTGGTTTTAAAAAGCGTTATCTCCCTTGAGATGTAAATAAGGAGCTCAATCACATCATTCAAGTTTTGAAAGTATATTTAGTATAGGCCTTATTAGAAGTGACGAGCCGAAAGTTGAGGGGTGGTTGCCATCCACGTAAAGTAATTGTCCCTCCTTGATAAGTGCGCACTCCGTCAAGCCACAAAATATATCTGCCGGGTCAACCAATTTCACAAGATTACCATCTTTAGGATAATTTGATGCTTCCTTAAGCATCTTGCGCCCAAAACTGGATTGAAGCACGAACATCTCGACTGGATATCCAACGTTATCATTTAGTGTCACACCGTTCCAAACTTGTCTGGCAAAGTAATTGGGGATGTTGATATCTGGACGTGGTAACGAAGCAACGAGGATTATCCTCTTACCAACCGCAGTTAACTCCTTTATAACTTGCTTTAATTCATTTGAAATTTTTTCTTTGCGCGTTTCATCAGAAAGATCAGGACTGTGGCCAACAGGGTAGGAATAAAATTCATCAACTCCCAATACGCCAAGCATATTCGGCGTTTCTTTATTTAAAAAATAGCTATCCCAAGTGGCAAACATCACAATTGTTTTAATTTCTGATGATATCAGTAGTTTTGAAAAGACTTCTGAATTGAATTTAGCGCATTGATCAGTTCTACTTTGGCCGAAATTTATTAAGTTTGGTATCGGCTGACAACTTGAAAGTGTAAACTGTTTCAAGGACAGTCCAATCTCACCTAATGCCTCGCCAAGGGGCTGGGATATTGAAGCGGCATGGCTATCGCCCCAAACAGCAACACTCGGAACAATATTAGCTCCAAATTCACAGGTCTCAGAGAGTGACATATACTGGACTTGTTTCCTGCTTAGTTGACATTCCCGCAGGCTATCTGGGGATTTTGCTGACTGCATAACTTGACGGACCGAACTGGGCACTCGTTCTGGATAGCCATTTGTAAAATGGCCACCAATTGCGAAAGCAGTAATAAAAACAGAGGCTAAAATTAGTAGTGAACGACTGTAAAATAATGGAAGGGTTTTCTTTCGGAATGGTTGCTCCACTAGTCTCCATGATAAGTAAGAAATTAGTAATATAAGAGTAAAAATAATTAACAAATCTGTACCGCTATCGTGTGAAATATTTTTGATAGCTAAAAAACTTAAGATTGGTTGATGCCACAGGTAGGCCGAATAGCTGATAAGTCCTACAAACCGCAGCGGCGCCAGTTTTAGGACTGCGTGGGCGAATGATTTCTCTCGACCAAATAGTAAGACAAGGAGTGAGCCTATGACAGGGACTAGTGTCCAACCTCCCGGCCATAGGGAGTTGTTAGGTAGAATTGTCAAGCCTGCGACAATCAAAATTAGGCCAATATTAGACATCAACGCAGCATTGGGTTTAAAAGATTTTATGCTGTCACTTTTCAAAGCAGCGATAACTCCAATGAGAAGTTCCCAAGCACGCGTGTGCAAAAGGTAAAATGCAGTCATTGGGCTGTCCGAATTTGTTGTTAAAGCAGTTATGAAACTCACAAACGCAAGACTAATCAGCACCATCAATAGTGTTTTTTGACCTAGGCCCCAAAACAGGCCAAACAAAAGTGGTACAAACATATAGAACTGTTCTTCAACAGCTAAGCTCCAAGTATGAACCAAAGGATCAAGAGCCGCTTCAGGATTAAAATAGTCAATGGTATCCCAGAACCAAAAATTTGATACCGACAACAACGCGCTGAGTGCGCCACCACCAAAATACCGGAATTCATGCGGCAACATTATGAACCAACCAGCAATAGTTGAGCAAATGATAACGAAGAAGAGAGCCGGAAAAATGCGTAGTGCTCTTCGGGCATAAAAGTTCCAATAAGTGAATGTTCCTTGAGCTCTATCCTTTGCTATTTGCCCTCCAATTAAAAAGCCTGAAATTACAAAGAAGATATCAACTCCAGCATATCCTGCGCCAATTTGAGATATGCCCATATGATATAGTATGACGCTCATCACAGAAATAGCTCGAAGGCCATCCAACTCGTATCTATAAATCATAATTGGATACTCAAAGTTTCAACTGAAGTGGTTGCTCAATTCTCTATCGGATACTGAAGCAACGAAGCCAAGTCCATTTGTTTCTAAAGATAATACTGTTGAAGCAGAAGTTGCAATCTGTCCAAGATGCCCTGCCCGACTGTTCAGAAGTAATTGTCGTCAACGATGGCCCCGCGTTTGAGCAGCCCACGCGTGACTTGATTGCCACATTGGGCGCCGTATCTGTCAAAACCAAAGGCGGGCTTGGAGCGGGCGCGGCGCGCAACATCGGTGCAGACCACGCGCGCGGGCAATGGCTCTTGTTTTTAGATGATGATGATCTCATTGCTGTCAGATATTGGCAGTCGGTCGCCCGATATATCGACGCGCACCTTCAATCTGCAAATCTCGCCTATGGGTTTTGTCAGGCCAGCCCCCTGTCTGATCGTGCAGAAATGCAGCGCATCGCAGCGGCCCGAACCTCTTTTCATATTCGGCCGCATGAGACCACCTCTCTGAAGCCTAAATTAGCAGTTTTGGGCGTTGGATTTTGGGTGTCAAAAGCCCTGTTTCAAATGGTTGGCGGCATTAACAAAGAGTTGCGCACAAATGAGGATACAGATTTCTACCTCAAGCTTCTGAGTGCCGGCGCGCGCCACCACCACACGCCGTCACAGGGCGCAGTAATTTTTCAGGGCGATCATGGGACCGCTGCTGCCAACTCCACCACAAAACACTACGGGCCAGCGCAAAGAGCCCATGATATCAAGCAAATTGTAGACACCCAAGCGGAAATCCTCGCCACAGACAGCAAGGCCGAGGTATGGGTCTGGAAGCGATACCTCAAGATGGCCGCACGCAGCGGAGGAATGGACGGCTATCACCATCTGCGCACAGCAAAGGGATTAACGGTGAATCCCAAGCGCCTGCTGGCGATCTATTGGGCCGGCTGGCGAATTTTGGCAAGCTTGGACCTGCACTGAGTGCTCAAATACCCTTGCTCCACCACAGGCCCGACCGCTTGGAGCAAAAATGCCACGCTGTATCTGCTTCGGCGCCGCTCAGGCAAAACAGGGGCACAAGACCCAAATCGGATGCGTCCAGGTGTTTACAGGGCGGTGCGATCCAAATTTTTTACGCTTTGACAACCATTTTACGCGGAACCTTGGCCAGGCATTCCGGCCCGTTATTCCCAATGCGAATGCTTTCGGTAATCTCAAAGCCCCAATCGTCCATCCATAGGCCCGTCATAAAATGAAACGTCATATTCTCCTGCAACACGGTCTTGTCGCCGGGCCGCAAAGACATGGTGCGCTCGCCCCAATCTGGCGGGTAGCTCACGCCGATGGGGTAGCCGGTGCGGTTGTCCTTTGTAATGCCATATTTATTGAGAATATCGAAAAATGCGATGGCAATATCCTCGCAAGTATTGCCGGCGCGCGCCTTTTCCAGCCCAGCCTCCATACCCTCCAAAACGGCCTGCTCCGCATCCAAAAAGGTCTGGGTTGGTTTGCCCAGAAACACAGTCCGAGACAATGGGCAGTGATAGCGCTTCACAACGCCTGCGATCTCAAAAAATGTTCCCTCGCCCGACTTCATCGGCGCGTCGTCCCAGGTCAAATGCGGCGCGGAGGCATCCGCGCCCGAGGGCAAAAGTGGCACCAGCGCCGGGTAATCCCCACCAGCTCCAATGGCCGGATCATAGCGCAAGGCGGCGTCGTAAATATCGGCCACCAAATCACATTTACGAATGCCGGGCTCAACCTTTTCAACAATCCGCTCATGCATCCGCCCAACAATCTGCCCGGCCTGACGCATCAAAGCCAGCTCAGCCTCTGATTTAACGGCGCGCTGCCAATTGACCAAGCCTGTCGCATCGGTGAGCTGAGCGTCGGGCAGCGTGGCATGCAATGTCATATAGGCGGCCGCAGAAAACCAATAATTGTCCATCTCGACAGCAATGCGACCCTTGGCCAAACCGCGATCGGTCAATTGCGCCGCCAGATAACCCATAGGATGACGCTCAGAGGACTGCACATAGTGATCCGGATAACCGATGATATTGGACGGGTCCATAAAACAGGTGCGCAGCGCGCCCTTGGCGTCCTGCCCACGCCCATACCAGATTGGAGACCCGTCCAAAGGTAAGATCACACATTGATGGACATAAAATGACCAACCATCATATCCGGTCAACCAATTCATATTCGACGGATCTGAAACGATCAGCAGATCGATCCCGCGCCTCTGCATTTCTTGGCGGGTTTTGAGCAGGCGCTGTTCAAATTCAGCG
>ERZ887851.2526-NODE-2526-length-14186-cov-9.270681_pt1 | contig 14186 bp, 8 predicted proteins | sample MGYA00521100_ERZ887851 | MGnify/ENA primary metagenome ERZ887851 (study PRJEB32303, sample SAMEA104408602) | aquatic metagenome | biome: Brackish water; feature: Pelagic; material: water | place: Baltic Sea | collected 2014-06-06T16:11:00 | depth 11,444 m ...
ATTTTCATATTTTTATTTTATAGTAGTATTTAATTAGTGTTAGATTAATAACAATTATTAGCCTAAAGATAGTAAATGTTGAATAGTGCTATCGTTATTTATGAATTTTTTAAATTTTTAATTAATCAATACTATAGCAACGATTAGAATGGCATAACAATTGAATTAAAATAAAGAGAAACAAATGCTGTTATAAAGCTAATCGCTGAATTTCAGTCAGGTAAATAAGATTAATAAAATATAACACATCATGTCCTGCTATTTTAAATGTAATAGTTGTGCCATTATGTCCTAAACAAATACATGGCTAGATCAAAAATAACATCTATCGACAGTTTGTCATTTCAAGATTTAAATGAAGATGCAGAATTAATTCCTTTAATGACTCCTGAAGATGAGGAAGCGATGAATAAAGAGGAGTTGCCAGAAATACTACCTATTTTACCTTTGCGAAATACGGTGCTTTTTCCTGGTGTGGTCATACCTATTACTGCTGGACGTGATAAATCTATTAAGTTAATTAATGAAACCAATAAAGGGAATAAAATTATTGGCGTGGTTTCTCAAATAGATGAAAATGTAGAAGATCCAGAATTAAAAGATATAAATAAGATAGGTACGGTTGCAAAAATATTAAGGGTGTTAAAAATGCCTGATGGTAATACAACTGTAATTTTACAGGGTCAAAAACGTTTTGAAGTTAGTGAGCTAATCACTTCTACTCCCTATATGACTGCAACCATTAAGGAAGTTCCTGAAGCTAGACCTGCAAAAGAGAATGAAGAGTTTAAGGCGATTATAGATTCGATAAAAGAAAAATCATTAAAAATCATTAAAAGCAGTCCTAATATACCTTCCGAAGCAGCTTTTGCTATTAAAAATATTGAGAGTAGTTCATTTTTAATCAATTTTGTTTCTTCAAATTTAAATGTTCCTGTTGGCGATAAACAAAATCTTTTAGAAATAAATGACCTTAAAGTTCGTGCAATGGAAACATTGCGCTTTATGGAAATTGAATTAAAAAAATTATCACTTCGAATCGATATTCAATCTAAAGTTGAAAGTGATATAAGCCAACAACAAAAAGAATATTTTCTTCATCAACAAATGAAAACCATTCAAGAAGAACTAGGTGGTAATACTTCTGAAGAAGAAATAGAAGAAATGAGAGAACGTTCTAAAAAGAAAATTTGGAACAAAGAAGTAGCTGAACATTTTGAAAAAGAATTGGCTAAACTACAACGTATGAATCCGCAAGTTGCTGAATATGGAATACAACGTAATTATTTAGAATTGTATTTAGATTTGCCTTGGGATGCATATAGTACCGATAAATTTGATTTAAAAAGAGCTCGTAAAATATTAGATCGAGATCATTTTGGTTTGGACGATGTAAAAAAACGGATTATAGAGCATCTTGCAGTATTAAAGCTTCGTAAGGACATGAAATCTCCAATTTTATGTTTATACGGACCTCCTGGTGTGGGTAAAACTTCATTAGGAAAATCTATTGCTGAAGCATTGGGTAGAAAATATGTGAGAATGTCTTTGGGTGGTTTGAGAGATGAATCTGAAATTAGAGGACATCGTAAAACGTATATTGGTGCAATGCCTGGTAGAATATTAAAAAATATTAAAAAAGCAGCAACAGGAAATCCAGTTTTTGTTTTAGATGAAATTGATAAACTATCCATTGGAAGTCAAGGAGATCCTTCCTCAGCAATGTTAGAAGTATTAGATCCAGAACAAAACAATTCATTTTACGATAATTTCTTAGAAGTTGGATACGACTTATCTAAAGTTATGTTTGTCGCAACCTCAAATAGTTTGGGTACCATACAGCCCGCACTTCGTGATCGTTTGGAAATCATTAATGTATCTGGTTATACTATTGAAGAAAAAATTGAGATTGCAAACCGCCATCTATTACCAAAACAATTATCAGATCATGGCTTAACTAAAAATGATTTAAAAATTGGTAAACCACAGCTAGAAAAAATTGTAGAAGGATATACTCGTGAGAGTGGTGTAAGAGGTTTGGAAAAGCAATTGGCGAAAATGGTTCGTTATACTGCGATGAAAATTGCAATGGAAGAGGACTATGTCAAAAAGGTAAGCAATGATGTTATTGTTGAAGTATTAGGGGCTCCAAAATTAGAAAGAGATAAATATGAAAATAATGAGGTAGCTGGTGTTGTTACTGGATTAGCTTGGACAAGAGTTGGAGGAGATATTTTATTTATTGAGTCTATTATCTCTAAAGGAAAAGGCAATCTTACTTTAACTGGTAATTTAGGAAAGGTAATGAAAGAATCTGCTACCATTGCAATGGAATACATCAAAGCGAATGCAGCGCTATTAGGAGTTTCTCCAGGTGTATTTAGTAAATACAATGTGCATATACATGTCCCGGAAGGAGCGACTCCAAAAGATGGACCAAGTGCTGGAATCACCATGTTAACTTCTCTAGTTTCTTTATATACTCAACGTAAAGTAAAAAGAAGTTTAGCGATGACAGGTGAGATTACCTTAAGAGGCAAAGTGCTTCCTGTAGGTGGTATTAAAGAAAAAATATTGGCTGCAAAAAGAGCGCATATTAAGGAGATTATGCTTTGTGAAGACAATAGGAGGGATATTGAAGAAATTAAGCCTGAATATATAAAAGGCTTGACGTTTCATTATGTTAAAGAAATGAGTCAGGTTATCGATGTTGCACTGACCAAACAAAAAGTAAAAAATGCAAAAAAAATTTCTTGATCATTTAGCGTAGACAGCATTTTTTAAACAATTAGAAACAACCTCTTAATGGCTGTTCTGAATGTTTTAAAATTCAGGTATTATATTCTTTAGTATTAAGTAATATAATAAATCAAAATAAATTATACTTGTAGTCGTTTAAACTTCAGGAAAAGGAATTTTGCGTTCATGAGCCAAAAGCTTATTTTATTGGGTATTTTAGTAGTATCAATTTTTGCACATGCTCAAGTTGGTGGTAAATATGCGTACCAATTTTTAAACCTTACTACCTCCCCTAGAATGGCTGCATTGGGAGGGAAAAATATCACAAATTACGACTACGATCCTACACAAGCCCTTGTAAATCCAGCAAGTATTAATCCTGAAATGGATAACCATTTGTCGGTAAATTATGTAAATTATATTGGCGATGTTAATTATGGGTCTGCTGCATATGCTTATTTATGGGACAGAAGAACTCAAGTGCTCCATGCTGGAGTTACCTATGTAAATTATGGAAGTTTTGATGGCTATGATGAACAAGGAAATGCTACAAATAGTTTTAGTGGCGGTGAAGTAGCGCTTTCGTTGGGACATGCAAGAAATATAGCTTTCACTGATTTTTATATAGGCGGAAATTTAAAATTAATATCATCTACTTTAGAGCAATACTCATCCTTTGGTATTGCTGTAGATATTGGATTCATGTATGTTTATAAAGATTGGGATCTTAATATTTCTGGTGTTGTAAGGAATGTAGGAACCCAAATTGAGCCCTATGATGGTATTTACGAACCTTTGCCATTAGAAGTGATATTGGGAATCTCACAGACCTTAATGAATGTTCCGATAAGATGGCATCTTACTTTTGAAAACATGCAAGTTTGGAACATCGCTTTTGCAAACCCTAATAGAGATCAAACAGATTTAGAAGGGAATGTAACTACTGAAAATATAAACTTTATAGATACTATATTTAGGCATACTATTATAGGGATAGAACTTTTTCCAGACAAAGGATTTAATCTAAGATTAGGTTATAATTTTAGAAGAGGTGAGGAGTTGCGAATTATAGAAAAAAGAGCTTTTGCAGGACTTAGCGCAGGTTTTTCAGTGAAATTTAATAAGTTAAGGCTGAGCTATACCTACGCAAAATATAGCTCGGCTGCTGCTTCAAGTTATTTTGGTTTGATGTTAAATCTTCAATAATTGTATCTTTTAACTTAAAAATATGTTATTTTTCAATCACATTAATTTTATATAAATTGAAAAAAATTATAATTGCTATCGATGGGTATTCTTCTACTGGAAAAAGTACAGTTGCAAAACAATTGGCCGATTATTTAGATTATATATATGTTGATTCAGGTGCTATGTATAGAGCAGTCGCATTATTTGCATTGCAAAATAACTATTTATCAACAGATAGTTTTGATAAAGAATCATTGATTAATGCACTCCCAGAAATACAATTAGACTTCAAAAAAGAAAAAGATAACTCCAATGCAATTATGTTTCTGAATGGCGTAAATGTAGAGAAAGAAATTAGAACAATGTATGTTTCCGATTTTGTAAGTCCAGTAGCGACTCTTTCAGAAGTGAGAAAGAAATTAGTTTCTATTCAGCATCAAATGGGTGTTAAAAAAGGCATTGTAATGGACGGTCGTGATATTGGTACTGTTGTTTTTCCCAAGGCAGAATTAAAAATATTTATGACTGCTGATGCTGAGGTTAGAGCAATGAGACGGTTTAATGAATTAAAAGAAAAAGACGAAACAATTACCTACGATGAGATCTTAAAAAATGTTCAAAAAAGGGATTTAATGGATACCACACGAGAAGATTCTCCGTTAATTATAGCAAATGATGCAATAGAAATTGACAATTCAGAAACAAATCAAGAAGATCAATTTCATATTATTCTACAACTTGCTAAAGATAGAATTGCAGGTAGAATTTAAAACAAACTATGATGATTAAAGCATCTAATTATAAGGTATTATTTTTAAATTGTTAATGAGTGCAATGAGTTTTTCTCAAAACACACCAATACGGATAGCTCTTAAGTAAGTAGAAAATGGAATAAAACTACTTTTTGAACTTCCATGTCTTTTTCTAAAAATATCGCTGCGGACCCAAATTTCACCATATTGAAAAAAAACTTAGAATTGGGCTAAATTTTTACCATAAAAATGGATTTTTCATATAGTTGAAAGTTTTTTGTGATTCCAGATTAGAATGATAAAAAACCGATAGAAATTAATCATTATCGCAAGCTAGCATCGAATTCACTTTCGAAATTTTGCTGTAGCTTTTTCATAATCTTGTCAATTTGTTTATCTGTAAGTGTTCTTTTCTCGTCTTGCAATGTGAAACTTAATGCATACGATTTTTTACCTTCTGGTAATTTACTTCCTGTATAAACGTCAAATAAATTAATATCCTTAAGTAATTGCTTTTCTGTTTTTTGAGCAGTTTCTTTTAAAGAATCAAATGTTACACTTTTATCAATCAACAATGCAAGGTCACGTTTTACTTTTGGAAATTTCGGAATCGCTTTAAGTTTAAAGTTGTCAGTAGCTATTTCTTCTAATACTTTGTCCCATTTAAAATCGGCATAAAAAGTTTCAGCATCAATCCCAAAAGCAGCAGTGATACTTTTATTAATGACACCAAAATCTACCAATAATTTACCGTTTTTTGAAAATGATAAGCCTTCAGAGAACTCTTCATTCTTTGTTCCGTTTTCAGAATAATTTGCAATCCCTAATCTGTCTAATATGCCAATAACAAATCCTTTAAGGTAAAAAAATGTGCTTTTTGAAGAAGCTGATATCCAGTTTTCATCATTTTTTAAGCCCGAAACTACTAATGATAAATGCTTTGGTTCTTGACGACCAGCATCATATTTATGGTATGTTTTCCCAAATTCAAATAATTTAAGATCACTTATTTTTCGGTTGGAATTAAAGGATAATGCTTCTAAGGCATTAAACAGCATTGATTGTCTCATTACCGATAAATCATTGCTTAATGGATTTAGCATTTCTACGTTATGTTCCTGCTTTAATACCTTGCTTAAATCAATGTGTTTTGGAGAGGTAAGAGAGTTGCCCATCATCTCATGAAAACCTAAAGCAGTAAGTTGGTTTCCAATTTTATTCTGAATTTGATAATCTTCAATTAATTCATTTGCGGAAATAGAAGCGTTTAATTTTTCAGTAAATTTAATATTGTTATAACCATATACTCTTAAAATTTCTTCAATAACATCAGCTTCACGTGTTACATCATTTCGGTAAGCAGGTATTGTCATTCCCAATCCAGCTTCCGTAACATTATTGATTTTAATATCCAACGAAGTTAATATTTCTTTTATGATTTCTTTCGGGATTTCTTCACCAATAAGACGGGTCGCATTATCAAAATTTAGAAAAACTAGGTGGTCTTCAATTTTCTTAGGATAAATATCCACAACATCACTTGTGATTTCACCTCCAGCAATTTCTTTTATAAGCAATGCTGCACGCATTAACGCGTATTCTGTTAAATTAGGATCAATGCCTCTTTCAAAACGAAAAGAAGCATCTGTATTTAAGGCGTGACGTTTTGCTGTTTTACGAATGCTAATAGGATTGAAGTAAGCGCTTTCTAAAAATATATTCTCAGTGCTTTCAGTAACTCCACTTTCCAAGCCTCCAAAAACACCAGCAATACACATTGGTTTTTCAGCATCACAAATCATTAAATCATCTTTGTGAAGTTCTCTTTCAACTCCATCTAATGTGATGAATTTTGTTCCCTTTGCAACGGTTTTTACTATTATTTTATCACCAGATATTTTACCGCTATCAAAAGCATGTAAAGGTTGTCCTAATTCGTGTAAAACGTAATTTGTAGCATCAACAATATTGTTGATTGGAGCTAAACCAATGGATTTTAATCTGTTTTGAATCCATTGTGGAGAATCTTTGACTTTAATACCACTTATAGTAAGGCCACAATATCTTGGAACTAAATTATTATCTTTAACCTGTACATCAATTTTATGAGTTCTATTTTCAACTCTAAAACTACTGTTTGAAGGGGTGATTAATTCTAATAAAATTTCATTCCTTAGCAAACCAGCTTTTAAATCACGTGCAACTCCCAAATGGCTCATGGCGTCTGCTCTATTGGGTGTTAAGCCTATTTCGAAAACTTGATCATTTTCAATCTCAAAAATATCGGAACCAAGCGTGCCCGCAACAACATCTTTATCAAGAACCATAATGCCATCATGACTATTTCCTAGCCCTAACTCAACTTCAGAACAAATCATTCCGTGACTTTCTTCACCGCGTATTTTACCTTTTTTAATTTTCCAAGGATTTCCATCTTCATCGTATAGTGTAGTTCCAATAGTAGCTACCGGTACTTTTTGCCCTTTAGCTATATTTGGAGCACCACAAACAATTTGTAGCACTTCTCCATTTCCTATAGCAACACTTGTAACCTTTAAGCGATCGGCATTTGGATGTTGATTACATTCTAATACGTGCCCAACAACAATTCCTTTCAACCCTCCTGTCAGCGACTCGAAAGATTCAATGCCTTCAATTTCAAGCCCTAAGTCGGTTAGTAAATTTCCTGTTTTTTCGGCATTCCAATCAACTTTAATAAATTGTTTTAACCAGTTATATGAAATTTTCATGTTTAAATTTTGTTACAATCTGCAAATATAATACTTCACACCTTTTATATGAAGGAATTTTGCGTTTAAGAAATAATGTTTTAACTAAGAAATGTAATTCCAGATGTTTTTATACTTAGTTAATTGAATATAAGTGCTTTTTACAGGGAGATTTTGAGCTAATGAAAGGGAAGGGTCATTTTTTAAAGTTTCAAAGGCATAGCTTCTTGCAATCTTTAATATTTCATGATCTTTTATAATATCTGCTATTTTTAAATTTAAAACCCCGCTTTGTTGTGTGCCCATCATGTCTCCAGGGCCTCTAAGTTTTAAATCTACTTCTGCAATTTCGAAGCCATCACTAGTTTTAACCATAGTTTCTAGTCGTGTTCTTGCATTTTCAGATAGTTTGTGGCTGGTCATTAAAACACAATAACTTTGATCAGCACCCCTACCTACTCGTCCTCGGAGCTGGTGTAACTGGGCTAAACCAAAGCGTTCTGCACTTTCAATAATCATCACACTGGCATTAGAGACGTTAACGCCAACCTCAATTACAGTGGTAGCCACCATGATTTGAGTCTCCCCTTTTATAAAGCGATTCATTTCAAACTCTTTGTCCTGTGATTTCATTTTTCCATGAACTATGGATATTTGATAGTCGGGTTTTTGAAACTCTCTGGAAATGCTTTCGTAACCATCCATCAAATCTTTATAATCTAAAACTTCACTTTCTTGTATTAAAGGATATACAATATAGACCTGTCTGCCTTTCGAAATTTCATCTTTTATAAACTTAAAAACACGAAGTCTATTTGAATCAAAACGATGTACTGTTTTAATGGTTTTTCTACCTGGAGGAAGTTCATCAATTATCGAAATATCTAGGTCCCCATAAACGCTCATTGCGAGGGTTCTTGGAATGGGTGTTGCGGTCATTACAAGAACGTGAGGAGGGAAGGTGTTTTTATGCCAAAGTTTGCTTCTTTGAGCAACTCCAAATCGGTGTTGCTCATCAATAATTGCAAGCCCTAAATTTTTGAATTTCACCTTATCTTCTAGCAAAGCATGAGTGCCAATTAAGAGATCAATTTCTCCATTTTCTAGTTTTTCATGGATTATTCTTCTATCTGAAGCCTTAGTTGAACCAGTTAATAGGTAAATACTGGTATTCAAGTTATTGCATAATTCTTTTAAGCCATTATAGTGCTGGACTGACAAAATTTCAGTAGGCGCCATTAAACAAGCTTGAAAACCATTGTCAAGTGCTATTAATATTGACATTAATGCTACAATTGTTTTACCGGAACCTACATCACCTTGTAATAATCTATTCATTTGAGCATTGCTACCTAAATCGGTTCTAATTTCTTTGATTACTCGCTTTTGTGCTTGCGTTAATTCGAAGGGTAAATGATCTTTAAAAAAGGCATTAAAATGACCTCCAATTTTTGTAAAGGGATAGCCTTTAATTTTGGATTTATGAAGTAAATTTTTACGAATTAATTGCAATTGAATATAAAATAATTCTTCAAATTTTAATCGGTATTGCGCCCTTGAAAGTAGCTGTTGATTTTGTGGAAAATGAATGTTTAAAAGCGCTTCTTTTTTGGTTAATAATTTTAAAGATTCTAGGAGGTTATTTGGTAAGGTTTCTGCGATGCTATTTTTGGTTTCTAAAAACAAATGTTGCATCATCGAATTGACAACTCGATTTGATAATCCCCTAGCAATTAATTTTTCCGTAGAAGGATAAACGGGCTGCATAACGGGACCTAAACTTTTTTCATATTGCGTTAATAGTTCCATTTCTGGATGTGGCATCGAAAAAACGCCATTGAACCAGTTGGTTTTTCCAAAAACAACATAGGAAACATTTAATTTTAAATTTTCTCTAATCCATTTATGTCCTTTAAACCATATTAATTCCATTTTTCCAGAATCATCCTGAAAGTTTGCTACTAAGCGTTTTCCTCGTTTTTGTGCTATCGTTTTAATATGCGTTATTTTTCCGATAACCTGTACATCTGCACTGGTACGTTGGAGTTGGTTAATTTTGTAAAATTGAGTTCGGTCTAAATACCTATTAGGAAACAGATTTGCTAAATCTTGAAATGTATATATTCCTAATTCTTTTTTAAGTAAATCGGCCCTATTTGGACCCACTCCTTTTAAATAATCAATAGGTGTTTGAAATAAATTGATATTCATTTTAATAGCTACTAATGTTTTGTATAATAATATAATAATAAGTTACAAAATTATATATTTGTAGAGAAACTTTAACTATTTAATAATCATCTAATGAAAAAAAATTACATCTTACTAGTTTTAATCATTTCATTTTGTGTTAATTCCGCTTTTGGTTTTGATGCTTCTGTGCCTGTATTAACTACTCAATTAACCGATGAATATCCTTTGGAAATGCCTGAATTAAAGAAATATCCAATTTATATTAATGCTACAGTTGAAGATCCGGATACTATAGATTTAGTAACGTTAACTATTGATGGAGAAACGCATGATGCAACTGAGAAAAATGGATTTTATTATTACTCTTGGACTCCTTCTTCTTATGGTGTTCATGAAATAGTGATAACAGCAAAGACTACAAATGGTGATGAAACTTTTATCACTAAAAATATTGAGGTAACAAATACTGCGGCTTCCCAGGTTATTGAAACATTAAAAGATGTTGTTATAGAATATGGAGGAGAGAATAGTAGGTGGTATTACGGATATTATACATTGCCTCAGTCAATTGGTGCCTATGATTCAATTAATGCGCTGTTTGAAGTTGAATGTCCAAATATTAGCGGTGGTTGTGATGATTGGGACCGATGGGCTCATATAGACATTAAAGGGCCTGATGGAAATTGGATTCAGATAATTAGATATATAACACCTTATGGTGTTGCTTGTAATCATGAAATTGATTTAACTGATTATATGTCATTATTACAAGGAGAAGTTGAATTAAGGGTATTTATTGACACTTGGGGAACAGGTGGATGGCAATTGTCATTAAATTTAGATTACCATCAAGGAACTCCCGAATATGATTATTCAGGAGTTGTTGAAGCTTGGGATGCAACTTATAATTTTGGAGATCCAGCCAACTTACAACCTGTTGAGACCTATACTGCAGAAATACTGAATACGGTAGATAAATCATATTTAAGATTGTCAAATACAGGTCATGGTTGGGGAGAGAACAACACAAGTAATGCAGCAGAATTTTTTAATGCTTTTCATTATATAGATATTAATACAGAAGAAGTTTATACACAACATCTGTTTAAATCGTGTAATCCAAATCCAGATAATTGTACAGGACAACAAGGATCCTGGACCTACAATAGAGCAGGTTGGTGTCCAGGGGCAATTTCTCCTCCAGATATCTTTGATTTATCCTCTTATATAGGATCAAGTATTGATTTAGATTATCGTTTTCATCCATCCTATGTTGATAATTGTCATCCAAACAATGCGGATTGCGTATCAGGGAATACTTGTGCTGATTGTAATGCCGGTTATAACCCTCATTATAATGTAGATGGGCAAATTATTAGTAAAAGTCATACGCCTTTGTATTATGATAATACTTTAGGGGTAACTAGTATTAATAATGAAGAAATTTACGAGATTTCAGTGTATCCAAACCCTTCAAATGGATTATTCTCATTGTTTACAAATCATCTTGAAGGAAGAACAAGAGTTAGTATTTATACAATAGAAGGCGCACAGGTTAAAGTGTATTATTTTGATACAAATGAAGAATTGTTAAATTATAAATTCGACCTTCGTAAATTAGCTAGTGGGATGTATTTTATTAATTTAGAAAATAAAAGAGGGACTGGAACTAAAAAAATTATTTTAGAATAAACAAAGTGCTTAATGCGTATTAAAAAGGTTATTTTTGAGAAACAGAAATAACCTTTTTTTATTTATGAATCTTTTTTGCCTGCAACTAAAGATAAAGTTATTAAGGATTAAACCCAGCTCTTTTTGCTTACTATTATTGCTGTTTTTTAGTACTTTTGTTTTTAGTCAGCAAACTGAAACAGTCGATTTTATTAGTGTTAAAGCAGTTGTAAGGCCATTATTAAAAGAAAAAAAGGTTATTGCAAATGCCTCTTATACATTTAAAATATTAAAGAAATGTGATTCGGTGTATTTAGATGCCCAAGGGTTTTTTTTATTAAAAAATATACCGAATCATAAAATAGCTGTTATTTTAAAAAATAAGAAGATTTGGTTAGTTTCTAATTTTGAGTCAAATCAAACGTATACTGTTTCATTTGAATATGAAACGATTCCCAAAAAAGCACTGTATTTTTTAGATCAACAAATCTGGACACAAGGACAAGGTAAATACACCTCTAATTGGCTGCCCAGTATTGATGATATGAATGATAAAATTGAATTTAATATCAGTTATATTATTCCTTCAGATAAAATAATTGTTGCAAACGGTAAATTAGTTGCTGTAACTGATAATGGTGATGCTAAAAAATGGAGCTTTGATATGGAGCATCCTATGTCAAGTTATTTGGTAGCATTTGCAGTAGGAGATTTTTCTAAAAAAACAATAGCTTCTTCAAGTAATGTCCCTATGGAGCTATATTATCCTACTAGTGATTCATTGCTCATAGAGCCGACTTATAGATATTCAAAAAGAATTTTTGATTTTTTAGAACAAGAAATTGGTGTGGATTATCCTTGGCAGAATTATAAACAAGTGCCCTTAAAAGATTTTTTATACGCTGGAATGGAAAACACGTCTGCTACCTTTTTTTCAGATGCTTTTATAGTTGATTCAATAGGGTTTGTAGATCGAAATTATGTAAATGTTAATGCTCACGAACTTGCGCATCAATGGTTTGGAAACTTAGTTACCGAAACTTCTGGAGAAAGTCATTGGTTGCACGAAGGTTTTGCTAGTTATTATGCATTATTAACTGAAAAGGAGATTTTTGGTGAAGATTATTATTATTGGAAATTATTTCAATCTGCAGAACAATTAAAATCGTTAAGTGAAGAAGGAAAAGGAGCCGCTTTAAATAATCCTAATGCAAGTTCATTGATATTTTATGAAAAAGGAGCTTGGGCATTACATGTTTTAAGGGAAAAGGTTGGAGCTGCTGTTTTTAAAAAAGCGATTAAGAATTATTTAGAAAAATACCAGTATAAAAATGTTACAACCAATGATTTTATTATTGAGGTGGAACGTGCGTATGGTAAAGAACTTATTGAATTTAAAAAGGATTGGATATTGCAAAGCGCATTTAAATCAGAACAAGCTTATCAATCATTGATTAAATCAAATTTTATTAATGAGTATTTTAAAATTTCTGCTTTGCGAGGAACTCCAATTACATTAAAAATGGCAGCATTTGAAAAAGCATTGATGTTCCCTGATGATTTTATTGGCCAAGAAATAGTTGATCAATTAATAAATGAACCATTATCTTTAACACTACCATTATATAAAAAAGCGTTTAATAGCAATAATGTATTTGTTAGGCAGGCCATTGCATTATCAATGGATAAAATTCCTAAAGAATTAAAATCTTATTATGAAAGCCTTTTATATGATAACTCCTATTTAACTCAAGAAACTGCATTGGGGAATTTATGGGTTAATTTTCCGGAGAATAAATCAAAATATTTAGATGAAATGGACGGAATTATTGGATTTCGTGATAAAAATATAAGACAGTTTTGGTTGTTTTTAGCCTTGATTACTGAAGATTACCAAACAGCTAAAAAAGAATTTTTTTTAGAGGAATTGCTTGAATATACTTCTTCTAAATATGCGTATAATATTCGTGAAAAAGCATTCGAATATATTGGGTATTTAAATGTTTGGAATCGTGATTCACTAGTCAACCTAATCGATGCGAGTCAACATCATTATTGGAGGTTTAGAGATTTTTCTAGAAACATACTTATGGGTTTATTAGAAAATGAAAATTATCGAAAACAATTCATGTTAATAGAACAGGAACTAGATGCTGATTCTTTAAACTTTTTAAAAAGGATGTTAAATAAAAAATTATTTTAAAAACTAGTATTATGAGAGCTTTGAGTATGCTAAAAGAAAAAATATCAATTTAAACGAGTTGATAGATTAAAACATTTCACCAACTTCTTTCTTAACATACATTAAGGCTTTATGTGAAGGAGTGACTTCCTCCATAAAGTAATTTAACATAAAAGCTCTTAATTTATCTGGATCATTTACGTTCTTATTCATAGTAGATTGCCTTATTACTTGTATCGTTGCATTTTTTGTAGCAGTAATTAAATTCCAACATTCTGGACTCACATATAGTTGCTGAGAAAGATTATGTTCGTATTCATTATCAATATTCTGAATAAGTAATGTTTCATAGTTCTGTAAATTATCAGAATGTGGTTGAACTCTAATTAAAAGTTTATTTGGGTCGATGCGTTCTAAAAGAAGTGTCAGTCGTTCATAAGCTTGTAGTCTTATAGGTAATACGTTTTTTTGAGCTTCTTTTTGAATTAAATAACGCCTTCTTCCTTCTTCATTGGAGGTATGCCCTTTAAAAAAGAAATACGCTACCAAGCCAACTACAATGGCTGGTAATAAATAAGCAAAATAACTAATGACTAAGCTAAGATCTTCCATAAATATAAATTTCTACCACAAACTTAATAGGTTTTAAAATAATGTACAAGATTGTTCCTATTAAATATAAAAACCTTAAATACAAAAGCTATATCCCTTTATATTAGTTGGTATGGTTAA
>ERZ887851.2545-NODE-2545-length-14137-cov-5.997870_pt1 | contig 14137 bp, 12 predicted proteins | sample MGYA00521100_ERZ887851 | MGnify/ENA primary metagenome ERZ887851 (study PRJEB32303, sample SAMEA104408602) | aquatic metagenome | biome: Brackish water; feature: Pelagic; material: water | place: Baltic Sea | collected 2014-06-06T16:11:00 | depth 11,444 m ...
TACTTCACCTCCCGACCGGACAGCGGCGACGATTTCTCTAGGAAGTTTATCGAAGGCCTTTGGAACATTGACCCAGTTCCACTGGCCTTCAAACGCCTTATTGAACTGAGGAATCGACGCACGAAGATACTCGTTGCCCACCCGCTCATCACTGTCTGGATTTTGGTTGTTCTGATCGTATTGATACCATGTTACGAAGCTTAGCGTCGTCTCCATCGGCTCTGAACTTTGAGCCCCTTCCAGAGTTCCGGGAGGCTCATCAATATGGTCGCTACACGCGGTCAGCCCTAGTAGCGGTATAGTGACTATCAGGGTTAACGCTCTGAGTGGTTTCATGACTTAAGCTCAGTATGGGTAAATACTCGATTCGAGGCAGAAGGTTAAAGATTAGCTGATTGAGAGGCAAGAGCCGTTTCCAATGTAGACTGAGTTCGGGGGGGCGCTTCTCGCCATCCATAGTGCCTGCCTGGTGCCTGGTGCCTGGTGCCTGGAATTGGGCATAGCCGGCTAAGTTCCTAGTGCTATTAGCGTATAACTTCATGCCAATTGTAACCTTGTGTAACGGGCACAAATCTATTCATTTCTGGCCAGGCTTTTCAGTGTCGCGTTTTTGAGTTGGAACCCAACTTACCGATGGAACTGACGGGTCGACACAGGAGGTCTACAGCCTTGTGGTCGATGTGCCGGGATAACCGGTCTTCTCGCAATCCGTTACGACATGTTGCTAGATTTACATCCGAGGATAGGGATATAATGAGTATCCAAGTTGCAGGCTTGGGCCTGAGTTAAAAAAGCCAAAGTGAAAAAGACACCAATGAGTTGAGGATAATGGTTGTGAGCGGAGAAGTTGGTTTGGGCGATAACAGCGGCAGTGTTGATGCCAGTATTGATGAATCTGAGGCTACGCTAACTGGTGAAACATCCCACTCATCTGAGCGGCAAGCCCGCGCAGAAGCTGCTGAAAACGCCGGTGCTTTCGACCTGCCTGTGGCCATGAGCGCAGCGGTAGTCGAACCCGTCTCAGGGGGAGATGCGCCGCTGGAGGGTAAAGCTGCATCGAAAGTAAAAACCGTACCGAAGACCAAAGTCGTGCCAAAAACAAAAGCTGCGCCGAAGGCAAAGGCGAGGTCAAAAGCGAAAGCCGCGCCGAAGGCAAAGGTCAGACCAAAAGCGAGCTCTGTGCCGAAGGCAAAGGTCAGGCCAAAAGCGAAAACTGCACCGAAGGGCAAGGTCGAGCCAAAAACGGAAGCCGCACAGAAGGAAAAAGCCACGCCGAAAGCGAAGACAGGTGGTCCAAAGCCCAAGTCAAAACCAACCTCAAAATCGAAGGCGCCTAGCAGCACCAAGAAGGCCGAGAAGTCCGCAGCTTCACAAAAGGCTGCCGGCATTGTTAACAAGGGTGCCACCTTGCTGGCACCTTCCGTGGCCTTTGCAAGATTTACCAGTTCCTGGGTCACCGTTCGAACTTCTGACGCCGGGAGCTGGATCTCGTCTCGCACCCGACAAGCGGCTGATACACCACTCGCCCGAAAGATAGCAGGCTCGCGCATTTCCCAAGGCGCAGTTTCACAGCTAACGCGAGTAAAAGCGACGGTTAGAGGCTCTAAGTCATATGCTTCAATCAGCGAGTGGGCTTTTGTAAAGAAAGTTTCCTCGCGTTTTGGTTCAGATAGCTAATATTTCGTCGCTTACACGCGATGTAAACAGGTATTGAGTGTAATTACACTCCTTGTCTGTCGTTGGGTATCGATGTCTGGCTCATTCAAGAAGGTGGCGAGACATTGTCACGTATCGCGATGAAGGGTGCATAGATGATCGATGATTCACGGCCGGTGTCGTCCAGTTTAGAGTGCCCTCGCGGCCCTCAACTCGCGCCCGAGGACGCGAATTTCACTGACGAAATATCAACGGAACATGGCTCTACTTCAGGCAACTTTGCCACATTTGGGGCTGAGTCTGGGCAAAGCAATTCGCCTGACCACGAAAATTTAGTGTCCAAGGTCTTGCTTGATATTGATGCCGGCGGCGCGAAGGGCTTCAACATCAAAATAGCTGAGGCCGATATCGATATTCGCGTGCATTCCTCCAGCCGCGTTTTGGTTACGACACTTGCGCCGGTGGGAGTGGATCTCACTTCCTTCAATGTTGCTGTGAGAGCCCGGTCGCTGGGGTTATCGTTTCAGCCGAAGGGTGGATTGCGCAGGGGCTCGCGAACGAGTACCGATAACGTTCGTTTGACCTTGTATTTGCCAGCGTATTTTTCGATTACTGCCTTATCAACCACCGGCGCGATAGCCGTAAGCGGGGTCAAAGGGCCCACCGTTGTCCGTTCGGTGAGTGGCCGAGTGGCCTTGAACGAATTGGCAGGGAGTGTTCGTGCTGAGACAAAGTCAGGAGATATTTCGGGAAATTGTCCGTCCAAGGAAATTCATCTGGTCACCAAAAGCGGGAATATCGATTTTGACGGCCTTACTGGTGCTGTTTTTTGTCAAACAAAAACTGGAAATGCGAACTTGACATGGCGTGAAAGCCCTCACGATGCAAAAGTCTTGATTCGTTCTGGAGCGGGGCCGGTGAGCTTGTATTTTCCTCCGGCGGCTCAGTTGAACTATCGGTTCATTACGGGTGCAAATGCCATCATGAATGAATTCGAGCAATGTGGCACATCCAATTTCTGTGTGCGGATTATTTCCCGTCGCGGCGATCTGTTGCTTAAAAAACATGTTGACCCGGTTTAGAGGCTAGCGGCCTGAGCTATGAGCCTGATCACTATAATCGCGAGAATTAAGGCGACTACCACTTGGGTGATACGAGGTGTGGTCGTTTTTTTCATCTACTTAGCGTTTAAAAGCTTTCTTCCCCACCATTTGGTTCCGTCGACCACCGTCGCACTGATTGAACCCTCTGTTGGCAAAAATGCTGTGGACGCATCCTTTGCTCGAGTTGCGTTCGAGATTGCTTTTGAGTCTTTAAACCAGGAAGCGGGGTTGTTGCAGGGTAAGGTAGATGTTTTCGAAGTTGGGAAAGAAATTGAGAGCGAGGCTGATGCGGCGAACATACGCAAGCAGCTCATTGACAATGACGTTGAGGCGATTTTTGGCTGTGCCACGTCTGCGTGTGTTCGTCTGATAGTCCCTATTGCGGACGAGCTGGAAATCCCATTCTTTTATGTTCGCCCTCACGAAGGGCTTATCTCAAGCCGCTACGCATTTTTTCTTGGCCCACTACCCAACCAAGGGATAGTGCCCGCTATACGTTGGGCGATGGAAAGATATGGGAGTCGTGTGCATATCACGGGCTCCAACGGATTGTATTCACGTATACTCGGTGGCATGGTCCGACATGAGGTCGTTGCTGCCGGAGGAAGTATTACGGGAGAACATTATTACGGTGCCGATGAGGATACCATATCTGGTTTACCCGAAGCTTGGAATACTGACACTACTGACTTGGTAATAAATCTGGCAGTTAATAATACGTTGATCAGCCTAATGAAGCTGGAATCGGTTGTAGTAGCCGGCCTACGGCGCCCACCTCAAATTCTGGCGAGTCTAGACGCAGCTTTAATCGCTGATGTTGGCAGGTATACGGTGGTTGACCACTATATTATTGCGAGTTATCTCCAGGAGTTTGAGGCCGGCCTGACGGGTGAATTCAATCAACTATGGATTTCAAGGATGGGCGCATCGGTCCCATTCGGCGTGGCTGAGGTGTCGGCTTTCCTTGCTGTACGCTTGTGGTCAACTGCACTCAGAAAAACGCTAACACGCGATCCTGTTGATGTTGTCAATATGCTAAGTAATGTTCACGTCGATACGGGCGGTGCTTTTGGTAAAGTTTCTTTTGAACGAAATCATCATTATTTAGACCATCGCCTCTTTGTTCTGAAAATACTCGATGGTGACGAATTCAAACTGGTTTCTTCAGGACGCGAACCCGTCAAGCCCGTAGTCTACCCCGTTTCCAATCCCAAGCAATATTGGATAGAGCTACTGGAACAGCTACGCCGAGACACAGCGGACACTTGGGTTTTCGAGAACACAGCCGTCGTAAAACCTGCAGGAAGTCGGGGCTAACGTGGCAGTGGAAGACGAAGTGCCCTCATCAGATCAGACAGCAACTCGTGCTGATACCAGGGATTCCACGTTGATATTGGCGACACGCTTCTTCAAACGCTGGGTTTTTCGCGCGGTATCTTCTATTCAAAGGTTTTTTTATGGCTTTATCTTCGCTACGGAACGCATTTTAACCTATATATCTACTGCGGTTATTGGTTCTGCCAGGTCGCTAGTTAACCGATTGTCGACAAGTAAGTTCCTGCGTTCATTATTTTCCAATGTGCGGCGGGTCATATTTTTATTGGCATTCGTGGGAATAAGTTATGTTGTCATTCGAGCCACCGTATTTATTATTGATTACGATTATGATGGCGTGATTTTGCGGGTAGGTGCATACCACCGAACTGTTACACCGGGGATGAATTTCAAAATTCCAGTCATAGAGAAGCTCTTCGTGGTGAACACGGAAGACCGGCGTCAAGAACATTTTGGATTTGTTCAGTTCGACCCCCCCCCCAGCCCAATGACAGACCACGAACGCGATATACGAGAGGATCAGGACGAAGCGCTTCTTGATTACAACGGAGCACAAGCAAGCGACCTGGGTACCGGCGACTTTTTAACTGAAATTGAACGGAAGGGCCCCGGGCTAACTCGAGACTACATCATCGAGAACGAGGTCGCAAAGCAAGACGCGCTTCACTATACGGACCAAGAGGCAGAAGTACAGGAGCGTAACGAACGCAGAGTGTCAGCCGCAAATCATATCATTCCTCCGAGCGGTAAGGTGCCAGTGCCTGAGGAAATGAAGATGATCACCGGTGACCTGAACATTGTCTATTTAACGTATTCTGTTCAGTACGAAATTGTGACTCCACAGGATTACCTGTTTAATTCCGTCGACGTGCAGAGCAATATTCGCGATATTACTCAGGTAGCGATTAGAGTCGCTGTTGGCGACCGTTCGACTAATGGTGTTTTATCGTTTGATCGGAAAACAATAGCTGATGAGACACTGAAGTACCTGCAGGACATCGTTGACCGCTATCGGCTAGGCGTAGTTGTTACGAATGTCATTATTCAGGACGCAAATCCGCCAGACCAGGTGAAAGCCGCCTTTCATAAAGTGAACTCTGCGAAGCAGGAGATGGAGGACATCATTAACCTTGCCGAGTCCGAATACAACGCGACGCTACCACAAATGGTGGGCAAGGCAGAGAGAGTACTTTCAGAGGCTTCCGCCTATCAGGTAAACCTGACTTTAAAGGCGGCGGGGGAGGCTCAGCGTTTTTCACAAGTTTTAGCTGAATATGAGAAGGCTCCTGAAGTCATAAGGTCACGTTATTATCTGGAGGCACTGGAAAGCTTGCATGAAAAGATATCTGTGACACTAATTGACCCCAGCCTGAAGGGTATCCTTCCTGTCTTCGCGAAACAGCACTCGCAGGTGTCCCCCGCCATCTCGGCGGGCATCCCACAACATGCAAGCGAGACACAAATGTTTGAAGTGCACCCCGAGCAATATCAGGTTTGGAACACGCCCATTCCGCAGGAAGGGCTTCACTCATTGCCCGTACATGGGGTCGATCCACCTGGGGTTATGGAACCATCAGGGAATGCAAGTCCGGGTCAACAGAATGGAACGGAAGCCGTTACGATTTCGCGGCCTGCGGTGACAACGGTCGACCCAGTAAGCATTTCTGCACCAGAAGTGAGACAGTAGTGCGGAGCCAGACAGAGATAGTTTCATGTGGAATGTGACGTTTTTCCTGATTGTTGTCTCTTTAGGCCTGTCATTGCGGCTTGGCACCTACGTGGTTTATGAGGGTACGCAGGCCATCGTGACACAATTCGGTGCGATCATCGGAGCGCCGGCGACCGAGCCTGGCCTTTACTTTCGTATACCGCTTCTACAGAAAGTCCATGTGCTCGATACTCGAATAGAAACCTGGAAAGGTTTTATCGATTACATACCAACGAAAGATCGCCAGTTCGTTGCCGTTGAATCGGTTGCACACTGGCGCGTTAATGATCCGATCGTCTTTCTGGAGCAATTAGGATCCAAGGAACTCGCAGAGTCACGGCTCGACTCGCTGTTAATTGGTTCCGTGAAGGATATGGTGTCAACGCACTCGCTGGTGGATACCGTGAGGAACTCTAACCGCATTGTTAATGAACGAATGCAAGCCGGCGATGATGTCCAGGCTGGGTCGGCGCACCTGAAGGCTCTTGAAGATCAGCTTAAAAACTCGATTACCTCCAGCCTTGAGGTAGTGACCGTTGGGCGTGAGCATCTGACCCGAAAGATGTTCACCGAATCTGCTTTTGAACTCCGTAAGCTTGGAATTGAATTGTTGGGCATATATATATCAAAGGTAAGTTACGAGCCGAAGGTTGAGCAAACCGTATATGCTCGCATGACCTCAGAGCGCATGCGGGTTGCTGAGCGGTTACTGTCGATCGGGCGCAGTGAGCGAGAGAGAATACTTGGTCAGCTCAGTAAAGACTCTGCTGATCTTTTGGCCCCCGCGGTGCGGGACGCTGAAATTCTGATGGGTAAGGCCGATGCAGAGGCGTTGGCCATTTATGCGGAGGCCTATAATGAGGACCCTGAGTTTTATTCTTTCTGGCGATCTATTCAGGCCTACCGAAAGAGTTTGAGTGGAGACACCACTATTGTGACGTCGACTCAATCCAACTACTACCGGTCGCTGTTTGAAGATCCTAACGCCGGTTTTCGCACGCAGACAAGAGCACTCAATGCGTCTGTAGTTGAAACAGTCGGCATTCAAAAAACGGACGTTGAGGCGACGAAGGTCGCAACAGGTTCAGTAACAACAGTTGAGGCAACAGATACTGGTGCGAATGTAGAGGATCAGCTTACGCCTGGGCCGCTCGGCTTGGGTGCAAGCGGTGCTACTAGGTCCTCCTCCCCCGAGCCTTTATCAACGCAGAATCTTGATGCAGCGGATCAAGTTAATGCTCTCGGGAGCCAGGAAGAATGAGCATCTCACTGGCCATTCTGGTTATCTTGGGCATAGCTGCCGGGGTCCTGAATGGATTTATTGGATCAGGAGCGGGTGTTCTTATCGTCCCTGTCATGGTGATTCTGGGGTACACGCAAGTTGAGCAGGCATCGTCATTTGCGGTTTTCGTAAGCTGTTGGACGGCCCTCTTTCACTGCATACCTTACTATATTAGAAACCACCGCGACCAGGAGTGGATTTGCGCCGTGACTTTGTTTATTGCGGGCGCGGCGACCGCGCATCTGGGTGTCGCTTTTGCAGCGGAATCGGCGCCACTCGTAACACGCCTTGGATTATCATTTAGCGCGTTTGTAGTCCTAGATTTATTTACCCGGCATGAGCGAAAGTTAAGTAGACTGACGGTCGAGGAATCTGCGGTTCGTGTATGGATAAACCCGCAAGCTAACCTCGTCAAGTATATTGTTTTTGGGGGTTTTACCGGCTTTTTGGGTGGGATTGTGGGTAGCGCCGGGGGCCTTTTTCTGTTGCCGTTGCTAGTTTGTTATGCGGGAATGCGGGTTAAGCAGGCAGTGTATGCCTGCTTGGTCATGATGGCCGGATCCTCTGCTTCCGCGTTGTATGGTCAGGCGCAATTTGGCGCGATCAATTTCGAGCTTGGAGTTCCTTTGGCGATAGGCGCCGTAGCAGGCGGAGTATTGGGTTGCGTTGCCATGGAGACGGCTTCGGAAAAGACGATAAGGCTACTGGTTAAATTGTTCTTGACCGAAGTTGGTTTATTTTTGCTTATCTGGGGCTTACTCTCCTAATGTAAGCTGGAAGCACGTGGTCAGCATTGCAGAGTTACTTTGCCCACGCTCTATCGGTACAAATGCTTTCATAGGCACCGATTATTTCTTGCATTTTGATATTCGCCTGGGTGATAACTTGCTCAGGCATGCCTTTGGCAATCATTTTGTCTGGGTGGTTAGCACTCACAAGGCGCTTATAGGCCGTTTTCACCTCTTTTCGGGAGGCCGTAGGCTTTACTCCGAGCACTTGATATGCCGCTTTTGCGTGCTCCTTAACGCTCGCCGTGCCCTGACTGTTTCTGAAGGCGGCGCCGGCCATTGAAGATCTCAGCAGTTGCTCAACGTCTGTTTTACGGAGAAGAAGGCCTGCCCCGATTGCATACAGGCACGCTTTTTCTGACTCATCTACCCGCCCATTCCCTATAATAAAACTGATTAAAACGAGCATGAGCATCCTGGCGGAAGCTTCGGAGTTACCATAACAAGCCGTGAAATCAGCAGTTGTTGCAGCTGGATCAAAGCCTGGCTGGGCGCCATATTTAAAATCGTACTTTGCTTTGTTTCTTGCGTCTTCTTTCAGACGGAGCTGCATGAAAAGACGTTCTGTCCTAGCGATATCATAGGCAGAAACTCGGCCATCCGCCTTGGATAGAAACCCAAGAAGTGTGAACAGCGTTTCTAAAAATTGCGCTTTCGCTTTAAATAAATTTCTCGGACCTCGTATCGTTATTCTTTTCAATATCTTAAAAAAAATTATAGAAAACCCCAAAATCAGGCCGAAAATCCCGATTACGAGTGTTATGGGGAGAGTGAATACCAGTAGTAGATTCTTCATTGTTTCTCACTTAACAATTTAAAAATTTATAGCAGGCTAATGTTAGCGGTTGCGGGCTGATAGAGCAATTTTATGCCTGTTTGTTGGTAGGAGCATAGCTACGTTAATGCGGACGTGACTTCACGTACCAGCCTTTCGCTATAACCATTGACCGTAGTAAGTTCGTGAAACGGTTACGTGGCAGTCTGACGCTGCAGTCATCGATGCTGTGATCGAAAAGCAATGTAACAATATGTAACTTATTGGCGGATAAAGTTCAGAATATCGCGTCGGTCGTCTATTGTGGCCAGAGTAGGTGACGTTCTTTTTACAGCGAAGAGTGGCTAGTTTACACAAACCAGTGCAACGGAGAATTTTGATGGGTTTATTTGCCCCGAAGTGTGCTCGATGCGGACAGCGCACGCGCAACATCGAAGACGGGAAGCCAACTTGCGCTGCCTGTGCGCAGGAAATGCAGCTTATGTTGGAGGCACAAGATGAGAACCTTCGGCTTTGTCCGCTGGATGCATCGCCCATGAAGAAGGAAGTTGCCCACATGCTCATCATAGACAAATGCCCGAAATGCAATGGTGTCTGGCTCGATGGCGGAGAACTCGAAAAATTGTCAGGAGACTTACGGGCAGAGGCCTACAGCGCCATGAGTGCGGTGATCATGGCGTGCTGACCGGAGAGCAGGGGTGTTTGCCCTCAGCCCTTAATCAATTCAGAGTGGGTTGAGCCAGCCTTGGGGCTCACCGAACCGATTGAGGTGCGGTTTTCGGCGAGTCCTGCTCCAGCGAGGCGATAAACCGTCCAGTATGGAATACTACGTCGTCCTCTCCATACTGGTCGAAGGGGTTTTCCAGCTGGTCCTGAATATTGACGAGTGCAGTAAGAACGACGGAATACATTAAAGGCATGACATAGAAAAGCCCGCTGGAATAATCTTCGGCGGAGTAGGCAAAATAGGGGCCGTACACAACGGGTATTAATGCCACAAAGAAGGTCCCAAACATTTTCAGCATCACTGGCGTACGGTATTGATGGATATGTTTTATGGATTCAAAAGCCAGAATCATTTCACTCAGGTAGCTGCTGACCCTGGAGATTTCGGTCGGAGCCATATTTTGCTGGCGCATGTCGCTGCGAATAAAGTGGGACAGGTCTGAGAATGACTGACAAACCGGAATTTGGTTGGTTTCAATCGCGCTCTGGTCTTCGACGAGCATCTTTCCAGCCTGTTCAACAGCGCTTCAAGGTGGTTGCGCAGCGCTTCCAGAGTACCGGGAGGGTGATGGTCGATCCAGTCCCGGAGCGCGAAATACAAAGCGCGCCCGTTGCCTTTGAGCGTCGCATAGTCCTTGAGCGCTTTCTCTCTGCGTTCGTAAGCACTGTTGATTGAAAAGGCGAGGGGGAAGACCACTGCGGTCAGGAGAAAGGTGGTGGAGAAATTTGCGGTCAGACCAAAGTGCCTGCATGCCCATGTCGATGCGACAGCAAGAACGGCAATAATTGCAGTGCGCAAGTTGATTATGAGCAGAAGCTTGTGCATTCGATTGCCCTCTGCGCGTGCGGTTTTCTCGACACCGAGCTGGAAAAGCGAACGAAATTACAGACTCAAGGTGACGTTTTTATGTAGTTTTCGTGACAGTCTGGCGGAAACTTCGTGAACTTCGCCCTGGGTCACAGTTTACTAATGCCAACAGGCCGCTGACCGGTTAGACTAAAGTCTAGGTCTTGGCAAGGATATAGGTCTCTATGAAAGCGAATTTCTCAGCGGCGCGGTGCCTTGTTATCCCTGCGGTCTGGATTTTACTACAGACATTCAGCACAGCGGCAAGTGCGGACAGGCTAGACTACGGGCGCCCCCAGATACTGCCGCCTCCGCCCAACAACGCCATCACAGCGGAGAGAGTCGAGCTGGGAAAGGTGCTCTTTTTCGATCCCAGGCTATCAGGGTCTAACTGGATTAGCTGCGCGACCTGCCACAATCCCGGGATAGGGTGGGCAGATGGTTTGCCAACCGGTATCGGTAATGGCATGGAAAGCTTGGCGCGCTCTACGCCCACAGTGCTCAATACTGCCTACAACAAGTTCCAGTTTTGGGATGGGCGTGCGCGGACCCTGGAAGAGCAGGCCCTTGCGCCGATCGTCAACGCGGGCGAAATGCACCAAGATATTGGCATGCTGGTTGAAGAGCTGGCTGCCATTGCGGGCTATGTAGGGCTGTTTGAGGGTGCGTACCCGGCGGAAGGTATCAACGAGTCCACCATTTCCCGCGCGATTGCGGCGTATGAGCGAACCCTGATTACGACCGATGCACCATTTGATCTCTGGGTTGCAGGCGATGAGGCTGCGATCGACGATGCGGCCAAGCGGGGCTTCGAGCTGTTTGAAGGCAAGGCGCGCTGTACCGCGTGCCATCAGGGTTTCAATTTCCAGGATGATGGTTTCCACAACATTGGGCTGATAAGCAAAGGGCCGCCTGACCCGGGCCGCTACCTGGTGCGCCCGATAGCCGCCGTGATGGGGGCCTTCAAGACGCCAACATTGCGGGAGCTGGCGCGAACTGCGCCTTACATGCACGATGGGTCTTATGCGACCTTGCGCGCAGTGCTGGAACACTACAATCGCGGCGGTGATGTTCTTGAGGGCCTTTCACCTGAAATGCGTCCCTTGTATCTGACTGCTGACGAGATCGACGATCTGCTGGCATTTCTTGATACCCTCAACAGCATAGATCCACTGACCGAAACAATACCCATTCTTCCTCAATAGGCAACCTGGAGCCATGCGTATGTCGTTTAACTGTAAATATTCACCGATCTTTGGTCTGGTGTTCGGTATGTCCGCTTTTGCGCAAGACTATGTTGTCGATCAGATCGACAAGTCGTTTGTGGTTGATGGCGCTCCGGTCGAATCGATTAGAGTGAAGCAGGGGGAGTCTGTGAGTTTTCGTAATGGCGACCCGTTCTTCCACAACATATTTTCCCTGTCAGACATTCAGATCTTTGATTTGGGCTCGTATCCTAATGGTGAGGCTCGGTCTGTTACCTTTGATGAGCCAGGTACGGTTGAGGTGGAGTGCGCGATTCACCCCGATATGTACATGACGGTTGAGGTTGAGTGAGGTGAACGCTGGCATCTTGTGCCGAAGTCTTTGCTATCAGGCTGTTCTGGCTGCTCTTTTTGTTTTTTTGCTGGTGAATTCTGCCTCAGCCAGGCCTGATCAGGCCAGTAAACCCTTCATCCGCGGAGCAATTGTTTATAAGGCTTATTGCGTAGTTTGTCACGGGGAGATGGGGGATGGTATCGCCAGGGCTACCAAGTTGTATTCAGTAGACCAGCTGCGGATCAAGAGTGGTCTGTCCGACCTAGATCTCCAAAAGATTATTCGCTTGGGAGGCGCCGCAGTTGGGCGCTCTCCCTATATGCCTCCATGGGATGATGAGCTTTCAGAGGAGCAAACTAACGACGTTGTGGCTTATTTATCGGTCGTAGGTAAGCAAGAGGCGCGAGGCAAAGCAGTCTACCAGACCAACTGCATTCTGTGTCACGGGGCGGACCATGACGGCAAAGGTCGCGCAGCGGTGCTTTATGATCCCAAACCGTCGAATCTGTTGGCTTCCGATAAACCCCACGCTTACAAAGTCAGCATTATCACTATGGGGAGCGAAGCAATGGGCCGCTCCTCAGTCATGCCTCCTTGGGGCTTGCAGCTCTCGGAGAGGGAAATCGAAGATGTGGCGTACTACCTGGAAACCATACAGGTGCAACGATGAACCACAAAAAACGCGCGCAATCGGTTTACAGCCGCCACTCGCGTTGTCTGCCGGATGAAATTAGAGAATCACATGCAGCCTGAAAAGTTTTTTATCCGATTGCGCGGCATGTTGAAGTTGCCGCGTTTGAAGTTTGGGTTACGCGCCAAGGCGGCGGTATTCTCGGCAATGTTTATTTTGGGGACCGTGCTAACGGGCGTGGTTGGGTCCATGGCGCTGTTTCAACAGAATAAATCGCTACAGATAGCCTTGACCGAGTCGCAACTTCGTGCCGAGCAGGCTGCTGATACTCGTGCGTTTCTTATTGAGATGATGAGGGCGAAGGCGCAGTTGATTGCCGAGTCTGACCCACCACGCATCCGTCAAGCGGCCAAAAATGCGATCCGCGCGCTGTCTCTGATGGATGAAAACGTGCAGAATCTCGAGGCTGTTCTGGTCGGTAACGTCAAAGTGGAGCAGCTTAGTGCATTGCTTGCAGAGGCACGGCCTGCACTCCTGCAGGTCATAGGCAAGGCGCGCAAAAATGACGATATTGCTGCTCTCGAGTACACAAGGTCAATGGCGGACTCGCTTAATATGATCGATCAGCTCTCGCTTGAAATCGTAGCGGGTGAGCGGGAAAATCTTATCAGGACCTTCGCTTTAGAAATTGACGCGTCGGTCGCTCGTATTTGGCGGCTCGCCTTGGGTGTCTCGTTGTTTGCTGCTATCGCTATAGTAATCAGTCAGCTGGCTGCGCGCACTATCGTGACCCCTATTCGCACTGCTGCCGATGTCGCTGAGCGAATTGCCGCGGGTGACTTGACCTTCGAAGTGAAGAGCGGAAGTTCCGACGAGCTAGGGCGATTGTTAGGATCCATTGCAAAAATGGTTGATCGACTCAGAGGTTTGATTGGAAGAGTAAAGGACTCGGGCACGCAGTTGTCTTCTACCGCTGTCGAGATCATGGAGTCGGCTAGTCAGCAAGAGACAGTCAGCGACAGTCTCGGTGCAACCGGCGGTGAAATTGCCGCAGCGGTGAACCAGATTGCAGGCACTTCTGCAGCGCTGCTGGACACTATGGAGCAGGTTGCTTCATCAATTGATGAAACTGCGTCCGTTGCGGATCGCGGCCGCGGCGGTTTGATTGAGATGGAAAAAGCCATGCAGGCCCTGGCCTCGGCAACGCAGTCCATCTCCTCCAAGCTTGCGCAAATTTCCGATCGGGCGGCCAACATAGGTATGGTGGTTACAACCATCACCAAGGTTGCAGACCAGACTAACCTGCTGTCTCTCAACGCGGCAATCGAAGCGGAGAAGGCGGGGGATGTAGGTCTCGGATTCGCGGTCGTTGCCCGGGAGATTCGTCGTCTGGCCGACCAGACCGCAGTGGCTACTCTGGATATCGAGCAAATTATCTCTGAGATGAGGCAGTCAGTGTCTAGCGGCGTTGAGGAAATGGCCCGTTTCGATGAGCAAGTCAGAGGTGGCGTCGGCAAAACCTCGCAGATAAGCGAAGAGCTCGGCGATATCATCCGAGGTGTAGAGGAGATCAAGCCGCGGTTCGAAACTGTTTACGAGGGTATGCAGGCCCAGGTTGTTGGGGCTGGCCAGATCAGCAAGGCCGTAGTCGAACTGCGCGGCATCACCGAAGCTTCAAAGATTTCTTCGGATACTTTAAAGGCAATATCAGCACAGTTGCGTTCAGCAGTCGACTCCCTGAATACCG
>ERZ887851.2546-NODE-2546-length-14132-cov-12.247496_pt1 | contig 14132 bp, 11 predicted proteins | sample MGYA00521100_ERZ887851 | MGnify/ENA primary metagenome ERZ887851 (study PRJEB32303, sample SAMEA104408602) | aquatic metagenome | biome: Brackish water; feature: Pelagic; material: water | place: Baltic Sea | collected 2014-06-06T16:11:00 | depth 11,444 m ...
TAAATTACTAATACATATTTATATTTTTAATTAAATGAGGATATTTTTTTTATTGATTTTATCAATTATTTTTTTTGGATGCCAAAAGGATCAAACTATTGAAGTTGACTTAAGTAATAAAATAATTATCCCTAAGCATTATGTTGTGAGCAAAATATCTGAGTCAATTTTAATTGATGGTAAGGACGAAGAAAAAATATGGGAAAACGCTAACTATAGTGATGATTTTATTGATATTGAAGGAATAAAAATTCCAAAACAAAAAACAAACGTAAAATTACTATGGGATGAAAACTATTTATATGTTTTTGCTAAACTATACGAAAATCATATTTGGGGAGACATTACTAAAAGAGATGCTGTAATCTACTATAATAACGACTTTGAAATCTTTATCAACCCTAATAATAATGTGTTTAGTTATGGTGAAATAGAAATAAATGCGTTGGGAACAATTTGGGATTTATACTTAAATAGACCTTACAGACTAAAAGGTAAAGCAGATAACAGCTGGAACATTAAAGAATTAAAATCAGCAGTAAATATAAATGGAACAATCAATGATCCTAACAATATTGACAATTACTGGACTGTTGAAATGGCTATTCCACTTGTTGAAATATCACAATTAAAAAGACCATTAGATTATGATTATCCAAAATCAGGGGACGTTTGGAGGATAAATTTTTCAAGAGTAAATTGGGATTACGAATTAAATAATGGTAAATATTCTAGAAAGAAGATAAATAACGAATATCTTCCAGAATATAATTGGGTTTGGTCTCAACAAGGAACCATAAACATGCATCTACCTGAGAATTGGGGTTATCTAGTTTTTTCTGAGAATAATTATAAGTACACTATACCAGAAGAAGAAATTACAAAACAGATGCTCTATGCATTGTTTAGAGAAGTGTCTTTTGGTAATTTAAAGTATTTAAAAAATTCAAAGAGTGACACTTTTATAAATTTTAAAATAAAAGAATTTGACAATAAAGAAAATTCTTGTAATTTTTTAAAAACTAAGAATGGGTTTGTTTTGTCTATAACTGATGGCAATATAAAATTTTCAATAAATGAATCAGGAAAAATTAATATGTAAATTATGATTAAGAGACTACTACTTCTAACTATTACAATTTTATTAGTTAATTGTGATAATGAAATTAAAGAAAATACTTTTACAATAAGTACTTGGACTGGAGCAGGTAATAAGTTTGTTCAAGAAAGTTGGGAGAAAAAAATAAATTATTATGATTCTTTAGGTATAACAGAAGTTTTAGTTCACGGATCAGCGGATGTTCTAAGAAAAATCATACCAATAGCCAACAAAAAGAAAATAAAAATTCACGGATGGATGTGGACTGTAAACAGACCTGGTGATACGATTGCCAACAAAAATCCTGAATGGTATCAAGTTAACAGAAATGGTGATAATTCATTAGAATACAGGGCTTATGTTAATTATTATCAATGGCTAAGTCCATTTCATCCCGATGCAAGAAATCATATTATAAATAATGCAAAAAAACTAATGGAGGTCGATGGTCTTGCTTCAGTCCATTTAGATTACGTAAGATATCCTGACGTTATTTTGGGTGCAGACTTGCAACCAAAATATAACATTGTGCAAGAAGTTGAGCTGCCTGAATACGATTACGGCTACCATCCTATTGCTAGAAAAAAATTTAAAGAGATCTTTGATAAAGATCCTATAGATATTAAAAACCCTGAGTTATCCAACGAGTGGAGACAATTTAGATTAAACGCTATAACTAGTTTAGTAAATGAAATTGTAGAAATAGCACATTTAAAAAATAAAAAAGTTAGTGCAGCTGTATTCCCTTTTCCAGAAATGTCTAGACAAATGGTAAGACAAGCTTGGGATGATTGGAATTTAGATTCTGCATATCCAATGTTATATAATAATTTCTACAGAGAAAATATTAACTGGATCGGATTTGCGACAAAACAAGGCGTTAGTGATGTAGACTTCCCAATTCATTCTGGACTTTACAGCGGAGCATTAAAAAACCCTGGTGATTTTGAAAAAGCCTACAATATTTCTAAAGAAAATGGAGCAAGTGGTATTTCTATTTTTACTGCTGATGGACTTAATGATGAACAAAAATCATTTCTTGTTAACTTGAAAAACTCAAAGTAATAGAAATTTGATGAAAAAGTTTTTAATATTAATTTTAACAATTCCTTTAATATCGTTTAGTCAAACTAAGGATTTAAATTATTCTTATTTAGCTTTAGGCGATAGCTATACTATTGGAGAAAGCGTTAAAGAAACTGAAAGGTGGCCAGTTCAATTATCTAATTCTTTGAAAAATAAATTAAACAAACCTGTTATTATAGCAAAATCTGGATGGACTACTGATCAATTAATTGATACTTTAAATAAAACAGATTTTAATACAAAATTTGACTTTGTATCGTTATTAATTGGTGTAAATAATCAATACAGGGGAAGAAGTGTAAAAAATTTTAAGGAAGGATTTATTATCCTTTTAAATAAATCAATTAAGTACGCTAATTACAAAAAGGAAAGAGTTATTGTTGTTTCAATTCCTGACTGGGGAGTTACACCTTTTGCAAAAGACAGAGATAGAAATATAATTAGTGAAGAGATTGATGCATTTAATGAAATAATTTTTGATGAGTGCAAAAAAAATAATATTACATTTTTTAACATAACAGAAATATCAAGAAAGGCTCTAAATGATAATTCATTAATAGCTGAAGACGGATTACACCCTAGTAAAAAAATGTATAAACGATGGGTTAAAATCATCAAACCTTACTTTAAAAATTTTTAAAAATGGATTTCAGAAAAATTGCATTAGAAAAAGATAGTTATGATGATTTAAAAAATTTTAAATCAAAGTTTTTAAATAATTTAAACGAAATATATCTAGACGGAAATTCTCTAGGAAAACTTCCTCTTAAAAGTATTGAAAACTTAAATGAAGTAATTAATAAGCAATGGGGTCAGAATTTAATACGAAGCTGGAATGATACTTGGTTAAAAATGTCTGAAAAAATTAATTTAAAAATGTCAAAATTAATTAACTCTGATAATGATGAAGTTTTAGTCGGCGAATCAACTTCAGTGAATTTATATAAAATATTATACTCTCTTTTAAAAAGCAATCAATTCAAAAAAAATCTAGTAACTGACAATTTAAACTTTCCTAGTGATATTTACATAATTGAAGGATTAAAAGAATACACAGAAAAGAATGAAATTACTATAATAGATTATGAAAGTAATTTAAGCTGTGATATTAATATTTTAAAAAAAACAATTCAAGAAAATCCTGGGATATACTGTTTAAGTCTTGTGACATACAAAAGCTCATTCTTGTACCCCATAAAAGAACTAAATGAATTTGCTGAAAGAAATAAAAGTATAATTGTTTGGGATTGTAGTCATGCAATTGGAGTTATAGATATTGATGTTAAAGCATCTAAAACAATAACTGCTATTGGTTGTACGTATAAGTTTTTAAACGGTGGGCCAGGTTCACCATCGTTCCTATATGTATCTAAAGACTTATTGAATCATATGCAAAATCCTATAAAAGGATGGTTTGGACATTCAAAACCTTTTAATTTTGAAAACAAATATAAACCTGCTGACAATATAAATAAATTTAACGCCGGAACTCCGTCTGTACTTTCATTAATTCCTGTAAATACTGGACTGGATATTGTACTTGAAGCAGGAATAAAAAATATTAGAAATAAAAGTATTGAATTAGGAGAGTATTTAATTAAAACAATAAATAATGAGCTATATAAATTTGATGTAAAAATAGCGTCTCCAATTGAATCTAGCTATAGAGGTTCTCACATTACAATTCAACATAAAGAAGCTTGGAGGATTTGTAAACTTCTTGTTAAAGGAGGACAAAAAAGAAAAAAAATAATTCCAGATTTTAGACCAGAAAATAATATTAGATTAGGGTTTTCCCCTCTATATGTGAGTTTTATTGATCTTTATGAAACAATACAAACTATTAAAGATATTTTAGAAAACAAAGAATATTTAAAAATCGATAAAAGTAAATCTCAAGTTACATAAAAACTAATCTAAACAGAGGCCACTAGTTTTAAAACCAAGATTATTATATTCTTCATGAATAGTTTTAAGCAAGGAATAATCAGAAAAAGAATCCTGACCAAGTTCCCAAATCATGATCCCAGAAACTTGTTCACTAGCAAGTTTTACTTTTGATTTTATAGTAGGTCTTCCATTGTAGAATTTCATACCAACATTGTCAATTTCGGAATACGAGTTGTTAGTTGAAACCATTTGTCCAAAAGTAAATGATGTAACATTTGAAGAATTAGAAAAATCATAACCGTAAAAAGGAACTCCCAATGTTAATTTACTTTGAGAAATTCCAGTGTTTTTCCAAAAATTTATTGACTCAACAGCATTATTATATGAACTATGTTGCCCTGAAGCAGTTGGATTCCACGGACCAGTAAAATCATACGCCATTATATTAATAAAGTCAAATGTTTGTAAAGCCTCTTGAGTTATATTATCAAATTTAGTTGTTCCAGGCAGTGCAGCTGTCATACCCTTTCCTTTTGCTGATAAAGCACTTTTAAGTTCAATCACAAAATTACTATATCCAGATGTAACATATTGCCACTCCAAATCAACATCAACACCATCTAAACTATTGTCAACAACAAAACTAACAATCTCATTAATTATAATAGGTCTATTGTCTTTAATATCAATTGAATTAGACCAGATTAAAGCTTGTTCATCTGTCAAATACCCACCACCAATGGAAATGTAAATTTTTATATTATTGTTTTCATTTCTAGCTCTTACCACTACTCCGCTGAAATCATTAATAATTAGTTTACCATTAGAACCAGGATTAGCAAATGCAAGGTTTAAATGAGTTAATTTACAATAATCAATCTTTTCATTTGATTCAAATCTGTAAGAGGGCAAATAGCCAACTACTCTTGCTGATTTATCAATAGTAATTATTTCTTCTTCAAAAGAATCATCTTTTGAACAGGATACTAAAATTACAAAACACAAAAAAAGTAAACGTTTAAACATTTGAATTAGCAGTTTTGTTATTAAAATATAGTGTTAAAAAATATATTATAGGAGTCATTAGCACCCAAGTTAATTGAGATTGAAAAGTAACAGGTCTTCCAGAGATTTCAAAAAGAGTTGGATTAAAATACGAACCAAATGGCATTAAGGGTCCCCACGACAAATCTCCACTTGTACCAAGTTGCAAATGATAAATAAATACTTCAACATAAATGTTTTGTGCTACAAACCAAACAAGTAGAACAAGAAAAACAGACCAATTCCATTTTATAAATGGATTAATGGTTTTATTAAATATTTTCTTAACTAGAAACAATCCAATCCAAACAATAAAAACATCACCCAATGAATTTAAAACCCAATTTAAATCTTGAGGAATAGCACAGTTTAATGCCTCTGATCTTCTTTCACTAACGGGTAGACCATCAAATAGACCATAAGTAAGCCATAATTCAAATCCAGCCGCACAGATAAAGAAAGTTGAGCATAAAATTAAAGCTGTATTATAAGAAATGTTTTTTTTAATTAAATAATATAAACCCAAAAAAACGGGAGATAAAGCAAAAGCATAGAGTCTAACCACAAGCCATAGCTCTTCACTAGTTAATTCACACATTTAATTTTAATTAGATTAATTATAAAGCTAACGATTTTAAGACAAACTTAGTTTTTCCCACTTTTTCATTAAAGAATCTAAATCAGATTTTTTCTTTTCATACTTTGTAAAGAAATTATCTCTTGAAATTGTGTTCTCATAATCATCATGAAGATCTTTATCGATAATTGAAATTTCATTTTCTAATCTAGAAATTTTACTTTCAATATTGCTAATTCTTTTTTTCAGTTCCCTATCAATTGAATTATTAACGTTCTTATTCTTTTTTATAATGACTACTTTATCTTTCTTTTCAATTTCTCTGAAATCCTCAATTTTTCTTTGATTTAAGTAAAAATCAATATCACCTAAATATTCCTTAATGTTTTGACTTTTAAATTCGTAAACTTTATTAGTTAAATTTTGCAAAAAATCTCTATCATGTGATACTAAAATAAGAGTGCCATCAAACTTAATAAGTGCTTGTTTTAAAACACTTTTAGATTTAATATCTAAATGATTAGTTGGTTCATCCATAACCAAAACATTAAAAGGCTGTAAAAGAAGTTTAGCAAGTGCTAATCTGTTTCTTTCGCCACCAGACAGTACTCTTACATATTTTTCAACATCATCACCTTTAAACAAAAAAGATCCCAATACATCTCTTACTTTAGATCTATTTGTTTCATTTGCGGAATCTATCATTGTTTGTAAAACAGTTTTAGTACCATCTAAATATTCAGCTTGATTTTGAGCAAAATATCCAATTTGAACATTATGACCTAATTTTGAATTTCCTGCGGATGGTTCAAGCTCCCCCACCATAATTTTAGCTAAAGTTGATTTACCCTGTCCATTTTGTCCAACAAATGCAATTTTACTTTTTCTTTCAATAAGTAAATTAACGTTAGACAATACTTTATTATCATCATAACTCATTGATAGATTTTCAATTTCAGTTACAACTTTTCCTGGATTTATTGAAATATTAAAGTTTAATTTCATTACACTATTGTCATCTTGATCTACTTCAATTCTATCAATTTTATCAATCTTTTTCATAAGAGATTGAGCCATTGACGCCTTGGAAGCTTTGGCTTTAAATTTTTGAATCAATTTCTCTGTATGTTGAATATGTTTTTCTTGATTTTTTTGAGCACTAATTTGTTGAGATTTGATTTCTTCTCTTAAAACTAAATATTTTGAATAAGGTTTATTAAAGTCATAAATCCTCCCCAGGGAAATATCAATAGTTCTATTAGTAACATTGTTTAAAAACATCTTATCATGAGAAACAATAACAACTGCTCCTATAAATGATTTAAGAAAGTTTTCAAGCCATATTATTGATTCTATATCCAAATGATTTGTAGGCTCATCTAACAATAGTAAATCATTGCTTTGAAGCAATAACTTAGCTAATTCAATTCTCATTCTCCAACCACCTGAAAAAGTATCTGTACTTTTTTGAAAATCATCTCTTTTAAACCCAAGACCTTGTAATATTTTTTCAGTATGTCCTTGATAATTATATCCTCCTACTAATTCATATCTATCATTAACATCACTTAAATCATTAATTAACTCTAAGTATGAATCACTTTCATAGTCTGTTCTTTCACTTAACTGAGTGTTAATTTCATTTTGCTTTTGTTCAAGGCTTTTGATTTCAATGAAAGCTTGATAAGCCTCTTCTAAGACCGTTCTCCCTTTATCAAAATCAATATCTTGTTTTAGAAATCCTATTTTTAAATCTTTTTCATAGGCTATAGAACCTGAATCCATCTCAGTTTCTTTAGATAAAAGCTTTAATAATGTTGATTTTCCAGCTCCATTTTTTCCAATTAGGCCTACTCTATCACCAGATATTAATTTGAACGAAATTTCTTTAAATAAATATTCGCCTGAAAAAGAAACAGAAAGATTATGTATGTTTAGCATCAACTAAAATTTCTGGCAAATGTAAATAATTCTATCAATCAAGTTTTATAAGATCATCAAAACTATTTGAACTATTTATTAACTCCTTATATTCAAGAATATTTACACCAGGTGAAGAATTAACAACTTGATAAATCATTGCTTTTGAAATATTGTCAGCAGAGATGCTTTTATACTTAGAAAGCTTTCCAAAAAGAAGTTTATCAATTAAAGAAAATATAACTTTTCCAATTTTCTCTCCAATTCTACTTTCATTTCTTTTACCTAAAATTATTCCAGGCCTTACAATACTTAAGTGGTGTAACGAAATTTTGGATATGTCTTTTTCAATCAATCCTTTAGTCATTGGGTATAAAAAAGATGAATTAGGATCTGATCCTACAGATGATATTATAGAAATACTTTTCACTCCACAATCATTTGCAATCCTCGCTAAATTGATGCAATAATGATAATCTACTTTTTTAAAATTATAAGCACTTCCTGCTTTTTTTCTTGTTGTTCCTAAAGCTATGTATAGATGATCAACATCTTTAAAAACACTTTCAATTTTAAGATCATCAAAATCAACTATAATATTTTGAATATTAGGTTTAGAATAATTAACTTTTTTTCTAGTTAAAGAAATAACTCTTGGGTAAATATTTGATAAGTTTTTTAATAAATGAGAACCAACCAAACCTGTAGATCCTGCAATACAAGGGATATGTTTTTGATTAACCATTACATTATAAAGTTATATAATAGACCTGCGCAGATTGCTCCAACAAAAGGTCCCATAACAGGGATCCAACTGTAAGACCAATCAGCATTTTTGTTCTTTCTTGGAAGTAATGAGTAAACTAATCTAGGGCCAAAATCTCTAGCTGGATTTATAGCAAAACCAGTGGTTCCACCAAGTGTCATTCCTATAACCCAAACCAGAATACCAACTGGAAGAGCATCAAGAGCTCCTAATCCAAAATTAACAACTTCACCTTCAATTTTTAAATTAGGTTCAACTATATAAAATATGGCAAAAACTAAAATAAAGGTTGCAATAGTTTCACTAAAAAAATTGTTTTTATAATTTCTAATTGCAGGTCCAGTACAAAACGAACCTCTTACTTTATCCTCATCTTTTGTGACTCTGAAATGGTCTATATAAACAATATAAGCTAACCAACTACCAAACATTGCTCCAATAAGTTGAATTAGTATATATCCTGGAACTAATGACCAAGAAAATTTCCCTGCAATTGCTAACCCTAGAGTCACCGCTGGATTTAAATGAGCTCCACTAAATTGACCTGTAATAAAAACAGCAACAAATACCGAAAGTCCCCAAGCCATACTAACTAAAATCCAATTCGAATTATCACTGCCAATTGTTTTTTTTAAACTAGTATTTGCATTTACTCCAATCCCAAGTAATAGAAGAATTGATGTTCCAATAAATTCAGCTAAAATAGAGTCCATATTATATTTTATTAATATTTGTTAATTTATAAAAAGATTGAAGTTGATCTTTTACCCAAACTTCATCTTTAAAAAGTTCCTTTGACATGATCTGAACAACCTTTGGAGCAATTCTAATACTTTCCTTGATATTTAAAAATAAGCATCTAGATCGACGTGACATAATATCGTCTAAATTTAATGCCATTTCATTTTCAACATAATGAATTATCAGTTCCTTAGACAGGAAAAAATCGTCACTTAAAGATTCTTTTGAAAAATCTATATTACTTAATCCGTTCTTAATTTTCAAATTAGAAGTATTACATTTTACAAATGGTAAATCTGTATTTTTCAGCGTTAAATCAATTACTTTCTCTGCCATTTTTCTATATGTTGTCCATTTACCTCCAATAACACTTACCAAACCTGAGTCGCTTACTAATATTTTATGTTTTCGTGATAAATCTTTTGATTTTGAGTTAGAATTACTAGCTACTAATGGTCTAAGACCAACAAATACACTTTTAATGTCATTTTTATTCGGATAAAATTCTAAATAATTTTTAATATTTTCTAAAATAAAATTAATTTCATTTTGAGTTGCTAGTGGATTAAATGAAGGTTTATCAACAATAGAATCTGTAGTTCCTATAATTACATGGTCCAACCATGGGATAGCAAATAATACTCTTCCGTCTGAGGTTTTTGGAACTAATATTCCAAAACTACCTTTTAAAAAGCTTTTGTCAATTACCAAGTGAACCCCTTGACTAGGTCTTATAACAGATTCTAATTTAATAGAATCCATATTCATTATTGATTTAGAAAAAACTCCAGTTGCATTAATAACATTCTCACCTAAAACAGAAAATGTATTATTATTAACAGAGTCATTTACAACTACGCCTTTAATTTTTCTGTTTTTTTTGATTAATGACTCAACTGACATGTAGTTAAGAAGGATAGCATTATGTGACTCACAGGTTAGAGCTATATCAATTCCTAATCTTGAATCATCAAATTGACCATCAAAATAAACAACTCCTCCTTTTAATTTTTCCTTAGCTACATTAGGCACTAATTCAATTGCACTATTTCTATTAACTATTTTTGATTTTTTAAAACTTAAATTTCCAGAAATAAAATCATATACTTTTAATCCCAAATAATAATAAAATTTAATAAAATAATTATAAACAGGAATTAAAAAACCAATTTGTTTAACTAGATGAGAAGCGTTTTTTTTCAATATATCTCTTTCTTTTAAAGCTTCATATACTAATCCAATTTGCCCCTTCTCTAAATACCTAACTCCTCCGTGAATAAGTTTAGTACTTCTTGAGGATGTACCTTTACAAAAATCAAATTTTTCTAGTAAAACGACAGAATACCCTCTTGATGAGGCATCTAAAGCACATCCCAGTCCAGAAGCACCACCACCAATTATAATAAAATCATATTTTTTATTATAATTTAATAGTTTAATGTTCGAGGATCTATTCAATTCTAAAGAACTTTTTTAATTCTACTTTCCCAATTTGAAACAACTTTTTTATCATATTCTAGCAATTGAGGATCAAATTTCTTTTCTACCTCCCAAATGTTTTTTATCTCATCAATCGAACTCCAAAATCCTGTTGCTAATCCTGAAAAGAAAGCGACTCCTAAAGCAGTGGTCTCAGTTATTTTAGGTCTAATTACTTGAGCTTGTAACAAGTTAGATTGGATTTGCATTAAAAGATTATTATTACTTGCTCCTCCGTCAACTTTTAATTTATCAAAAGTAGTTCCTGAATCTTTTTGCATTTCAATTATTATTTCCCTAGATCTCAAAGCAATTGCCTCCAAAGCTGCTCTTGCAATATGTCCTTTTTTTGTTCCTCTGGTTATTCCCATAATCGCACCTGTGGCATTAGGATTCCAATACGGAGCACCAAGTCCAGACAAAGCAGAGATAAAAGTAACGCCTCCATTATTATCTACTGTCTGTGCTAAATCTTCAATTTCAGAAGCATCATCAATAATATTTAATTGATCTCTTAACCATTGAACTATTGCTCCTGCAATAAACACACTGCCTTCTAAAGCATAAACCGTATTATTACCAATTTTCCAACCAATAGTGGTTAACATTCTATTATTTGATTTAACTGGTTTATTTCCAGTATTCATCATACAAAAACAGCCTGTTCCATAAGTATTTTTTACATCTCCTGGTTCAATACACATTTGACCAAATAATGCAGCTTGTTGATCACCTGCAATTCCACAAATGGGAATTTCAAAGCCTAAAATATCTAAATCAGTAGTTCCAATTTTCTCTGAACTATCAAATACTTTAGCAAGCATTTTTTTTGGAACATTTAAAAGTGATAACAACTCATTATCCCAACTTAAAGTATGAATATTAAAAAGCAATGTCCTACTAGCATTTGTACAGTCAGTGGCATGTATTTTTTTATTAGTTAAGTTCCAAATAAGCCATGTATCAATTGTACCAAATAAAAGGTCCCCATTATCAGCAGCTTGTCTTATAGATAAATCTGAATCTAAAATCCATTTAATTTTTGTTCCAGAAAAATAAGCATCCAATAGTAATCCTGTTTTGTTATAAAAAGTATTCGCTTTTCCTAAATCCTCTAATTCATCACAAAAAGGAGCAGTTCTTCTATCTTGCCAAACTATGGCATTATATACAGGTTTTCCAGTATGTTTATTCCATACAACTGTTGTTTCTCTTTGGTTTGTAATACCAATTGAATCAATTTCATCAATGCTGATCTTAGATTTATTAATTACATCATGTATTGCTTTCAATTGAGTATTCCAGATTTCAATTGGATCGTGCTCAACCCAAGATTCTTTGGGGAAAATCTGAGTAAATTCAAATTGTGATATTGAAATTTGTTTTCCGTTTTTATCAAATAAAATAGCTCTTGAACTAGTTGTACCAGCATCAATGGATAATATATATTTTTTCATAGTATTTTAATTATTCGATTATTAATTCATCTGCAAATATCCAAGAAGGCAAATCAGCGCCATGGTGCCATATAGGTGCTTTACTCATGTTGTCTGCAATTACTTTTATATACCTGGCTTTTAATACCCCTGCATTAATCGAAAATGTTTGGATATCATTTACTTTACTTTTTGGAGACAGATCAGATTTGTTAGAAACTTTTCCTAAACTTTTCCATTTTAAATTGTCATCAGAATAAAAGAATTCTACCTGTACTGGAAAAAAGACAATATGATTAGTCACCTGAAGAAAATTCATGCTTAGTGATTTTATTTCTTTTAACTCACCCAAATCTACTACAGCATTTAAATTATTTCCCTCAAAACCTAACCAATTAGAATAAAAACTATTTCCGCCCAAAGCACCATCAGTTAATACCTTAGGATCTTCATTTGCATATTTTTTAGGAACTGTAAGTAATGTAACGTCCTTAAAACTTGCCAGATTTTCTTTAATTGCAGTTTTTAAGGCCTTTCTATAGTTAACGATATAATCAGAAACAGTGAAACCCATTTCATTCATTAAAGTTATATCATTATCGTTGCAAGTCTTACTAAAAGCATTAAGTCTCCTTATCAATTTAGGATTTATACTTTTTATATCATTTTCTGTTTTGGTTAATTGATATAAATCAGAAAAATTTTTTCTGTAAGATTCTAAAACTGCATAATCAATAGAAATTTTTGATCTTAGAATTCTTTTGTAATATTCTGAATCTAACTCAACACTGTTTAGAGCTTTGTTAAACAATATGTCATAGTTTAAAAGATTTTCAGGACTTAAAAAAGAATCAAACCCTTGAGAAGGATCTCCATATAAAAAAAGAAAAAAAGAAGTATTATCAATTTGATTTTGTATACTATTTACGTATTCAGAAATATACTTACCACCATTACCATAATATTTATTATTGAATTCATTTAACAACGTCTGGAAATCTAAATTTGGATTCCAAAGTAGCTTTGCCATAATATAACTTCTAAGTTCAAATAGCTCACTATCATTATTTGAATGTTGTTCAAAAATCCATTTAGCATTATTATCAACAAACAAATTTATATTTGGTTTTATAGTTCCCCAATTAGGAAAAGGTGCCAAAAAATTTGTAAACTGAGTTGTATAATCCCAAATTCTAATATTATCCGTTAATTGTGACCAACCTTTCAAATCAGAACTAAAATCTTTGCAGCCTAATTCTATTGGAACACTTCTATTACATTCAATAGAGCATAATGTTATTAAAACATTTTCAATAGGCTTAACTTTAGGAGGTTTCCTAGTGTATTGATAAGCTAGTGTAGATATTGTTTTGTTGGGAAATGATTCAGCTACGGCATTAACAAAGTGTATCATAGTTCCAGCTGGACTTCCTTCATGATTATCAATTTTTGAACACTTATCGCATTGACAATATTGTGTGTTATCATCTTGACTTACAGAAATTACATCTGAATTTGGGGATTTATTAAAAAAAGAGTTTACACTGTCCTTAACAATTTTTAAAACGTCAGTATTTGTCAAACATAGTTGAGTTGGTAATCTTTTGCCATTTCTTAAAGCATAGTATTCCGGATTTTTATCGTAAAAAACTTCGTAGGGAAGAAAACGATGAAAAGTATGAACTCTAGCAGATGGTACATATCTTGGAAAAGCTTCATTAGTAACTTTTAGTTTATCTGCAAAAACCGAATCTTTATAAAATAGTTTTGAATGAACTGTTCTTGTCAAAACAGGAGGCTCAAAATAATATGAATAGTTTTTTGGGAAATTTATTGATTTTAAATCTTCATAGTAGGTAAAATCAGTTGACAACCAATTGACATTTAAAAATTTTTCTATGAAATCATATGTAGCATAATATAAATTTCTCTTATTATTAGCCGAAATTGTAATTAAAGAATCTTTATAATCAATTGAAATAAAATCTTTATTTAAATCAGTTTTTTCAACTAAAATTATTGATCTTTTTTTCTGCTTATCCGATATCTCTAAACTTATTCCTACAGATTTGTTTAAATAAACATTTAATGTAT
>ERZ887851.2549-NODE-2549-length-14123-cov-4.304023_pt1 | contig 14123 bp, 10 predicted proteins | sample MGYA00521100_ERZ887851 | MGnify/ENA primary metagenome ERZ887851 (study PRJEB32303, sample SAMEA104408602) | aquatic metagenome | biome: Brackish water; feature: Pelagic; material: water | place: Baltic Sea | collected 2014-06-06T16:11:00 | depth 11,444 m ...
CCACGACAAAAACCGCGATATCGATCGATCCGACACCTGCGACCATGTTTTTCACAAAATCCGAATGACCCGGCACATCGACAATCCCGAGATTCAATTCATCGCCCGAATCATCTGTCGCAGGCAGCGCTAGATTCGCAAAGCCCAGTTCAATCGTCATTCCCCGCGCTTTCTCCTCCGGAAGTCGATCCGGATCGGTCCCCGTCAACGCCTTCACGAGCGAGCTTTTTCCGTGGTCAATATGACCGGCAGTTCCGAGGATAAAATGGCGGGTTTCAGACATGGGTTTTCAGATACCAGTAACTAGCGTTGCGACTATCAAATCAAGTCTTTCCATGTTCATCGGCGCAATCGTTGCCGAATCCAAGTCGACAGCAAATCGCCGACCATGATGACTGATGAGCCGAGGAGCACGTAAAACAGCATTCGATCCCAGAAAAAGCCCTTCGTCATCATCATCAAGTGTCCCAGCGTCAGGACACCGAGCATTCCGAGAACTGTTGCGTCTTTCACGCAGGTTTCCCAGCGGTAGAAAAAGTAGATCAAAAAGCGATTGAAGACCGCGGGGAAAATTACGAGGCCAAACACCTTTTTCCGGCCGAATCCATTTGCGAATGCCTGTTCAGCGGCGCGGGTGTCGGCATTCTCCACGACCTCGCCGAACAACCGTCCCAGAATGCCAAAATTATGAATCGCCAGTGCCAAAACTAGCGGCCAGAACTGCAAGCCCAGTAGCGAAATCAGCAAAAATGCCAAAATATATTCAGGAATCGCCCGTGCCAGGACGAATAGAAACCGAGTCGCTGGTCCAAGAATGAGGCCACGAAAATCAAAGCTGGAAGGCGATTTTCGATCCAATAGGGTTGGTTCGTCGAACTTACCCTCTATGTTCGTAACAGGGACATCTTGCGATTGCAGGTTCCTGCCATCTTCAGACCGCGGGCGAGCCAGCTTTTGTCCCTGTTGGTTCGTTTTTTTGCCGGAGAATATTCCAAACGGATCGCGACGGCCCAGCTGCCGGCTTGCCAATGGTAAAAACGGAAGCACGAAAATCGTCGACAAAATGATCGCGGCACAGGCAATTCCGATCGTGATAGCGAGTGCCGTAAATCCCTTATCGGTGAATAAATCCCACGCCCACGGAATCGATTCGCTCCAATCGCCAGATCTTCGAACAGGGGATGGAGTCAGGTCGCCGAGGAAATTCAGGAAATTTTGCCAACGCCGCGCGAACGGCAGGCGGCCGGTTAATTTCCGGCTGAAAGCCACGCCCAAACGGTGAGTCCGAGCATCAGAAGCGCGCTTCCTTCGACAAATCGGGAACGCGATCGGCCTCGTCGGAGGACGTCGATTCGAGCCTGGCGATCTGGAGAAGAATGGGTCATGCGTGAGTCGGGTTGAGTCGTCTTCGAAGGCCCGCGCCCCAGAGATCAACGACGACAATCATCGCTAACAGGAGATAAAAGTAGGTCCACACCTCGTGGTAATAAAATTCTTCATGGGACAGCTGAATGTAGAGTCCGATGGTTTCAATGCCGACGAACCCAAGCACGGCCGAAGCTCGCAGCGCGCATTCGAATCGATAAAACGAATACGTGATCAAATCGGGGATGGCACGTGGGAAGATTCCGACGAGAAACGTTTGCACAGGACGATGGCCGATCGCTTTCAAAGCAGATGCCGAATCGCGTGCTTCTTCATCGATGATTTCGGAGAATACTTTTCCCAGGGTTCCAGCAAACGGGATCGCCAGTGAAACCATTCCAGCCAGGGGAGAAACGCCAAGCGCGGACAAAATCAGAAGGGCCCAAATCAATTCGTGGATCGATCGCGCAAACGACATCACGAATCGGGAGACGACAAAAACCGTGCGAAGGACGAATTTTAAACCGCGACCGCAGGGTTCCGGCCACCAGGCTGATGAGCCGAAGAAGCCAAGGATCAGCGCAGTGGGAACCGCCATGCTCATTGCTGCAACAGCGAATCGAAGCGTGTAGAAAAGCCCTTTGACGCCTTTCACCCAAATGTGATCAGCGGTATCAGGAACGGAATCGTCCTGATAATCCATCGCCGGCGAAATGGCGGCAGAAAAGAATTTCCCTGCGCGATCCCAGCGCAGCGAATCTGGCGGAATTAATCCCGAAGGCGTGAGTTTGAGAAAGTAAGCACAGACCAGGAAAATAATCGCAGCGCCCAAGAACACCCAGCGACGTCGGCCGGGGAAAATGGGTGGCTTTACTGCGATCTTTTTCGAATCACGCATCAGTCATCATTTCAGATTCGGTCAGTTCGTAGAGTGCCTTCATGTCCGATTCGGGAATCGTTTCAGGGGCTGCGTCGACGACGATTTTGCCAGAACGCAATCCGACAAGTCGCGGGAAAAATTCGCGGGCGAGTTCGAGGTTATGCAAACTGACGACGAGCGTAAAATTTTCCTCTTTGGACAAGGTTGAAAGCAGCTGGACGGTGTCGCGCGCTCGGGCGGGATCGACGGCGGAGACCGGTTCGTCGGCGAGAATAGCCTCGGGTTTTTGAAATAAGGCCCGTGCAATGGCAACGCGCTGTTGTTGGCCGCCGGAAAGTTGATCGGTTCGGGCGTAGAGTTTTTCTTCGATCCCAACGCGATCTAAAATTTCGTGAATTTCGCGAACGTCTTCTTTCGACGGGAAAATCATGTCCCTCAAGGAACGCAGAGTGCTGCGTTTTCCGCCCCGTCCGAGGATGACATTTTGTAAAACGGAGATGTTGGGGACCAGCCCGAGATGCTGGGGAATAAAGGCAATTCGGGATCGAAGCTTTCGTAAATCCCTGGCTCCGAATTGTAGAACAGAGTCTCCAAAAAGGGAGACGGTTCCGGATACGGGCGCACGCATCGTGTTTAACGTGCGAAGCAGCGTCGTCTTTCCGCTTCCGCTGGGGCCAATTAGCGCAACGCGTTCGCCTTCGGAAATTTCGAGCGACACGTCATCAACTGCGGCGAGTTCTCCGAACCGGCAGGTGATATTTTCGACTTGGAAAGCGCGGGGCATTCAGAGAGAATAAAGCAGGGCCGACGATTTTCACCGCCGACCCCGCTTAAATTTAGAATTTTAGCGAAGCGTGAGGCTTATTCTTCGATGAGCCCAACTTTCACTGCGACATCTTTGATGCCGTCGAATTCTTCGTTCCTCGCAGGAACGATTCCACTGCGATTGATCGCTTCAAGAACGCCGTCGCCTTCCTGAGCAGCAACAAGTGCGTCCTGCGCTTTTGCAAAGAAGCTATCGCCGAATGCAGCCTTGGCATCCGGATGAATCGTCCAGTTGTAGTCCGCGTAGTAGGGCGTCGTCCAAATGATCTTGGTGTTGTTTTTCACCTTCTCATTCGTCGCGACTTCCTTGTCGTAGGCTTTGTAGCTGAGTGCTCCTACCTGGAACGTTCCGTCTGCAACTGAGTTTGCAGTCGCAACGTGACCGCCTGATGCCTGGAAGTTCTCGCCTTTGGTGAACCAATCGCCGGGAAGTTTGCCAGTGTTTTTCAGAATGAAATATGAAGGCATGAGACGACCCGAAGTGGAACCAGTGGAACCAAACGTGAAGTTCAAATCTTTGATTGCTTCAGGAAATTCATCGCCCGGCTCGATCGCTACGTCTTTGTGAGCGATGAAGTAAGACTTGTATTTTGGATCTTCAACACCTTGCGCGATGGCTTCAGCGCCTGGCACGGCCATGCGAGCCTGAACTCCCGATAAACCACCAAACCAGACAAGATGGGCTTCGCCATTCTTGAATTTTTGAATCGCGTCGGAGTAGTCTTTTGAAAATTGAAACTCAGCTTTGACTCCCAGCTTACTGCTGAGATATGCCGCTACCTTGTCGAATTTCGGTTTCTGATCCGTGATCTTTTCATCCGGGATCGCCGAGATGACAAGAACCGCTTCTGAAGATACATCCCCTGATGATTGAGGATTTTCTGTTGCTGTGGTCGAACTGCCCTCTTTATCGCCGCAGCTGATGAGAGAAATTGACGTTACCGCTGCCAGACCGACGCGTGAAATAAGTGATTTCAGCATGGTGATGGCAGCCCTCCTTTTTGAGTTAGGCTAGTATTCATAATGAACTCCGTCGTAGACGGGGTGAAAGTGGAACCTTTCAGCTTTTTTCCAGAAACGCGAGTAAATTTTTAAGCGGAGAAATGTGATGCCTCTGAACGGCTCTTCGGTTGAATAGAGGATACTTTTTTCCGAAATCAGGTCGTGTCGCTGACCCGTGTTTTGATGACCTTCAAATCGATCTGTTTATCACGGTATTGAATTTCAAAAATCGTTCCTTCTTCGGTAGTTAAGGTATCTTGAGCATTCGTGAAGCGGCCCGAAATTGAGCTTGCTTCGATCAGTGAAAGTATCTGATTTGTTTGGAATGTAGCGTGTTTGGACACTGAAATTTTCAATTTACCCGAAAGGTGAGATTCGCCATCAACTAGTAGCGGGGCCGATTCTTCACCTGTGATTTCGATGGCGAGGATTGCACCTTCGGACTGGTGAAAATTGCGACTGACGTGAAGGACTGGTGATTTTCCTGATTTTGTGGCGGCCACCGAAACGGTTCCTTTGTTGTAAACGACGGCGTCGATTTTTCCAGATCCCTTGATGGTTGCGCCTTCGTGAACATCAATCCAGCGAAGGGATGAAATCGTGCCGCCATCAACGGTGATAACAGCATTGTCCTTCAGCCGAATTTCATTTCGGCCAGTGAGATTGATATTCGATCCAAGGGCGAGTTCGATTGGCACCGTCCCCCAGATTTCCAGTCCGAGAAATCCGAGATTTTTGTCAGCGGTAATTTTTGCAGGTGTTTTGTCGCGATGTTCGATTGTTGCTGTCCACGAAAGTTGAGGGCCGCCTTTTTCTTCGATGTAGGTGACGCCTTCGTTTTCGTAAATGTAATCTGACCAGTTTTCCGGATCAGATGCGGATGCCCCGTTTTTGCCCGTCCATTGGTGGTAGGTGTTGGCAAAGCCGCGGGGCTCATCGACTCGCTCGCCTAGAAGCAACGCTTCAAGCTCGCTTACGAGATCCTTGTTTCCATTTGCGATGTTGGTCTTTTCGGCGCGATCTGTTTGAAGATTATAAAGGTCGAGTCCTTTCGGAGTCCGAACGAGTTTATGATATCCGCGAATAATGGACTGATTTTTCCCAGCTTCGTGGATCAAAAATTCGCGAGCCTTCCGTTCGCCTTCTGCGGTCAATATCGGTGCCAGCGAGACTCCGTCGAGTCCAAGAGGAGTTTCGACACCGGCTAGATCACAGAAAGTCGGGAGCAAATCAGTGACGTCGACTGGCAGATTATATTCCGAACCCGCCTGGATTTTGCCTGGCCAGCGCATGATCGTTGGAACGCGAATGCCGCCTTCGTAAATCATCCCTTTGTTGCCACGGAGGCCGCCGTTCGCATCAAGTTGCTGATTATTTTTGCCCCCAGGGCCGCCGTTGTCGGACATGAAAATGACGAGGGTATTGTCCACGACAGAATCATCTGTTTTGCCATCGCCATTCGGATCGGCGAGCGCTCCAAGAATGTTTCCAAAATGCGCATCAATCCGAGTCACCATCGCAGCCCATTGCTGAGTTTGCTTTGCGAGTTTTGAAAAATGGGGATCATCCGCGTAGGCCGAATCCCAACCGGGAAGCTTGGCAACTTCATCAAACGGACCATGCGGGATTTGCACGGCAAGTAGGCCAAAAAATGGCTGTTTCGTTGCGTTGTAATTTTCTGACTGGGAGCGAACAAATTCGAGCGCTGCAAAGGCATAAGCGTCGTCGCAGTAACTGATTGTCGGGTATTTCGGGTGCGCGTGATTCGACGGTTGCGCGGGAAATTTTGCGTCACCAAGGTATTTCAACATCGTATTCGGAGCGAGTTCCAGTCCACCTTTTGCATTTCCTTTTGCCGGAGCACTCCACAGCGTGGGTTGAAAAAATGTGTGCGCCCGAACGTGATGCAGCTCCGTCAAAACATGCGTGTAGCCATGCGAAGTTGGCAGGGTTTGCACGTTTTGGATGACGGGATTTTTTTGCTCTTTCGATCCGCCGTATCCCCATTTCCCCCAATATCCAGTAGCGTAAGAGGCAGCCGAAAGCGCATCACCCATGGTCACATCATCGGTGCGAATCGCTTTCTTGGCGTTGTCTGGATCATTTCGATCCGCAAACGTGTGCCCCTGATGAAATCCGGTTTGCTGCGACGAACGAGCCGGCGAACAAACCGTGCATCCATAAGCATGGGTGAAATTCATGCCTTCGGCGGCGAGTTTATCGAGGTTCGGAGTTTTCACTGACGGCAGACCTTTGGCGCGACGCTCGGCCTGGCCATTCGGCCCAATCGATCCCCATCCCATGTCGTCGACGTAAAAATAAAGAATATTGGGACGAGGGGCGTCAGCAGCGAAAGTGAACGTGCTGAGACAAAGAAGGGCGGCGAGTGGGAGTTTCATTGCGATGGGATTCTATGACACACCAAGGGTCCTGCAATCGCATGTTCAGCGTGGTAGTCTGCGGCATATGACTTTTGTGAACCGATTTTTGATAATCGCATTTATCCTGGTTGGTCAGGTCATTTCGGCCGGCGAAAAACCAAATATTGTTGTTATCATGGGGGATGATTGGTCGTGGCCGCACGCAGGAATTCTGGGAGATCCTGTTGTGAAAACGCCGACGTTTGATCGAATTGCCCGTGAGGGTGTGCTTTTCGAAAATGCGTATGTTTCGGCTCCATCGTGCACGCCGTCGCGTTTTGCCATCGTATCCGGGCAGTATCATTGGCGGTTGGAGAGCGGAGCGAATTTGGGAGGTTCCCTCAAGTCAGACGTTCCGGTGTATCCAGATTTGTTTGCGAGCGTTGGTTACCGGACGGGATTTTGTCGCAAAGGGGCGAGCCCGAGCAAATATGAATTTCGGGGGAATGATCCGTTTGGCGCAAGGTTCAAAAACTTTCCCGAATTCTTCACTGCTCACGATAAAAAGATGCCCTTTTGTTTTTGGTATGGCGCGGGTGAGCCGCATCGGGCCTACGATTGGCAAGCCAGCTTGAAGAGTGATCTCGATTTGAAGGCTATTCAGGTTCCACCTTATCTTCCTGACAACGAAACGGCTCGCACCGACCTGGGCGACTATTATTTGAAAGTCGAACAACTGGACCGCTTTGCTCGCGAGATCATCGAAACCCTCGAAACTGCGGGTGAATTGGAAAATACGATTGTGGTGATGGCAGGGGATAACGGGATGCCTTTTCCGCGCGCCAAAGCAACGCTTTATGATTCCGGGACGCGAGTTCCCCTGGCAATTCGCTGGGGAAAAAATGTGAAAGGTGGTCGCACGATTTCTGATTTCGTGAGCCTGACTGACTTGGCCCCAACCTTTCTCGAAGCATGTGGATTGGACGTTCCCGGTACGATGACGGGACAGTCGCTGATTCCGGTTCTTTCCGGCGAAACGACTGAGTTTCGAAAATCGGTGCTCACCGGAATGGAGAGGCATGTTTACCCCAATTCGTCGCGCGCCATTCGCACTGCTGATTTTCTTTACGTTCGAAATTTTGCTCCGGCTGCCTGGCCGACTGGGAAAACAAAGGGCGAGCCGCTTCATTTCGATTTTAAGAAAACTCCGTGGCCGACTGTTCCCGGAGCCTTTTCTTACAATGTCGATCCCGGTCCGACAAAACAATGGATGCGGGAAAACGCGACGACGGGCGAACACGCCGAGCTGCATCGCCTCGCTTTCGGGCAGCGAGCCAATGAGGAATTATATGATTTGAAAAGCGATCCGGACCAGCTCAACAATGTGGCTGATGACAAAGCGTTTCGTGACACGCGGAACCAACTTTTGAATCAATTGACCGCCGAGCTGCGAGCCGGCGGCGACCCGCGATTTGCTCTGCCCCATCATGCGAGTTTCGACGTGAGAGGCTGGACCGTTCATCTCAGCGACAAATTGTGGCAAACGGAGCCGGTCTTCACCTCAACGATGCTGGACTTGCTCGCGGTTCAATTGGAGCGGGTCGTTAAAGTGGTTTCTAAAAAGGCGTTGGGGCGGCTTCGTGAAGTTCCCATTTGGATCAATCCGGTTTACGAAGGCGTTCGGCCGACAGCTGAATATCATGGCGGAGTTGGCTGGCTAAAGAAGAACGGTCGCAATCCCGCGATGGGGAAAGCGATCGAAATTACCAACGTCATGAAGTTTGCACTCGAGGACCGTCGCATGCCCTATTTGCTCTTGCATGAATTATCGCATGCGTATCACGATCGCATTTTGGGATTTGATCAAAAGGAAATCACTACAGCCTTCAAAAAGGCAGCGGCTTCTGGAAGCTACGACAACGTAAAGCGCTTCACCGGAAACAAAATCATAACGGACAAAGCGTATGCAATGTCGAACCACAAAGAATACTTCGCTGAACTGACGGAAGCATATTTTGGGAAAAACGACTTTTTTCCTTTCACCAACGCAGAACTGAAGGTGCATGATCCGGCTGGATTCGCTGCGATTGAAAAAGCCTGGGGAGTTTCAAAAAAGTAACGCCTATCGGAACTGAACTCAGGCAAACGCGGCTTTCAAATTTTCGATCAAATCCGCGTCTTGCTCTGGAAAAATGGTTCGCAAATCGATTCGATAAGCGTCGTCAGATTTGTAGCCCATCACCGGCGTGTTGCCTTCGCGGAGTCGTTTAGCGAGTTTATCGAGACTCATATTTTCGGGCCGAAAATCGAGAGTGAGCGATGGGATTTCCGCTTTTGGCATCGTGCCGCCTCCGCACCGTGCGATCCCTTCGCCGATCCAAACCGGGATGTCGGATCCCAGTTCTGCGATGATTTTTTCAGCACGGGGTTGTAAATCTTCCGGCTTTAAAGAAAGCATCGTCGGCAAGGGGAGGTTTGGTTTGTCTGTCGCAGCCAGGTATTCCGAAACGACCGTCTGCATGGCCGTGAGAATCATTTTATCGCATCGCAGCGCCCTGAAAAACGGCTCTTTTTTCAGCCCGGCAACCAAGTCCGCGCGACCGGCAATGATTCCTGCCTGCGCGCCGCCGAACAGCTTGTCGCCACTAACACACACCAAATCGACGCCTCGCTTGAGAACTTCCGCGGCCGTTGGTTCATGAGGAATTGGGGCCAGTGAATCGGTCTGAATCATCGCGCCACTTCCCAAATCTTCGACCACGGGGATGCCGTGCTTTTTGCCCAACTCGACGAGCTCTTCAGTGGTTGGTTCGCCAATAAATCCATCCATCCAGAAATTGGAGCGATGCACTTTCAGTAACATTCCCGTATTCGGAGTGATCGCTTTTTCGTAATCTGCCAGCGAGGTTTTATTCGTCGCGCCGACCTCGCGCAGCTTCGCGCCGCTCGTTTCCATGATTTCAGGAACGCGAAATCCGCCACCGATTTCAACCAGTTCGCCGCGCGAAATAATCACTTCGTTTTTTTCACCATTTGCCAAATAGCGGAGAATCAGAATCAGGGCTGCTGCGCAATTATTAACGATCGTGGCAGACTCGGCTTCACACAAAAGCCGCAGACTGCGCTCGAGATACCCGCCCCGTGGCCCGCGCTCACCGGTTTCTAAATCAAGCTCGATGTTATTGTAATAACGAGCGGATGCCGAGATTAGCTCTACTGTTTCGGCGCTCATCGGTGACCGCCCGAGATTGGTGTGAATGATGATTCCGGTTCCGTTGATGACGGTATGAATCCGTGAGCGATGCAGTGACACCAGCGTCTTTCGAATTCCTTCGACGATGATTTCGAAGTCTGCCACGTCAGTCTTTCCGCCTTTGACCTCGGCCCGGAGCGAATCCACTTCCTCGCGAACGGTTTCCGCAATCAATGGGCGCGGGATCGGGGGCAGGGGATCAGTTCCCGTTTCGAGGGCGTGGAGAACTTTTTCGACCGCAGGGATTTTGGCAAAAGGATTGTCGGACATCAGTGAAAAGTTACGCGGAGGGCGAAAACGAATCAACAGGGTTTGTTCATCGAACAGATACTGTTGGATCGAAAAATCGTGGTAAAGTTTTCACGTGATTGATCAGATTAAAATTCACCTCGTGACGCCGGATGCCAGCGTGCTTCGGACCGGAAATCGGTGCACCGCGCAGCAGTGGGCTGATTTGCTGGGTGAAATTGGCTGCAAGGTTTCCATTTGTGGACCGGACCAACCCATTGATTCTGAAATCCTGATCGCCCTTCACGGCGAGCGAAGTCATGATTCAATCGTTCGATTTCGGAACGAGCGACGGGGTGGAAAAATTGTCCTGGCGATGACGGGGACGGATATTTACCCGGAACCCTCTGAAAAAGTCATAAAATCGATGGAGCTTTCCGATCGAATTGTGGTTCTGCAGGTAAAGGCGCTTGAGAAAATTCCCGTCGAATTTCAAAAAAAATGCAGGGTGATTGTCCAGTCGGCAGCAGTCCGGTTTGAAAACTCCAAGTTTGACCCCGATTTTTTTGACATCTGTGTGGTCGGGCATTTTCGGGATGTGAAAGACCCGTTGCGGGCTGCCGCGGCTTCCCAGTTATTGCCTGAAACGTCACGCATTCGGATTCGTCATGCCGGGGGAATTCTCGACGTAAAATTTGAGCGCCTCATCGAAGCTGAAATGGCCGGAAACCCACGGTATGAATGGCTTGGAGAACTCGACGAAACGGCGGTCGCCGAACTGTTGTCGAACTCACGTGCGATGGTTTTGTCCTCTTTTGCGGAGGGGGGAGCGAGGGTGATCGGTGAAGCGATTGTTCATCGGTCCATTGTCATCTCGACGGAAATCGATGCTGCGGTTGGACTATTGGGGGCTGATTATCCTGCTTTTTTCAAGCCGGGAGAATCTCATGAATTGAGTTCCCTTATGGTCCGGCTGGAGGGCGGTCCGGAATTTTATCAACAATTGAAAACGAGGAGCGAACTCCTAAAGCCGCTGTTCCACCCCAAATTTGAAAAGGAGGCATGGCGCGCTTTGATTTCTGAAATTGGAGGTGTTTCGCAGGATTAAAAGTTGCAGGCGGGCAAAACTTCGGTGGATCTCTTTTTTCGAAGCGAAAAAGCTGTAACGCTTCCGCTCTAATTGGTAAAAGCTATGAAGGTTTTTGCCTTTTCGACTTTCCTATAAAGTTGAACTGATTGGTTCGACTATTTTTCGGTTTTCCTGTCTTCGGTCCATGTTGAAGTTGGAAAAGGCGCTTCTCGACGGGCGGGCGAACCATTAAAAATTTACTGCAAGACTTCCCCTCAATTTGACGATGAATAAAACGACATTTACTTCCATTCTGTTGCTGTCTTTAGCGGCATTAGCCCCAACTCATGCTGAAGAGAAGGCAACTCCCAACTTTGTGATTTTCGTCGCTGACGACATGGGGTGGGGAGATTCCGGCACTTACGGTCATCCGCTTATCAAGACGCCCAATCTGGACAAGCTGGCTTCACAGGGTGTAAAATTCACTCAATGTTATTCGGCCTGTGGAGTGTGTTCGCCGTCACGCTCGGCGATTTTGACGGGACGCACCCCTTATCGTAATGGAGTCTGGCGCCATCTTTCGGGAAATCACGAAGCTCATTTGCGGGCGAGTGAAATAACCTATCCGGAACTTCTCAAGGAGATTGGTTATGAAAATTGTCACGTTGGAAAATGGCATCTCAACTCGAAACAACAATTTAACACGCCGGAGTTTCCACAGCCTGGAGATCATGGTTTCGACTATTGGATGTACTCGCACAACAACGCCGAACCAAGCCACAAAAATCCCAAAAATTTCGTGCGCAACGGAGTCCCTGTTGGAAAAATGGAGGGTTACTCGGCTCAGTTGGTTGCTGCCGAAGCCGCTCATTGGCTGGAAGAAGTTCGTGATACGGAGAAGCCGTTTTCCATGTCAGTTTGGGTTCACGAACCGCACTCGCCGATTGCGACGGACCGTCAATTTTCAGAGCTCTATGGTGGCCATGAGAACAGCAAGTATATGGGAAACATTACGCAATTGGATCACGCTCTCGGTCAGGTGATGGAGGCACTTGATAAAGCTGGCGTCAGCGACGACACCCTTTTGTTTTTTACCTCAGACAACGGTCCAGTCCCAAATTACGGCGGCACAGCGGGAGGCTTGCGAGGCGTCAAGCGAAGCAGCCACGAAGGCGGCATTCGAGTGCCGGGAGTTGCTCGCTGGCCAGGACACATCGAGGCCGGAACCGTGAGTGATATTCCGGTGATCGGCTCCGATATCTTTTCCACAATCCTGGATATCGTTGGGATACCACTTCCGGGTGATCGCACGATTGACGGAACCAGCATGCTGCCGGCTTTCAATGGGAAAGCTGTTACCCGAAGCGTCCCGCTCTACTGGCGAACCCACGTGTCTCCTGTCGGCGATCGATCCGCTCTTCGCATCGGGGACTGGAAAATCGTGAGCAATGACGAGATGACCAAATTCCTGCTTTTCAATATTCAGGAAGACTGGAAAGAGGAAAATGATCTTGCTGCTGCGATGCCTGAAAAGACTGAAGAAATGAAGAAGGAATTGTTTAAGGTATGGGAAGGGATCGTAGCTGAAGGTCCCAAAGAATGGTGGCTCGAAGAGCGAAACAAGCCGATGAAAGGTGCAAAATTGAGCTACTGATTTTCGATCCAATCCGTTTCAACTCCACGTCCCAACTTTTCAACTTCCCTCAGCCAATGAAAATATTATTCATTACCATTTTCACGTTGATCTGTACGCTTGCTACAGTTGTCGCACAACGGCCGAAGAGAATTCTGAAGGCGCTCGAAACCGGCTACCCGAGGAAACTGGAAGTTGTCTACAAAACCGTGGGAAAGAGGGAACTCCCGTTTGATATGTATTATCCCGCTGAAGAAACGGCGAAACCGTGCTCGGTGATCGTTTATACGCACGGCGGCGGATGGGCTGCAGGGAGCCGGTTTGGAGCTTCAAGTGGTGGTTTTGCTCCTCTCTTCAAGGACCTGACCGCACGTGGGTTCTGCGTTGTTTCGGTGGACTATCGTCTGTATAAAAAGGATGGAGCCATTCGGATGCGTGACTGTGTGATCGACTGCAAAGACGCGGTTCGTTATTTGGTCAAAAACAGTGCAGAGTTGGCGGTTGATCCCGAAAGGCTTTTTGTTTTTGGCGATTCTGCGGGTGGGCAAATTGCTCAAATGCTTCTCCTTTCTCCGCCCCGGTCACTGCCCGGTGATCCGGATCTTGCCGATGTCGATTACAAGGTCGTCGCGGGACTTTCCTGGTATGGGCCGTGCGATTTCGAGAAGGTGGACCTTTTTAATCATGATGATAGACCTGATTTTCGTGATCGATTTGGTTCTCGAATCGTGGACGCGGACGATTCATCGGAGGAAAAGCTCCGCCTCTATCGTGAGATGAGTCCGGTCACTTATCTAAAAAAGGACAGTCCCCCGTTGTTCATGATTCAAGGCGACAGTGACACCACCATTCCGGTGAAACACGCCTACTACTTGGAGAAAAAAGCGAAGGAGTTGGATGCTTCGGTGCAAATTTTGATTGTTAAAAACTCAGGTCATAACTGGCGGAAAGTAGGTGCCGATATCAGTCCCACACGTGACGAGATCGTAGCGGCGAGTGCCAAATTTTTTGTTGATCAATTGAAGTAGGAGAAAAACATCATGAAAAAAAAATTATTTTCATGCTCATTTCTTGGAGCATTCGCATTTGTTTTTGCACTCTTCGGAGAAGAATCAAATCCGGTAAAAGATGCCGCATTGTTGAATGGCGGCATCATTGTCACTCTCGATTTAAATGATGCGGCGCAGCTTAAGAAATTGGCGTCGAAGCCGTCCTTGCAAGTTCAGGCGCTGCTGGAGCGGGAAGAAGCAATTGAACCCATTCGGAAATCGATTCATGAGGCTGGGAATTATGGTCAAGTCTCAGTCAACCTTCACAACGGCTCGGATCTGCCTTACATCGATAATTTGGTAAATCTCGTGATTTGCAATGAGAGCACAAAAGTTCCCAGAGATGAAATCATGCGTGTCCTGGCTCCGCAAGGCGTGCTGTATGCGAAAACTAAAGACGGGTATGATCGGATTGTGAAACCTGTGCCCAAGGGCATGGATGAGTGGAACCAGTATCTC
>ERZ887851.2561-NODE-2561-length-14089-cov-7.012683_pt1 | contig 14089 bp, 10 predicted proteins | sample MGYA00521100_ERZ887851 | MGnify/ENA primary metagenome ERZ887851 (study PRJEB32303, sample SAMEA104408602) | aquatic metagenome | biome: Brackish water; feature: Pelagic; material: water | place: Baltic Sea | collected 2014-06-06T16:11:00 | depth 11,444 m ...
TGGCGGCAAAGCCTTGGGCCCCGGACCAATCGGGTTGCTGTCTATGGTGTACCAACGTGCAAATATGGTGGCCTCAGGCAAAATGTTTGTGGCCAATAGTCTGCCACCTTTCATGCTTTCGATGTTTGACTGGAACCCCTTGTTCCACATTATTGATCAGACACGTGGATTTGCCTTTGTTAATTACACCCCGCATAATTCGAGCTTTTACTATCCTATTTATATGACATTGGCATTTTTATTAATCGGATTGATGATTGAATTTGTGACTAGAAAATATGCCTCTGCCAGTTGGGGAGCGCGGGGTTGATTGTGTCGACTGTCACCCTGAACAGACGCCAATAAGACCCCTTTGGCAGAAAATTCACAAAAATTGCCCGATCCTAGGCCTTCGGACGCTTGCAGGGGCATGACTCCCTCCCTATATACGCTCAGAGCGCGGTCGGTACGATTAAAAAACGACCGCAAAACTATCAGGCAGGATAGGGGTTAACACCTGTGTCCGTATAGAATAGCCGGAAAATATGAGGAAACGAAGATGGCCAAAGTGATCGGTATTGACCTTGGAACCACGAATAGCTGTGTCGCCATTATGGATGGGGCACAACCGCGGGTGATTGAGAATGCGGAAGGCGCACGCACGACGCCTTCGATCGTCGCCTTCACTGATGATGAAAGATTGGTTGGCCAATCGGCAAAGCGTCAGGCTGTGACCAACCCTGAGAACACAATTTTTGGCGTTAAGCGCTTAGTCGGACGCCGGTTTGATGACGCTCATCTTGCTAAAGATAAAAATAACCTGCCGTTCGAAGTTGTCGATGGTGGCAATGGCGATGCTTGGGTGCAAGCCAAGGATGAGAAATATAGCGCGAGCCAAATTTCTGCGTTCACATTGCAGAAAATGAAAGAGACCGCTGAGAGCTATCTTGGCGAGGATGTCACACAGGCGGTAATCACCGTCCCCGCTTATTTCAATGACGCACAGCGTCAGGCCACCAAAGATGCGGGCAAAATTGCCGGTCTCGAAGTGCTGCGTATCATCAACGAGCCGACTGCGGCGGCGCTGGCGTATGGTCTGGACAAAAAAGAAACCAAAACCATTGCTGTATTCGATTTGGGCGGCGGTACGTTTGACGTGACAGTTCTTGAGATTGACGACGGCTTGTTCGAGGTCAAATCTACCAACGGCGATACGTTTCTGGGCGGTGAAGATTTTGACATGCGCATCGTCAACTATCTTGCAGAAGAATTTAAGAAAGAAAATGGCGTCGACCTGAAAAAGGATAAAATGGCGTTGCAACGGCTTAAAGAGGCTGCTGAGAAAGCCAAGATCGAATTGTCGAGCACCAGCCAAACAGAAATCAACCAGCCGTTTATCTCAATGGATGGAAAATCTGGTCAACCGTTGCACATGGTCATGAAGCTGACCCGCGCAAAGTTGGAAACGCTGGTTGGGGATTTGATCAAAGGTTCGTTAAAGCCCTGTCAGGCCGCACTCAAAGATGCCGGCCTTAGCACATCGGATATCGACGAGATTGTTTTGGTTGGTGGGATGACACGGATGCCACGTGTCATCGAGGAAGTTACCAAGTTTTTTGGCAAAGAACCCCATAAGGGTGTGAACCCTGATGAGGTTGTTGCCATGGGCGCGGCAATTCAGGCCGGCGTTCTGCAAGGCGATGTTAAAGATGTCGTGCTGCTTGACGTCACCCCCCTGTCGCTTGGGATTGAGACATTGGGTGGGGTCTTTACCCGTCTAATTGATCGCAACACGACAATCCCGACGAAAAAGTCTCAGGTGTTTTCTACCGCTGAAGACAACCAAAACGCTGTCACGATCCGCGTGTTCCAAGGTGAGCGTGAAATGGCTACAGACAACAAAATTCTGGGCCAGTTCAATCTTGAGAATATCCCCCCGTCTCCGCGTGGTATGCCGCAGATTGAGGTCACATTTGACATTGATGCCAACGGTATTGTGGCGGTTGGTGCGATGGATAAGGGCACTGGAAAAGAGCAGAAGATTACCATTCAGGCCTCTGGTGGGCTGTCGGATGCTGATATTGAGTCGATGGTCAAAGAAGCCGAGGAAAATGCCGAATCAGATAAAGAGCGTCGCGAATTGATCGAGGCGAGAAATCAGGCTGAAAGCATGATCCACTCGACTGAGAAGTCGATGGAAGAACATGCCGATAAGGTTGATCCAACGACGATTGAGGCGATCGAGTTAGCGATTGCAGCGCTGAAAGATGATCTGGAAACTGACAATACCGATAAAATCAAATCGGGTATTCAGAATGTCACTGAGGCTGCGATGAAGCTGGGCGAGGCGATTTATAAATCGGGTCAAGACGGTGGCGACGACGGTCCCGTCGCTGCTGATGAGCGGACACCAGGTGAAGATGATATCTTGGATGCCGACTTTGAAGACATCGATACCAATAAACGCTCTTAAAGATCGGACAGAGCTTGTGACACCAGCTCGCTTTGTGGGCTGGTGTATGTCGTTCTGGTAAAGGGGAGTAAAATGGCTAAACGTGACTTTTACGAGGTGCTGGGTGTGGCCAAAGGGTCCTCTGCAGACGAGATCAAAAAAGCATACCGAAGCAAAGCTAGAGAACTGCACCCCGACCGGAATTCTGGCAATCCAAATGCTGAAGGGCAGTTCAAAGAGGCCAATGCGGCCTACGAAGTGCTTAAAGATGCCGAAAAAAAGGCAGCTTATGACCGATTTGGCCACGCCGCTTTCGAAGGCGGTGGCGGGCGGCCAGGCGGTGGCTTTGGTGGCGGTAATCAGGGTGACTTCGCCAATGCCTTTGGCGATGTATTTGATGACTTGTTCGGCGACTTCATGGGCGGGGGCGGGGGTGGTCGTGGCGGGGGCCGGCAGCGCAACGCGCGTGGCTCAGATTTGCGATATAACCTCAAGGTGACATTGGCCGAAGCCCATTCCGGATTACATAAAACTTTGAATTTGCCGACGTCTGCTGCCTGTGGCAGCTGTGATGGAACGGGCGCCGAAGGCGGCTCAGAGCCCAGCACCTGTCCCACCTGCTCTGGAATGGGTAAGGTGCGGGCTCAGCAAGGGTTTTTTACGGTCGAACGCACCTGTCCGACGTGTTCTGGCATGGGTCAGATTGTCAAAAACCCCTGTAACGTGTGTAGTGGTCAGGGACGGGTTGAAAAAGATCGGGCGCTATCGGTCAATATTCCGCCGGGTGTTGAAACGGGAACCCGCATTCGTCTGTCTGGCGAAGGTGAGGCCGGCATGCGCGGTGGCGCAAAGGGTGATCTGTATATCTTTATAGAGGTGACCGAGCATCGCCTGTTCGACCGCGACGGCACCAACCTGCACTGTCGTGTTCCCGTCGCAATGTCGCGTGCGGCGCTTGGTGGTGATATCGAGGTGCCAACGATTGACGGTGGTCGCAGCCGGGTAAAAATCCCGGCCGGCAGCCAATCTGGTCGGCAAATGCGCTTGCGCGGCAAGGGTATGCCTGCGCTGCGTGGTGGACAGACAGGCGATATGTTTATCGAAATGGCCGTCGAGACGCCCGTTAACCTGACTGCTCGCCAAAAGGAAATTTTGAAAGAGTTTGAGGATTTGTCAGAGGACAACAACCCCGAAGGCAAAAGCTTCTTCTCGTCGGTTAAATCCTTTTGGGACGGGATGAAGAGTTAAACAAAATTAACCTTTGGTTTAGGGTATTCGGGGATCGTACAGGATATGATACCCGATTCTGATATGGCTGAACCACAGACACTGCCGCTCTTTGCAGCTGCGGGTGCCGCGGTCCCCAAAACCCAAGCACCCGCGCGCCAGCCATCCTATATTCGGGATCATCGCAAGCGTTTGCGACAACGCTTTTTGCAAGGGGGCGCTGTGGCGTTACCCGATTATGAGTTGTTAGAGCTTGTGTTGTTTCGGGCTATTCCCCGTCAAGACGTCAAACCCTTGGCCCGGCAACTGCTTGAGAGGTTCGGAGATTTCAATCACGTTCTTTCTGCGGGGACGCCGCAATTGTCAGAGGTGACAGGGGTCGGTGATGCGGTGATCTGCGAACTGAAAATAGTTGAGGCGGCCGCCCACCGGCTGTCGCAGTCTAAAGTAATAAGACGCCCCGTGGTCAGCGGCTGGGATGCGTTGGTCGCCTATTGCAGAACCACTATGGCCCATCGCGAAACCGAACAATTCCGGGTGCTGTATCTCGACATTAAAAATGTGCTGATCGCCGACGAACTTCAGGCTAGAGGCACGATTGACCATGTGCCGGTCTATCCGCGCGAAGTTGTTAAGCGGGCGCTTGAGCTGAATGCGGCCGCCTTTATTCTTGTTCACAATCATCCCTCGGGGGATCCCACCCCGTCAGAATCTGATATCGTAATGACCCAGCAAATACAATCGGCAGCAGAGGCGTTAGGTCTCACGGTGCATGATCATCTGATTATCGGCAAATCAGCCGAATTGAGTTTTCGCGCCAGCCATTTGCTGTGACTAGTTTACCGCACCCAGATTTCGACCCGGCGGTTCACATCTCGTCCCCATTCAGTGTCGTCGCAGGCCATTGGCATCGCCTCACCGAACGCCGTTGTTGTGATATTGATACGGTCTAAATTGACAGCTTCAGCAATTTTGAGAACCGCGTCGCGTATTGTCTCGGCACGCTTTTGGGCAATTTCAAGGTTGCGTGATGCTGGACCCAAGCCGTCACTAAAACCTACAAACGCCAGTTGACGCCCATCATAGGCTCCGCTTTCCAGAACCATGGCAAGGCGGTGTATATTTGCGCGCGACTGGGCGTCAAGCTGGCTGGAACCAGACAAAAACCGAAACGACATGGTGACACGCCTTAGTGGCGCCAAAAAATTCAACATGTTTTGTAAATCTTTTAAGGTCGTTCCTGTGTTCTGTGTACTGGGTTTACTTGCGTCCAGATCCATGGCCTTTTCTACGGAACCCGTTCCGGCGACAGAGACCGCCTGAACCAGTCGATCACCCTGCTGGTTCAACGGAATTTCCTCGAGATTTTGATTGATGAAACCGGCGCGTTCGATCACGGCCTGCGCAGAATCAGTGCTGGTATAGGCGAGAAATTCGCGGGCAATTTTTGGCAATCGGTGCATGGCCATATACAGAAATATCGGCGTCGTTATTGGATAATCTTGGGTCTTGATCATGCGTGGGTCTGCACCCAATGAGACGCCGCAATCGCCAGAAATCTGCATGGGGTGGGAAAACCGTATATAACTATGGGTCATTAGTGCCAGCGCCAGCGGGTCACGGCTGACCCGTAGATCAAGGTCTTTACCGTCGGCAATACGGGTGACGGCGTCTGTGATATCTTGATCCGCAGGTTGTAGAATGCGATCTGTCACCGACTGGCTTGTACCGGATGCGTGACTGCGCAGATACAGCGCGATCGGCGCATTGGGTCCGCCCAGATCCCGCCAATTGGTGATCTTGCCGCCAAACACCAAAGCCAGATTTTTAAGTGATATCTGGCGCACTGGGTGATCTGGTATTGTGACCGGGACCAGTGCGTCCAGCGCCAAAACATGTTCCCGCCTGTAGGGCAGATCATGCGGTTGGCCCTCTTCAAGTCGGTGCTTTTCTGCAGCTCGAATTTCACGCGTTGACATGGATATTTCGGCATTGTCAGCGATCAGATCTGCAAATCCTTCTTCGGCGGTGCTGAGCTGAAAATGAAATTCTGCTTGGATTTTATCGCTGCGCTGATCTTTGAGTACATAGGTAAAACGGCTGTCGTCGATGGGCTCAAGCACGGCTAATAAATGGTTTTGTGCTGCAAAAGCCTCCAGCAGTGCCGGTATCAACACCAGCCCAAGTTCACGAGCGCCTGACAGGCGGACTTGGGCAATATAATCGGTAAGGCTGGGGCAGCCAGGCCCATCGCAGGTCACGCCTGATCCATCGACCGTCAGCTCCCCGTAAACGGTTTCAACGCGATAGAATTCGCCGTTGAAACCTAGCAGTGTGCCCGACAATTCGATCGCACCGTCGCGCGATTTCAGCATTACATCTTGCGCCTGACCTGCAGCGGCCAAGTTCAAGAGAATAAGGCTGGCGCTTATCACCGCAGAAAAAAACCGTCTGAGTGTCTGCATAGCCTGTTATTCTTTGGGCGTTTGAAAGTTATCAAGAATGGCGTTCATGACAATGAAATCACCGATAGCGTCACATTTTGGCAAATAAAGCGTCAGTTGTTGACCCTTGGAGTGTGTGTCGGCGCTGTGATACACAAGTTCACCCGCTACGGTACGTCCACAGTTTTCATCCGTTATTTCGACTTCGACGCCCAGTTTGATCGGTTGTGACTTGCCGCTTAGATCCACAGGAAAAGACGCAATCTCGGCATGAAACCCGTCTGGGACCGCGGTAATGCCGTGGTCTGTGAAAAAAGGGCCTGCCATCTCGGTGCTGTCGGGATCAAGAGGGGCCGTCTGAAGAGATAGATGGCCGTCTGCTCCATGGGTTGCACCGTCTTTATATGCGTGCAGCTGCAGCCCTTTTGCGCCTTGCCATTGCAGCGAAACCCGTTGGAATTGCCCTGCGTCTGGTACGTTTATCATTGTCAGCGCGCCATCACCATTGTCGAATGTTGCGACGAAAATTGCTTTTTTGGTTAGCGCTGGAACCGTCATTTTAGCCACGCCCGCAGCGTTAGTTTTATGGCTGAACATCAGCCCACTGTGGTGTAAGACGATCTGTTCATCTGGCAGGCAACCTGCAGTGATGGTCAGGGCTGCCATTGCCAGTGGTTCGGCTTTTGCCGTCATGGTAATACTGCAGTCGGTGGCCGGGCCTATCGTTTCAGGGCCTATCGTTTCTGTGTCTGACACCGCTTGCTGAGCTGGCAGGATCCGTGCCCACACCACACAGGCCATCATCACGATAGCAGCAAGAGCCAAAGAGCCGGGTTTGCCCAATATATTTATCCTATAGGTGACTGCAGGGTCACAGTACGTGATTTGTAAAATCGCACATCTTCAATCAAAGACAAGCATAATTTTACCACCCCCCCCGTACCGTTTATGTCAGAACATGCGCGTGTGGGCTGACGTCACGACTAAATCTGGCCATGACAGTGCTTGAATTTCTTTCCCGACCCACAGGGACAGGGTTCATTGCGTCCGGGATTCCCCCAAGTCGAGGGGTCGGTTTCATCAAAGACTGCTGCTGGAGCTGCCTCTGAGGCAGTCTGAGACGCCTGTTTTAGGGCGGCCTGTTGTGCCGCCATCTGCTCGGCAATGGCGCGCTGTTCTTCTCCTGTCATCGGGCGAATTTGTGCCAGTTTCTGGGTCACTTCGTTGCGCAGTGAATCCAGCATCGATTCGAACAGTTGAAACGATTCGTTTTTATATTCGTTAAGGGGGTCGCGCTGTGCGTAACCGCGGAACCCGACCACAGAGCGCAGATGTTCCAGCGTGAGCAGGTGCTCCCGCCATTTTCCATCAATTGTCTGCAGCAAGATCTGTTTCTCGATCTGGCGCATGGTGTCGGGGCCAAAGGCAATGGCTTTTTTGGCCATGGCCTCATCCACCGCATTGCTGAGGCGTTCGCGCATTACCTCATCATCAACGCCCTCTTCATTGCCCCATTCGATCACCGGCATATCCACTCCGAGATGTTCAAGGCAGGCAGCATAGAGGCCCTCGGTATCCCATTGATCGGCATAAGATTTTGGCGGCATATGTGTTTCAATCAGATCGTCTATCACTTGATAACGCATGTCTTTTATGATCTCGGCCAAGTCGTTGGCTTCCATGACATCGCGCCGTTGGGTAAAGATCACCTTGCGCTGGTCGTTCATCACATCGTCAAATTTTAACAGCTGTTTGCGAATGTCAAAGTTGCGACCCTCGACCTTGGCTTGGGCGCGGGCCAAAGATTTATTGACCCATGGGTGGATGATCGCCTCTCCGTCTTTCATACCTAAAGTAGACAGAACTTTATCCAGTTTCGCTGAGCCAAAGATTCGCATCAGGTCGTCTTCTAAACTGAGAAAGAACGAAGATTTCCCTGGATCGCCTTGTCGCCCCGAGCGGCCGCGCAGCTGATTGTCGATGCGACGGCTCTCGTGGCGCTCGGTGGCCAACACGAAAAGGCCGCCTGCCTCCAGTACTTTTTCCTTTTCTTTGGAATGGGTGGATTCGATCAAGGCCCGTAAGATGTCTGGGTCTGCTCTTTCATCTTTGGAAAGAGCGGCCTGCACTTTCATTTCGACATTGCCGCCCAATTGGATATCTGTCCCACGCCCCGCCATATTGGTTGCGATAGTGATCGCGCTGAGTTTGCCAGCGTCCCCGATTATTTCCGCCTCTTGTTCATGTTGGCGGGCATTCAGGACATTGTGCTCAAGGTTTTCTTTTTTCAGCATCTCACTGAGAAATTCGGATTTTTCGATAGAGGTGGTGCCGACGAGAACCGGCTGGCCTTTGCCGTTGGCGATTTTAATTTCGTCAACGATCGCTTGGTTTTTCTCTGTCGCAGTGCGGTAGACACGGTCATCTTCGTCGATGCGCGCAATTGGCTGGTTGGTGGGGACTTCGATTACGCCCAGCCCGTAAATTTCCGCGAATTCCTCGGCTTCGGTCAATGCGGTTCCCGTCATGCCCGAGAGCCGGTTGTAAAGCCGGAAATAGTTTTGGAAAGTCACGCTGGCCAGCGTGACATTTTCGGCCTGAATTGGGCAGCCCTCTTTGGCTTCAATCGCTTGGTGCAATCCGTCTGAAAGCCGGCGACCCGACATCATACGACCGGTAAATTCGTCGATCAGAACAACCTCGCCGTTGCGCACGATATAATCTTTGTCACAGGTAAACAGCTTGTGGGCCCGCAGACCTTGATTGACATGATGCACAATGGTTGTGCTTTCGGGATCATATAGTGATTGTCCCTCAGGCAACAGATCGTGGGTTTTCAACAGTTCTTCGAGAAAGTCATTGCCCTCATCGGTATAGGTCACGTTGCGGGTTTTTTCATCCAGCGCAAAATGTGTCTCTTCCAAATCGGGAATGAGTTTGTTGATCGCAATATAAAGCTCTGAGCGATCTTGTGACGGGCCGGAAATGATTAGCGGGGTACGCGCTTCGTCGACCAGAATACTGTCAACCTCATCAACCACAGCAAAATTATGATTGCGCTGATATATTTCACTGAGTTCAGATTTCATATTATCGCGCAGATAATCAAATCCCAGCTCGTTGTTGGTGGCATAGGTGATGTCACAGCGATAGGCATCGTGTTTTTCAGCTTCGGGCTGTTGTGGATAGACCACGCCCGTGGTCATGCCAAGGGCGCTATAGACCTTGCCCATCCACTCGCTGTCGCGACGTGCGAGATAATCGTTGACCGTGACGATATGAACGCCTTTTCCGGTCAGCGCATTGAGATAGGCAGGAAAGGTTGCCACAAGGGTTTTACCCTCGCCGGTTTTCATTTCAGAAATATTGCCTTCATGCAGGAAAATACCCCCCATCAACTGCACGTCAAAGGCGCGCAAGCCCAAGGCCCGCCTGGCAGCCTCACGGCAATTGGCAAAGGCTTCTGGTAACAGAGCTTCCAGCGTTTCTCCGGCCTGTGCCCGCTGTTGCAGGCTGCGGGTTTTTTCAACCAATCCTTCATCCGACAGTTTTTCGTATTCGGGTTCGAGCGCCGTAATCGTATCGACCAGTGGCCGGGTCGCTTTTATTTTCCGGTCATTGGGTGTGCCAAAGACTTTTTTCGCAAGAGTGCCGATACCTAACATGGTCGATCATTTCCTTTTTTGCTGCAACTTTACGTCGCATTCACTTGCCCGCCCGGACAACACCCAATAGGGTTACACCCGATTGCTGTGGTAACTACCATAGAGCGATGTAAGCTGCGTCAAAAGCTGTGTCAACGCCGCCAGACCCTGCGGCCACATATGAAGGAAGAAACATTGTTAAAACGTCTCACTAAACTGTCCATACTGGCTGTCTCTTTGAGTTTGGCTCTCCCTGTCGCGGCTGATGACAGTGCTGATGCAAATACCATAGTTGCGACGGTGAATGGCACAGAGATAACCTTGGGTCATATGATTCTTGCTCGCCAGGCCCTGCCTGAGCAGTACAGTAACTATCCAGCGGAAATGCTGTTCAAAGGCCTGTTGGACCAATTGGTGCAACAGGTACTGCTGGCACAATCGACCTCTGGCGAAGTGACCGTGCGGACCAAATTAGAGCTGGAAAACCAGCGACGTATGTTGTTGGCTGGCTCAGCGATCGATAAGGTGATGGCCAAAGAGATCAGCGAAAATGATATAGAGCAGATTTATCAGTCTGAGTATGCTACTGCGGAAAGTGGCGCTGAATATAACGCGTCTCATATACTGGTTGAAGCCGAAGAGAGTGCCTTGGCGCTGACCGCGGCTCTCGAGAGTGGCGCAGATTTTGCCGAACTGGCAAAAGAAAAATCGACGGGTCCATCGGGTCCGAACGGTGGCCAACTTGGCTGGTTTGGCGCAGGGATGATGGTGCCCGAGTTTGAGCAGGCGGTGAAAGCGCTCGATGTTGGGGCGGTCTCAGCGCCCATACAGACCCAGTTTGGCTGGCATGTGATCAAGCTCAATGACAGCCGTGCGATGGCGGCCCCAACGCTGCCAGAGGTGCGCGGGGAAATCGAGCTGCGGTTGCGGCAAACTAAGACTGAGGCACATATTCAAGGTCTTGTAGCGGAGGCGCAGGTGACCCGGGTTGAAGATGGCCAGATTGATCCTGAGCTACTGCTCAATCAAGCCCTGCTGGATTGATCGCGGGTGGCTGCTGATATGACGCCTTCGCCGCTTGCTCCGGCGCGGTTCCCCGAGCTTCCGGTTATTGACGGGGTGCGTTTTGCCACAGCGGCTGCCGGCGTGCGCTATCGCGGGCGCGAGGACGTTATGCTGGCGCTGCTGGCCCCAGGCAGTGCGGTTGCGGGGGTGTTTACCGGCTCTGCAACGCGCGCTGCACCGGTCTTGGATTGTCAGACTAAAATTGGCCTACCCGCAGATGGTGGTGCGGCGATTGTGGTCAATTCTGGGAATGCAAATGCCTTTACTGGACGTGAGGGCGTGGTGGCGACCGAGGCGGTCACCACCGCTGTGGCCGACATGCTTGGGCTTGATCCCAAGCGGGTGTTCTCGTCATCGACTGGGGTGATTGGTGAACTGCTGGCTTATCATCGTATCGTCGATTGCTTGCCTGATCTGAAACATCGGCTTGATTTGGGCGCGATTAAATCGGCTGCGGCTGCGATTATGACCACTGATACCTTTGCCAAAGGCGCCTGTGCCGAGATCGAAATCGATGGTAAAACAGTGCGAATTGCGGGCATTGCCAAAGGATCAGGGATGATTTCTCCCGATATGGCGACGATGCTGGCATATATTTTCACCGATGCTGCAGTGGATCAAAATGCGCTGCAAGCTATGGTGGAACAGCTGTCTGATGTGACTTTTAATTGCATCACCGTTGACAGCGATACCTCGACGTCAGACACTCTTTTGGTGGCGGCCACCGGCGCGTCGCAGGTGCAGGTGACACAAAGCCATGGGGTGTTTCGTGACGCCTTGCATAGGGTAATGCTGGATTTGGCGCATCAGGTGGTGCGCGACGGCGAGGGCGCTAGCAAATTTATCGAAATCGAGGTGCGGGGCGCGGAAAGCGTTAAAGATGCGCGCACCCATGGGATGTCTATCGCCAATTCACCCCTCGTGAAAACTGCGATTGCCGGCGAGGATCCGAACTGGGGCCGGGTGGTCATGGCGATTGGCAAATCTGGTGCGGCGGCGGATCGTGATTTATTGACGATCCGCTTTGGGGACATTCTGGTGGCAGAAAACGGCTGGGTTGCGCCAAGCTATCGTGAAGATGAGGCAGCGGCCTATATGAAAGGCAGCAACTTGCGGATCGTGGTGGATTTGGGGTTGGGGGTGCATACCTCAACCGTCTGGACCTGTGATCTGACACACGGGTACATCGCGATTAATGCAGACTACAGATCATGAAGACGGTGTTGGTATCGGCCGTGGCGCTGATCGACCGTGATGGCCGGGTGTTACTGGCACAGCGTCCCGCAGGAAAGTCGATGGCCGGATTATGGGAGTTTCCCGGCGGCAAAGTCGAGCCGGGCGAGACCCCTGAAGTGGCTCTCATCCGTGAATTGCAAGAGGAATTGGGCATTGATACCTGGGCATCTTGCTTGGCGCCTTTGACGTTTGCCTCGCACAGCTATGAAGAGTTTCATTTGCTGATGCCACTGTTTGCCTGCCGCAAGTGGGAAGGCATCCCACGCGGGCGCGAAGGGCAGGTTTTGGCGTGGTCCCACGCCAAAGCTTTATCGTCATATCCGATGCCTGCGGCGGATATCCCCCTGATCCCGATATTGCGGGATTGGCTTTAGAAGCGCATTTTTGCAACCACAAAAGATAAAAGCGCCCGAGAACCCTCGCGCGCTTTTAAAATCTGTGACGCCGGTGCCGGCCCGAGCTTAATCGAGGTTGCGCACCACTTCTTCGCGTTCAAAGATTTCGATGACATCATCGGCGCGGATATCTTCATAGTTTTCAAACGCCATGCCGCATTCCTGACCGGATTGCACTTCTGGCACTTCGTCCTTGAAGCGTTTCAGCGTTTTCAGTGTTCCCTCGTGGATCACCACATTGTCACGCAGCAGCCGCACACCAGCCGAGCGACGCGCAATGCCTTCGGTGACAAGGCAACCTGCAACCTTGCCAATACCCGAGACTTTGAACACTTCTTTGATCTTTGAGTAGCCAATGAAATTCTCGCGAATTTCTGCGCTGAGCAAGCCACTTGCGGCGGCTTTGACGTCATCGACCAGATCGTAAATCACCGAATAGTAGCGTATCTCAACACCTTTTTGATTGGCCGAGTTGCGCGCCGAGGCGTTGGCCCGGACGTTAAAGCCCATCACCGGTGCGCCAGACGCTTCTGCCAGGCCAATATCACTTTCGGTGATTGCGCCCACACCCGAATGAAGCACCCGAACGCGCACCTCATCATTACCAATTTTTTCCATCGCCTGAACGATGGCCTCTGCAGATCCCTGCACGTCGGCTTTCACCAAAATTGGCAGCTCGCTGAGATTTTCGTCTTGCTTGGCCTTAGTCATCAGTTGCTCAAGCGTGGTGGCCGCACCAGCTGCTGCACGTTTGTCTTTTGCAGCGTTTGCACGGTATTCGGCAATCTCGCGGGCTTGTGCCTCGGTGTCGACAACGTTCAGAACATCGCCGGCCTCGGGGGTGCCGTTCAGACCCAGAACTTCGACCGGCACGGATGGACCAGCGGTCTTAATCCGGTCGCCCTTGTCGTCAATCAAGGCGCGTACACGGCCCCATTGTTCGCCAACCACGAATATATCACCTTGTTTCAAAGTGCCTTTTTGAACCAAAACCGTGGCAACCGGGCCACGACCAACGTCAAGTTGCGCCTCGATCACGGCGCCTTGAGCGGCGCGGTCAGGGTTGGCTTTCAGTTCCAAAATTTCGGCTTGCAGCGCGATCGATTCCAGTAATTCGTCTAGTCCCAGGCCAGTGATGGCCGACACTTCGACATCCTGCACTTCACCGGACATTTTCTCAACGATCACCTCATGCTGCAACAGATCCGTTCTCACTTTGTCGGGGGTTGCATCCGGCTTATCCATCTTGTTGATGGCCACAATCATCGGCACTCCTGCCGCTTTGGCATGGTTGATGGCCTCAACTGTCTGCGGCATAACGGCATCATCGGCAGCAACGACCAAAATCACAATATCGGTGACCTGCGCTCCGCGTGACCGCATCGAGGTAAAGGCGGCGTGACCGGGCGTGTCGAGAAAGCTCAACACGGTGCCGCCTGCAGTCTTGACCTGATAGGCGCCAATGTGTTGCGTGATGCCCCCTGCTTCGCCAGCGACAACCTTGGCATCGCGAATCGCGTCCAGCAACGAAGTCTTGCCGTGGTCAACGTGGCCCATGATGGTGATTACCGGTGGTCGAGAGATCAAGGTTTCGTCGGCGTCGACGATCTCGTTGATCACATCCTCCACATCAGCATCAGACACACG